>Ga0123340_1000535_pt1 | contig 25987 bp, 9 predicted proteins | sample SirMexnodulemix_FD_89961 | JGI IMG/M metagenome (GOLD analysis project Ga0123340, IMG submission 89961) | Root nodule microbial communities of legume samples collected from Mexico - Siratro Mexico nodule mix | ecosystem: Host-associated > Plants > Roots > Nodule | place: Mexico: Nepantla...
AAATAATTTATTATAAATTTTATTCATTTATGTGTAAAAATTTATTATACAAAAATTTATGTTTGATACTTTTATTTAAATATAATTTTGAAAATGTTTAATTATTTAATTATAAAAGATATACTTAAACTTAGGACATGCCTATTGTAAACTTGACTAAATTATTTTTTATATAACTATGTTTGACATTATTAAAATAACTATAGTTTATCTAGAGCAGAGAGGAGCGTTGCATACACGCTCCATAGAAGAAGGTGCTTTGATTAAGGGGTGACATAGATGGAAAGATCTGAAGGTACACTTCTCAGCTGGATTCAATAACTTGTGGTCATGTCACATGCTTAACTACCCTGATCCCAATTTTTCCATTCTTGCTTTAAGTTTATTTTAATAATCTTATTTTAAACACAAATATAATCTAATTAATTGATATATATGGATTCGATATTTTACGATAACTCGTATTCTAAAATTAATAACTTAATATTGAAAAACATTTTATTTGTTTAATAAAAATATAATAATTAAATTAATTTAAATTTATAAGATATGATATTATTGATTTTAATGTTATTTTTGTTCAAATTAAGTAGGTTAAGTAATATAAATTTAAATTAATTTAAATTTAAAATTACATCTGAATTTAAATTAAATTACAAAATTTCAAATTAATTTAATCCAATAGATTTGCTTCAAATTCGATCTATTTTATCAAATTTGAATTATATATAAACTATTAATTGTTGTAGAAGATTTTTAGCATCAACATCCACGTTGTTGTTAAGTGTGCTTATCGTAATAGGCGTCTGATATTCCACAATCGATTATCGATTCTAGGAAGATGCACTAATTTAATACTTCTTAGCTTTAAATTTATCTATCTTAATCTTGAAAAGAGATTGATATTTTTATTATATATCTTTTTAGAATTTCAAAATTTCAATAATGACAATAATAATAGCAATAATAACAACAACTCTCATATTTTTTTTCTACTGTATCATATGATTTAAAATAATTTAAAATTAAATTTATTGGATTAGACAGAGAAAGAAATATATGAAATAAAAAATTGTACCGCTATTTTATTAAAATATGAAACCTATTTTTTCTGCAAATATAACTTTTAAAAACATATAAAAAGTAAAGGACAGTATTAATTTAATACAGAGGGTTTTTTTCTTGTTGTGCAATTACATGACATAATTCTCTTTCAGAATCTACATCTATATATGAAATAAACTCTTAAATAACTAAAAAAAATAAAAATAAAAAAAAATATTATAGAAGCTGATTCTCTTCTCACATCAGAGTGAGACACGGATGCATAAATCAATAAAAGACCGACAAAGGGGAGAGACAGGGAATTATCGTTCAAAATTTGCCGAATCTTTCACAAAAGAAGATAAATGAATAAAAAACAATTAACAAATTATTGATAGCATTATACACACAGACAGACAGAAACTAACCAAAAATATGTTCCCTATAGCGTTAGTAACATATTCAGATGCGTAATCATGCAACAAATCGTAGAAATTGAATATTGTTGTTCTATGGTCTGTGTTTGAGCCAGAGAGCCAACAATTCAAACTTAGAAGCATTGCGTCTCACACTAACCTCACAAAATCACTGTAGCAGTTGCTGTCAGCGATTGCTAGAAGCGTGTAAAGAGGTTTCACATGATGCACCAACATGCACACGAGACATCTGGGCCGGTGTACCCACATGGTTTCCCTACAATAATACTAGAAGAAAATGCAGCTTCATACATGTTAAGATATTGTACCAACACTCATTTTCTTTGTAGATATGAGTTTGGATAATGGTTGACACCCTTTTTAGATCTTATGTATTAAAAAAAAAACCTGTTGAATATTCATAATTAAGTAAAACTGTTTGCATTTCAAGTCTCAAAATTTTATTTTTTAGTAGTTTTAAAACATGTCATGAATACCAAGTTTAATAATATTCAAAAGGGTCTTTGAATTCTGCTACTTTTTTATCACAATATTCCGCAAGGTCTCTCTTTGAGTTTCTTGTCAAACAAAAAACCATGCAGAGGCCATGTGTTTGGATGGTCCAAGCCAACAACAATAGGAAGGAGGACCACTTTGAAATGGAAGCTTCATTGTTCAAATGATGAAATCCAAACTCAAAAGTTACATCATGTGATAGCCAAGTTTGGATGAGCAAGGTATGAATATAGTGGTTTTGTCCTTTGGATAGGGCAGTTGGGGGTGTGGAATTGGTGTGTTGACATATTGCATGGGCTAGGGCTAGGGCTAGGAGGGTAGGGTGAGGGCTCCCCTAGGGTGCGTAGGGTATGGAGTGGTTCAAAGCTTGTCTCCTCACACACACTCCATTGATCTGTGACGTGAGAGGGGCTTGGATTCGCTTGTCTTCGTTGGCAGCTTCATGGTTGTGGGGGTTCGACATGCATTGATTATTGTCTTAATTCAGTGTTTGGGTTTGTGGGCGCGTGCTAGTTGTCTTTGCATCTGTATTTACTGTTAAGTGGTTACTGAACAAGCCAAGCAGAGGTAGCAGGAGCTTTCAGTGTGAAACAGCCATATCAGGCAAAAATTCAACACTCATTTATAATTTGGTCTGGTTTATTTATTGATTAGTAACTTCAATTTTTTCTATTTTGTGTGCTGAAACCATGGAATAATGAAATAACTTCAATTTCGGCGGCACTGACTGAAAATGGTGATGTGAGTTAATTCCTCAAAGACATGACGAGTCTGTGGGCAGATATACTCATGAATGTTGAATGGATCTTTAGATATTTGTATGATCTTTAAATTAACTTCATTTTATAAATTTAATTTTAAATAAATGGAATTTATATTGATGTAAATTTTTTTATAATAGATATTAAAAGTAATTTGAAAACTGGCTAGCTCAGATAATAATAGTTTAGGTGTATAGTTGTTAAAATGACTTTAGTTTAAATAAGAATGTGCATAAAACAAATAACGCATTTAAAAGTATACACGAAACAAATAACGTACCCAGTAATATTATTAAAAAACATTTTTTAAGTTTCAGCTAGACAATACCAGACACCATATGTTAACGAAAAGATCATGTGATATCACTTTATTTGACGTGAATCCAAACACAACCTTTGGGTGTTTAAATTAACTTTATCCATTTAAGTTTGAACAAACTATTTTCACAATAAGTTTCGGGGTGACTTGGGAATATAAGTATTTTAAAGCATTTTTTATTGACGCCAAAATTCTTAATCAATATTCGTGTAGTTTTAGGTTTATCTAAAATTTATAAATAAAAATTAGAAAAATAGTTTATGTGTAGACAAGTGATAATATATATTTTATTTTAATACGGAGGAAAAAACTGAAGATTCAAGTCTTTTAAGTTTAACAGCGAGAAGTAGTTAAGTGTTTTATGTTGTTACATACATTATTTAATTATATAACAATTAGAAATTGAATTCAATATATTTTTAAGATTACAGTAACATTAAAATTTGATAAATATCTTTGATTTTGTATGATATATAAAAATTTAAATCAACATATATGCCTTAAAAGAAGGAAAAGATACATAACTCAGTGAAAAAAAATTTAAAAACGTTTAAAGAAAAAAAAAATATAGTAGTTCGGTTTAAAAGAGAGGAAAAAAAAGAAAGTGATGGAACTTACTTTATTATTTCTTACTAATTATATTTCATTATTTTTTATAATATCAAAACAAATTACACAATTCAAAATATTTTTTGTCTATTTCTCAGGTATTTTCAGTTTATGAAAAGACTATATTTCAATTGTATTCCATATCTTTTTTTTTTTCTCTTATTCTTTATTTTCATGTTCTCTGTTTTTATGATAATTAATTATTATAATGCTGAATCTAAATAATCATATTTTAATATTGATGGTCCTAATATCAAGTGAACTATACAAAAAATATTGACTATAAAAAATTGTTAAATTTTAAAATGTGAAGTGAAATTTAAATTCAAAATGTCATATTAAAATATTTGTATGATAATTCATTTAGCTGAATGTAAATAAAATTAAAATTGTGAATTGTTGGGTGCTTTTATTTCTTATTATGATAAGAGTGAAGGAGAAGAAAATATTAGTTAATGTAATTCAACAAAACAATATCTTGAATTTTCAAAGGACAAATTTGATGTATGACGTAACAAAAGAAAAACAAAAATAAATATAGTTAAATTGGTAAACAGGCAAAATTTTATTACCTCAGTCAAAACGGAAGAGAAATAGTTATTAGTTAATATAATTTAATTAAAATAAATAAATAACAATGGTGACCGACATCATGATTGAAGACAAAAATGAAAAAACTAATTTTTACAAAAAAAAAAATAATTAATTGATTTTTTATTCTAAAAAAACTGATTGTAAAATTAACATGTACTTAAATCTTAAACTTAGAAACATACAAGAAAAAGTTACATTACTTAAACTATTTTTTTAGGATAACAAATCAAGAAATTTTTAGTTTTTCTTGTTATAAAAGAAGATGTATAAAATTTATATATGTACTTTTCACCATTTTATTAGATTGAAATGTTTTTTATGTATGATATTCTATTGAAAGAAATCTATAAAAACACAAAAAATAAAAATAAAAATTAACAACACTTAATTATATGTACTTTTTCACCATTATTATTAGATTGAAATGATTGTACGAATCATATTCAATTGAAAGAAATATATAAAAAAATGAAAATTAACAAAAAGCTAATTTTTTACATGACAAATTTAATGAAAAGCATAATTAGAAAAAAGAAAAATAGACATCATCTAATTGACAAAGATATAAATATTCATTTATAAGGTCGAATACAGCCTTAACTCTATTTTTCAATAAAATATTCTAGTAATTTTTCAATCAATATCTTAATTATATTTTTCAAACATGGAAAAACCTTGTTAGTATTTCCTTCTCCTTTTTAAATTTAAAGCTTACTGAACATAAATTAATAATCGTAAAATGGTACTATTATGTTTAAATTAAAATATTTTAATGGTCACCTAATATTTTTTATAGCTACACCAGTAGTGAAATATTAAATAAGAATATATTTTTCAAAAAATCTTTAATCAAACATTTTAAAAAAAAAAACATCAATAGATGTGAAATAAAAAATGTTAAAATATTTAAAGATATGAGAAAGAAGATTTTATACATTACGAAATCTAAAACTAAAATTAATTTTAAATTTAAATTTGTTTTAATTAAACATATTTTAGTTAAAAAAAAATAAAAGTGACAACTTCGAAGAACCTTCATTCATTTTTTAAGTTTAAAAATTGATGACATAGAAGTGATGTTGAAAAGTGGACGAATTCTTCTTGTACCCTAATACATTCTTCCTGCATCCTAATAAAAAATTTAAATAATACAATTGTTCTTATATAAGAACCAGATGACATCTCATCCGGTTATCATTTGAAAAAAAATTGACAATCGGATAAACAAGTCATCCGGCTATTAATTTTTTTTCAAATGACAACCGGATGGGAGTGTCATTCGGTTTTTATTTCCAATAATAACAAGATGAAACGCATATGGTTCTGGTTCTTATAGTCCAAATCGAAAACGGATTAATTTTTTAATTTGGACTATGAGAACTAGATGAGTTTCATCAGGTTATTATTTTGATTTGGAAATAAGAATCAGATGACACTCCATCCAATTGTCATTTGAAAAAAAATTAACAACCAGATGAACAAGCTATTCGATTATCTTATAAAGGTAATTGTGGTATTTAAATGTTTTATTAGGGTCCAGGGAGAATTAGGGTGCAGGAACAACGTGTCTGAAAAGTGTTTTAGTCCATGACGCATGGCCCATCCTTTGTCGGAGTTGGGTCTGGTTAATGTACCTATTTTAAGTTCATTACGTAATGCTGCGGAAAGAGAACACTTTATGTCTGAAAAAGCAAGAGAAAAAAAAAATTAGACATACTTAATCATTTTAAAATTGGAAAATCATGTCATCTGTTTGTTTTAAGGACTAAATAGAGAGGAAGAGAATAAAAAAGTTGAGAAAATAAAAAAATACGTAAAAAAATATAAAAAACTATTTTAAAAGCTATATAATTTGATTGATTTTATAAAGCATAAAGAGAAAAATAATTAAATAAAGATAATATATAAAAAATAACAGGGTAAATCTGACTTTTTAAAATTAATTTCTTCCTTCTATCCTTCCATCAAATTAATAAAATTAATTTTGTTCCTTACTTTTTCTCTTCCTCTCTTATCAAACAAACCCTTATAAACATGCCAAAAGATCACCATTTTCATTAGGTTTTATTAACTTAAAACTATTACAAGCAGCTTTTAAATTTAAATATAAGTGGTGAGAACGTGTTGTTTGTGATGTTTACTTTAAAATTTAAACAAATTCATTCGTGAATGTAAATTTAAGTGGAACAGTTTTTAATAATTAGAGTTAACATAATGCCAAACATTGTTTTAAACTTTTAAATATGACAAATTATACTGTAAGTCAAAATAATCCTTTTATCCGAACTCACTTTAAATCATTAGCTCACAAATATTATCATTGTATATCATATGTTTTACAAAATCTACTATACGAAGTCGATTTTAGTGAATGAGACTGAAAAATGTATTATACAATTAGATATCTTAAACCGAGATCACATAAGGATATTATGCTGAATACTTGTTGGATACTTAAAATAATTAATAAAATATAACCATGATTAATAATAATTATTATCCGTATTGTTAGAATTAACTTAAAATGTCGTGCTAATATAAGGCCTACTATGAATAGTATATTCAGTTGTCTATAAATATCAAAGTCCCATTTAGTGAAAGGTACCTTTTAATAAGCTCATAAAATCTCTAAATAATGAGTAGTAATTTGAGAGTTTGAGAATCTTTTCCATGTACCTCTCCTTCTCTAATAGAAGGCCGAGATACTAAAATCTTAATAAAAGATTGAGATCCGAAGATCTATTATGGATAAAGTATTGAATCCACTAAATGCTGAAGTTACTAGAAGACACTTTAAGAAGTCGAAGTCGATCCCACAATATATTAACTTTTTTTATATACCAACCAAATCTTTTTAACCCGAATACAAATATAAAAATTGTAGAGATTTTGATAGATAAAGAAAAAGTTAAAGGAATTAATATATCTATAGGTATATAATTATATAAAGAGAACTTTTTAAACGTTGTGCTTCTAAATATATATTTTAATTTTTATGAATTTTAAATTCTCAACTATTTCGTATCTCATTTATTCTCTTCAACCAATTATTTTAAATGACATCTCAAATTTAAACAAAATAACATAAAATAAATGAATTATATAAATAAATATTTGTTAAACTTTTTTAAATTTAAAATTAATAAAATTTATTTTCATAATTAAATCTCAATTCAATAACATAAATTAGTATAATAAAAATAAAGGAAAAAAACTGTAACAGTGTGTATATCTTTTTACTGGTATATATTATACTAATCTATAACTCAAGTGAAATTCTGATTGTTTTTCATGATTATAAGATTATTTTAACTAATTTAGAATTTTTTTAATTATTTAAATTAGTTAAAAATAGTAAATTTGCCGATAGTTTTTATTATTATTTCAAAATTATTATTGTCATGTTTAAAATTGAAGTAGTGGAATGAGATTTTAAAATTAACAACTATTTATATTCTCCCTGGAGAAAATAAAATTATGTAAAAGATGTTCATTAATTTTTTTATTAAAAACATGTTAATTATTTGATAGTAATTTGGAAAAATAATTAGTTCTTTAACATCCTTACACAATTAGATATTTTAATATAAACTCATATATTTTAATATAAACTCAAGAAACGCATTAAATATACTTGATTAAAGATTACATTCAATACAACTCACATAGTATATTTACACATGTCAAAGATGTGCAAAAACACTCTTAAAAGCTTCTTTACCATATGATATTAATATACTTTACTTAAACCATTAGCAAAGAATGAAATCTTTGTTAAATGATAGTGATAGGTGTGATTACTTTATACACAAATCAAATAATAATTTATGTATCATCTCATATTTGTGATTATAGATTCTTATCATTTTTATCATTTATATCATTCATTTATATGTAATATATATCATTTAAACAAAGTCATAATTAATTAAATATACAAATTAACATTTATTTTATATTTATAATAAATATTCACATACAACCATTAGAGATACAATAAAAGAATAAAGAAAAAATTAATTTGATTGAAAAATAATAAACTTAAGTAAAAACTTTTTCGTTTAAACAAAAATATAATAAAAAGTAAAGATTGACCTATAACAAAATCACACAATTAAAACAAAACCAAATTTATTTTTGAAGTTTTACTTAAAATCAATTTAATATAGATAATTTTCAAATACATTCACAACGATCAATAGATCAATAAAGTATATTAACTCAGCACATTATTCTTTACTCATTTTAATTCAATCTTAATCATTCAAACTCAGTACATATTTTATTTACATCAAAGTTATAAAATAATATATAAAAAATTATAAAAATTAACTATATTCATCAGTTTATTTTAACATGTATGATTTACTCATTAAGTTAAAAAAATATTCAATTAAACATATTCTTAAACGGTTATATATTAAATAAAACTCAAATAACATTCATTTCAAACATTTAAATTATATTCAATACAAAAAATATATCTTGTATAAACATCGTTATCTCATAACCAATTTAGCTTAACATTCAAATTATCTATCTAAACTTTTATCAAAAAACATAAATAATGTTATTTACATGTAGTTTCTCATTTAAAAGAAAGTTATACAATAAGATAACTACTAAAAATATACAGACTTGTAATAAAAAGTATTTTCGTATAATCAAATTTCATTGTAAGCTTTACTAAGTTCCCATGACACAAGTTTTCTTAACTAAGTCCAATAACGTTGTATTTGTATGAATTGTGTAAGCGTATTGAAATGCTAGTGAGCTCCGTGATTGTATCAAGTGGTATTTGACAATTGTGTGGAAAGAAAAGCAAGAAAAAGAGGAACACTGCCCCTGCTAAAGTGAGACGAAACACTAAAAAATACAACTGTCAAATACGTTGTTATGTATTTGCCGAAGAAAAATGTCACATAATCGATTATAGGAGTCTTAAGGCCTGGTGAAATGATTCTTAACCTTCGAACTATTATAAGATATAATAAGGTACAGATGGGGTGTATAAAATTTTAGAGAGAAATAAGATACAAATCCTAAAAAAAGATAAAAACATGAAATGAGAGCTAAAGATGGGAAAAAGAGGAAAAAAAGAGACAATAATTTGAAAACAAATATTGTATAGTGTTAGTTTTTAATTACATTTACTTTCTGTAATTTTCATTTAAAAGTATTTAATATTATACCAACTCCAATTTATTTGTAGGAGCTTACATAAATACGTACCAGCTCTATTCATGACGTCATAGTTTTTCTCTAAAATTATATCCTTCAATCATAGCCATTCAAGTGGTTGTCCTCTACAGTTACATATCTATTAACCTTTAAATAACACAAGATTCGGTCTATTCGCTTTGCCAATGTTTTTAACGGTATTTTATTAAAAGTTATATTTCAATACCATAAAAAAGTTATATAATAAGTTAACATATGATATAATAGAAAACATAAACTTGAATTAGTATGAAAATTTCTGTTACAGAATTTACGAAATAAAAAATAACCACAGGTCTGTGTGATACAGGTGAAATATTTTAACAGAATATTTATTCAACAAAAAGCAGTTTAAACTAATTGCAATCTTGTAAGAAATTTATAATGAAGTATATCAACATGATATAGAAAGACTAAATAAAAAGAATTAACACAAAATAATTAAAAGAACTTTTTTTTTAAATTAGAAGTATAAATAAAAAATGGTAAAAGTATAAGTTTCATAAGACATTTATATTGGAATAAAAATTATAAGAAAGTATTGAAAATAAGTAGAATCTTGTAAAAGGATTTCATAAGAACAAAACGATCCAATTTCAGTGTTTTTAATTTTTCCACTAATTTCTTGATTTATCTTGCTAGAAACTTGCATATTCCCAATTTAATTTATCAGTATTAAATAATTTAAATAATATATCAAACGATGTTTGACTTACATAAATTTTAAATACAATTTGAGCACATTTTAAAATTAATGTAGAAGAATAACATTTCATGTTTCACAATAATCATTAGTGACTGTGAAATAGCAATTCGTATATTTAAGTATAGCATATATAGATATCTATTCTTTTTCCTCTTTTTTTTTAAATATTTCGAGATAAAAAATTAATAAAATTGAAAACAAAGCAAAAAATTTGAAAAAGCAAAGTATGGAGCAATATAATAGCTTTTGTTCTCATAGATTTCTGGTGGAACAAACAAAAAGTCTTGATAGATTTTCGTTCCACTGGATTTTTATATTATTCAAATTAGTTACTTGACTAGTTTATAGTTCAAACAATTAAATCCATCGTTTTAATCCAATTTTTAAATATGTGCTCTATTTATATTTATTATTTTCCAAAAAGACAAGCGATATTAAAAAAAAAATGGAGATAGTAGTTTAGGTGTTGAAGAGGGACAAAGGGCTTTGTTTGATGGGGAGACAATCGTATAAGCAAGTGGTTGTGGAGGCAACGTTTTAGAAAGATGCAATGTATTCCTTCCCGACCACCACCGGGACAAACCATAAGAGAGTAACTACTTCTGTGCAGTTACTCTCCCAATGAATTCAAAGCAGACTCCCCCACAATAAATACCGCCCCAGCTTTGATGACGGATATATATAGACACACACATACAAATCTAACATAAATGATGTTCACCTTTTTCAATGTGAATTGTTTTTCTCGTTTTGAGATGTGGAGAATAAAAGAGAAATATATTCCACTTTTGGTCAGCGATAAATAAATTGGGCAATTGACCAATTATGCGCTTTGAATCGGAGGCAGGAATATGGCTAAAGAAATGCATTTAATATGCTATAACATATTTGAAACGAATCAGGAAATACACAATGGTTGATATATTCAGGTATCATACAAAAATTCTATGAAAGAGAATTAATTTACAATATTTCATCTTGTTGGGCGTAAAGAGAACCATCATCAATAGGCAACGATGGTGGGGTTCCAGGGGGTATACGAGCAGTACCGTTCTCACCAGCACATATACATAGAGCCTCAGCATCTCTGAGGGTTGCATCAAGGTCGATGTGACCACTTAGCTCATTAATAAACTTCAATAGGGTGTCAAAGTCCATTTCCTCTCCCATTATTTTACCACGGTATCGTTTCAAGATTGCCACACACAAATACAGGTGCAGATGCTCAGACGGATAATGTGTCCATAAAACTTCCCACAAGCGCATTGTTTTATCGTACTCAAACTCCCTGAAATGTCGATCATAGTTTAGTTGTCTAAGCATTGTAGATAAAATGCTTTAGGTAACTCTACGCAAGGCTATACCTGCCAGAGTTGCAAATTAGCAAACCGGTACCAGTAATAAAACTCAAATCAAGTGGATTTGTATGTACTTCCCACGAGTAAACAATAGAGTAAAATCACCTCACATGTAATCTTTGAACCAAATTTATATAATTTCCCCAACATTCTTTATAACTGTTGAGGAAACTACTATCAAGATAAAAAGAGACCGGACTTCTTGAACCTAAGAAATTTTGTTAATCCTTGATAACACAATGAAACTATTGTCACTCTAATCAGAAAGAGTGGGTGCTGCTTCTCTCTGTCTGGAATGCTCTCAAGAACATAGTATCCTTCTGACACAGCTTAGGAGTAAAACACGATAATTTCAAAGTGAGATTAATTACTAGCTGCAACCGAAAGAGTAAATTTCAGAGGTATATTTGATCTTTTGGATTCTATCCAGAAAACTGTCAATTATACTCAACTCCCTTCAGTTTTGCTGATATATCCAAACTATTTTCAGAAGGTAAGTAGAAAATAACTACACTTGAAACACAAACTCAGCAGCATTAACATCATATGCAATATAGTATGTACCAAAAATTATTGAATTGTGATAAACATAACAATGTAAGTAATCTAACCTTTTAAATTGAATCAAAATCCAGCGGAAGCAAAAGAAATAATTCAAGCAGTCACGCTGCTTAAAATAGTTATGCAATGGGCTATCAAGCAGCTCCACCAACTGCAACAACAAAGAAATGTATTAGTTCGGAATGCTAAAGCAACAGCAATACACCTCAGTACCAAATTTTCTATAAAGACGTGTACAGATAAAGTTACTCAAAGATGCAGCATATAAAGGAGGAATAGTGACTGCTAGAAAAACCATACTATCAATATAGAAAGCTCAAGGCAAACTACGATTGCATAAAACTCCTATTCTGCGATTTAGTTTCATGAATCATGACACGATGCAAAGTATTTTGGGTTTATAATGGCCAACATAGAAATAGAAGGCAAAGAAATTGATAACGTTAATTGAGAGAAAAGTGATTGGTTCCCAATCATGTGATTAGAGGCACTAAAGTGATGGAATGCACCAAAGTCAAGTATTCAAGGTCCAAGAGAAAAGGACATGGTGATCACATATAGAGTCGATGAGGACTATTGGAGTATACATCCTTAGTTTTGCTCCAAACAGCATAACATCAGTCAAATTTCTGGCATGAAGTTTGAAGGTTTGGCACAATAAAGAACCAAGGTATGTTACACAACAAAGCATCAATTTGTCACCAATGATCCTAGCCTTTCACAAGAATGTTCGTAGCCTTTGTGGTTAGCATGGTCTTGCCTTGGAACCATAACTTGACAGCGGCAGCCCAAATAATGTAGTTGGCTGACCCAATGAGATTTTCACACGGGATGACGGTATGGTGGTGAAATTCACAGCAGAGTTACCACTAGCAGCAAGAGAAGGATTGTCGCAAAAGAAGCAAAGAATAATGATGTCAAACAGCAGGGGTGGCCAAACAACAAGGAAAGGCAACCAAATTGAACCCAAACAGGGGCTTGTCAGAGCAAAGGGGTACTAAAGGTGTGGTAGTAAAAATCAGAAAAGTGGTTCTGCAGGATTAAGGACAGGTGTTTGAACTACACGCGCTTGGATAGTGGCAACATATGGGGCAGTGTAAGGAGCTACTGATGGTTCCACGGTCACGGAGGGAAGCAAACAGTGGTTGGAGGGGTGTGCTCGTCCAATGTCAACTGTACATCTAGGATTAGCAGCAAGAACGTTTGTTTGCAGTACTGTTTACCACAAAGAACATTAACTACGCAAAAAAGAGGAAATACAAGGGATCAAACCCTAATTTGATACCATGTAGAATTATAGGAATTGTGTGTATTAAGGGCATATACACACTGGTCTATTATAATCATGTACAGTAAAATAAAAGTAACAAAAAAGTAAAATCCTTAAATATTTGTTAAATATAGTTTGTATCCCTATTTAGATTCAACCTATTTATAATCACGTCAGAACCAGCACCCCAACCATTTAACTACCAAAAAAATTTGAAAATCATAACATTACCCCCAATCCTAAATCTCTCAAGTCTACATCGAAATTATCTAAGCACACCAGGGAACATGCTGATGCTTCATAAAATGAATCCTAATAGACTTCGATTCATACACAACAACAGCCAACCCTTTCCCCCACTAAGTTGGACAAATATAAGCCACCAAAGATAAGTAAAGTGTAATGTTAACCAATACAAACACAACAGCCTAATAAATAAAAATTAGTGATGCAGTACTTGAGTGGTTTGAAAAGGGTAGAGAAAAACCTTAGATAATGCAAAAAGTTGAGAGTGCATGCCGTTTTGATCCCGATTAAAATTGGGTCCGAGACGTTCCATTAGAGCAACAAAACACCAAAAAGCCTCTGATTCATCATCCATCACAAACAATATTGGAGAGAGAAGATCACTCATTCCCTGTTAAAACAGTATGTAAATAAGATTCCCTACCAATTTTTGAATTGGAGGAAAAGAGGGGAGACACGGCATACGAAAACAAAGATGCATAATGGTTTGTGGTTTCAAAATATAACCGATTGAAGAAGATAGTAGCTATTAAGATGCACCGCCTTGCTGTAGTGAATACATAACATATTCTTTGTTTAATCAAAGAAGGGGAGCACGGGGTAAGACAGAATATGAAAACAATAAAGGGGCCTAATGATTCATGGTTTCAAAATATAATAGGTTCAAGAAGATAATAGCCATTAAGATACTCCTCCTTCTTGTAGTGAATACATAACATATTATTTGTTTAATCTAACACGAGGAGGAAGGGGGGTAAGACAGCATATGAAGATGCATAATGATTCATAGTTTCAAAACACACTTGGTTCAACAAGATAATAGCCATTAAGATACATCAATATTCTGTTTAACAAAAAATGAGGACTCTAAACTTCCAAAAAGAATAAGATCAAAATTTTGGTCATCAAGATATATGATAACAGCAATTAAAATTAAGTCCACGGCCTAGTTACCTGGCAATAACCAAGATCAAAGTTGTAAAATGAATAAGTCAGCAGTATATCTCGTAGAATATTTACATTCGGATTATCATCTCCTTCGTAGAAAGCGAGGGATCTATCAGTTCTCACCTTCAAAAATACAAAAATAATTTGACCTGCATAAGATTCATTTATATGTTCATTTATAATCGTTCAAATTTAGAATCTGTTCCCCTAGCTTACCACATCTTTCTCAATAAGCCCTTTCCTTTCCCTGAATTTTGTGAATCTTTTAGCCTGTGCCGGGGATATACTCTACACAGAAATAAACATTACAAGATTTATATTTTGAACTTAGCTGAGAGCACATAGAATTACAGCAGAAAAACAACTTACAAGAGATGGCAAATAAATTATTAGGATTTATAATTAGCAGAAAAACAATGTTACAAGAGAGGTCATCATATTTCAGTAACTGCCAAGGTTAGGGTATGTATTTAATCATTTATCAGCTCCATATTTTCATTGTGGTTGCATGCAGAAAGTTCAACGCGGGCAGCAGTAACCAAGGAACATTGAGTCAAACATGGTTCCATGAGAAAAAAATCTTTCACCTGATGCAAGCTCAATGTGGTCACAACTAGTTTTGCTATGTTTGACCAAAACCTAATTCATTTACACCCATCTTTGAAATTATATCACGAGTCTTCCATCAATATACTAAACAGCTTATGAATGTTTAATTTACATTTTTGGCAAACAAACTATAAAGTAAAGGTATTGCGGATTATATTGTGAAATTGGGATCCAAATCAGTTTCATCCAACTTCTGATGAATAATTCAAGTGATTAATATGAAAGCAGAAAGAGAAATACATCAACTAAAAAGAATGTAGGAGCAAATGAAAACCTGCCACTGGTTCTTTATGTTCTCATATTCTGACTTTTTAACTGACTTCAGGAATTCTCTCTCGGCATATGTTGATTCATACGGATAATATCCCAAAAGCAAACCCCAAACCTATCATTTATATATAAGCTTTAGCAGATGAAGAACATGTATTAATTTATAATCAAAACACTTAGCCTAAAAATCATGCGTGGTAAACCAACCTCATTTCGTAATTCATGGTCAAGTCCGCCATAAAATACTCTCTTTCTCAAAGCTTCTGAATCTGTGACTCGCCCTTCAGAATCCAAGAAGATAATCCACTGCAGATGTTTAACCCCAATAATAATTAGCAAGCACCTGAAAACTTTCAGGATAAATCTTTTACATAATAAAATGAATGTTATCCCTCAACACTTGCAATCAGAATGGCTATAAGAAACATGTATCACTTCAACGATTGCAGTATGAAAATATTTCATTTAAAGATTGCATCAAGGGCACCACCAAAACTAACATATAAGCCGTAACCCCATCTCCAGAATGCTCCTTTATTGGCACAGTACGGTAAAACAAATTCGAGTATGTCTGAGATTGAGGTTTTGAAGGGAAAGAGAAGAAACTAAAAAACATTTCATTTCAAGTAATGAATTAATGAAACGAACAACTCTCAATTCAAAAACGAAAATTTTACGCTCCAACTCTTTTCCCCGCCAATTCATCCATCCAAATAGAAGTCTTATCCATGATGGTATCAACTTTCAAATTTAATGAAAACAAAAATATAAACCAGATCAAAACATAAACATAAAACTTACTGAATTTTCAGACTGAAAAAATTCTGATGGTAAAAAAAATTGGTTCCCGCAGGTCAAAAACACAAGTATAAGAATGCATACCATCCATGGACATGAATTAAAATGTGTGGAAGTTGCTTTGATTCCATTCCAAACCCCCCATTTCCAAGGATTAGAATCTCTCTCATGATGCAGTTTCAATCCTTTAAGTTCCTTTATTTTCCCTTCTAACACAGCAAAAATTTTCTTAGATAAGCTACAAATAACCCCCTTGATGTTTCAGCCATTTTCAATTTTCATTTATAAAACTGATTTTGTAACACAAATTTCTTTAAAGTTTAGGTTAAAATGAAAATGTTAAATATATTAGTTCTTACATCCCATAATGTGAGAAGCAACTGCTTTCAGAAACAGAAGATTGGGTACCTAGTGAACTGGCTCAACTACTAGGTGATGTCAAATCTTATAGAACTTGATCTTTTATTTTAACTCAAACTCCAAGAAGGTCATTTGCAATTTTCTGGTCTACCCTAATTTTTATTTACCCAAAATATGCTAAGATAATGAAAATATTAAAATTTGCTCATATCAATATTTATTTTACAGACACCGAATTGAAGATAAAATAAACATTAAAAAGACGGAGTCAAAAGAAGAAAGCTAACTTAAGGTTGCAAACAATTAAACTAAAACCATCATACTGACAATGTACTTTTGGTCCGGTTTATTGCCAAGAAAAAAATATCCTTCTAGAATGCTGATAACAACTGGATCAGAAAATGAAGACAGATTCTTTATTGCTTGCACGTAAACTGAATTATCCGTTTTTTTACAAGACATGCAAGCTCCATGACAATGATCAACTATCATACCCCTTCCTAACTCAACCCCCTTTTTAAAATACCCATCCAATTAATAACCAACTATTTGTATTTGGCCATATCATGTCCCTCCTATTTTTCCCACTGTAGACACTCCCTACTAGAAGGCCCCAGCTCCCAATCAATCCCCCTTAAAAAGCCACCTTGTCCTCAAGATGGAATTCAATATCTGATGCTGACTCCCAACCAGTCCCACAATCTGGTAGATCCTTCCACATAATTAACACCTCCACGGTGGGTGCCATTCTCTCATAGTGTTCTCTTCCTCCCCAATACTGTCCTCATCATCCTCCCCTACCACCATAACATTGTACTGCTTATTTTGCAGACAAGGGTATGACCAAACTTCTCATCAACCCTGAAACACTCCCCTTTTTTAACCTTTTCTTGTATTTCTGCTTCTAGCAGTCTCTTGACAGGAAGTACCCTTTAATACAGACCCCTTTGAGATGCTAAAATTCCAGTCCCCAATGGATCTATTATTTGTAATGCTTTGATAAGAACTAGCCCCCTTCCTCCAAGATGCCCTCCTGTACTCGCCACTGCAAGTTCTATTATTGAGCTTTGCTCATCCTCTTTTGACAGCTTTCTTGGCTCGTATGCTTCAACTCTGCAAGCATCTTCTCCTTCACGTTATTTGAGAGCATGTCCATCAGGTACTACTCTTCAATGCCCTCCATTACCCTACATATCATTCAAACTAAGTGATAAATAGTTCACAGATCTGGTCTGTTTCAGAGCTAACAGCAATTCAAAAGGACTTCTCATCATAGTGGGATGGAATCTTTGAATAACAACATTCTTGAACCCTTGCCAACATGGGTTTGGTTTACAAGATTCCTACCATTGGTATCATCATCCTAAGGCTTCTACCTCCAAAGCCACCACAACAGCCCGCATCTTCCCCCCTTCTACCACTCCTCTCAATCTGAAATATTGCTCCAGCTTGCTAACCCAACTACATGCGCCTTTCCCAGCAAACAGGTACGTCCAGTTTCCTCCATCTATCACTTGACAGTTTTCCATCCTGAGACTCACCTTCAGATTTCATGGTGGTGATCAGAACTATCTTGGGTCACTTCTTAGCAGTTGGGCAGAAAACCACCAAAAAAAACATGATTCCTCCATTTAGCGTTTTTAAGAATCACATTGTTCATGACTTGACTATCTTTCAAGCAATACTTATAGAGGAAGAATCACCCCAATACTTATAGAGGAAGAATCACACCGATTCATTAGTGGGATAAAATTCACTCCTTCAAGTGCCATGTGTATAGCCAAGCTGAAGAAATCGTATCGTGATTTGTACAATACTGATAAACCATGCATCCAATAATAACCAACTAAATGTTGTTAGCTAATTGTTATTTCTGTTACAATGATAGGGCCTTATCCTTTGCGTCTCTCCTATTTCTCCTACCGTTAGACACTCCTAATAGGAGGCCTCAACTCCCTATGAATTGCATCATTTGCAAAAGCAATAACGAGCAAAAATGCACATTGACTATCATGCAAAAGAGTATTTGCAAGAGAAGTTCTTGTATATAATATGATGATTTTAGCAGCCTGTATATGAAATAATATCAATTATATCAAATATTACAATTCATACCTCTTCAGAACCTAGAGGTGGTTGCCGTGGTTTTCCCCATACTAATGATAAATTATCAAACTGCCAGAAGAGAGACAAAAGACCATATAATTAATATTATACAGTGTAAAAAGGAATGGGGGGAAATACACTATAATTTTATACAAATATAAGCAGAGTATCCTAAATCAAATCATAAAAATAGACACTAAATACGATACAACATCCACAAAATTCAGATTATACATAACAGCTATGCACAATCAATTTTTTACAAATATCAGCAGTATTCTAAATCAATTCAAAACAATAGACACTAAATATTACCTCCATAAAATTCAGATTATTCATAACAGCTCTGGACAAGTAAATTTTTACAAATATAAGCAGTATGCTATATCAATTCATAAAATAGACACTAAGTATGATCTTACCTCCATAAAATTCACATTATTCAACACAAATTTACTGAAGCCACCAACTTAATACATGGACAAGGAAATTGACTTATCTGGTCATCTTTAATAAGTCAGTATGACATTTAACAAAATCCTAGCACCTAAAAATAATATACACACACTTCACATTAAGTGAAAGTTGCGCACATGTTGCCAACCTATTGATTGCCATGCTACGGATGCAAAATACTCGGAATTTAAAAAGTTTGTCATTAGTCTTGGAGACTGAGTTTTGTAAATTGACATTTTATTGTTTTGTTATATTTCTACCATGAATTCTAATTTTTGAGTATCTAATTTATATGAATGCAACATAGTAAAATATTTTTATTGTTGTCTACTTTTCTAATACTTGTGTCTTTCTTCAATGAAGCACTTATCTATGCCTGTTGCCTCAGCAAATTAAAAAAACTCAGTGTTCAATGAAATATCTTGAAAGTAGCCAATAAAACTATTAAGGAACCAGACCAGAAGCTTCAAAAGGGCCTCCATCTCACATCAGATTTGATTACACAGTGCCATCTCACTGTTCATTGGAAGTTAATTATGTTCAGGATAGAAGATACCAACAAAGTAGGCACACCAAACATTTCAAATCAAAATAATTTTTGTGCCTAACAAAACAAGTTTTCTTGCAGACGTTAATCTAAAATTTACAGTAGTGAGGCAAGAAACAAAGGTTACCTCCTGAGAATCCAAGGCAAGGCAACTTTCATCAGAAGTGTTCTCCTCAACATGGGAAGACTTCCTAGGATGATCAAGGTTAGTCTGGATAGGGGTCCTCCTCTCACTGAATCCATTACTCTGGTTTTCCCTAAAAAGTTGTGAAGTTGTCTCCCGGGCAAATTTTGTGACAAGTGAAAACTTCTCTAAAACTTGAATCGAGAGGTCTCGAGCAGGATCTACTTTATGTCTGGGTCTCCCATGGAAATGACTAACACTTAAACTTCCATTACTGACATCATTATCAGCCCTTTCTTGGTTCTCGTTCAAAATGGATTCGTCAACTGACATATTTGAAGGTCCACATGCAAGGGGAACAGCTCTGGGCAGCTCCAAGGAAGACAAAGTCCTCTGGAAGTCATTGCAAGTGTTTAGAAAAATATAGCAGCCCAATTTAAATGGCTTGGTATTTAATTGTTAGAGAAAAAAGGGACTTCACAGACCTAAGGGAATTATAGAAGTACGCATTTTCATTCATCTCACTTTTGTAGCTAAAAGTACAAGTTATTAAATTTGCATTGTGAGAATGAGAACAAAAGAGGAACAAGATGCTTATGATCTTCTATCACTTATGTAAATTTTCCTTCTTTGGAAGATATTATTTTCATCCACAAAGGATAGTACGAATCTACGATCCACCAGTAAAACCAAACAAAGTCAATTGAATATCACACCACCGTACCTGCAGTGTATTCTGAAAATCATTCACAAGGAATACGTTGGCATCCTCTTCAGATCTACATTTGGCATACAAGTAAGATTATAAGAACATATTTGCATGAAAAACATGACTAAGAAATCATAGAAATGTGCTGCAAATATAATATTATTTGTCTTGATACAATAAACTTGATCATGAATTTGGAATAGTAAAGGTATTTTAAGAATCATGTCAGCATTAAAGAGTGATCTTGATATACACAAAGGAGGAAAAGGCAAGTGTGTATTTGTAAATGCAATCTGCAAGCGTAGAAAATGAGCATGATGATGATTCTCCATCATTTCAAAAAACATTGCACTTATTAGGACGTCATGAATGTGGCAAATACCTCATCACTTGTTGATGACTAAAAATGGTTAAGTCTTGCACATAATACATAATGATGTCATATAAAAATCATTTCGCTGACGATTAAACGATGCCAAATTGCAGGTTCACCAATTTCATACACAGTGAAACAAAAACACCATATAAACAAATGCAGGGGCAAAAACTGGCTACACTAGATTGGTTACTGCACTACTAATAATGCAAAAGGAAAAAGAAAATTAAGAAATATCAGTAGAGGCATGATATCTGAGGCTAACCTCACAAGAAGAACATGCTGCTTTATTGTAGCAAGGAATTCTTTGACTCCTCCACTATAAAAATAGAGTGGAGGATGAGCAAGCCCTGCAAAATTTTATCCACACAAGATTGAATTGTAGAATACATCATAATAATAAGGTATAGACTGAGTAAAATATCTAGAGCTGCCATATATATAAATAGTTTCAACAAAAAACACAAACATCTTATTTACCAAATCATTGTTATTCAGAATGCTTCAAAATACTACAACTAGTTCTATATAACAGAGATCACGTCACAAATGAGCCACAACAGCCTTTCAAAGAGAAGCCATACAGCCACTCAGCCAGCAATTAAGTTCAGCAGATAAATAAAAAGACAAGACAAAACAATTTAATCAATACAAATGGAGCATACAGATCAAAGCTAGAAATCACAACTTCATTCAAACACTTGGAAAAGGTTCAAAGTTAGTTAAAAGTAATTGACGTTACAAGCATTGGTGCGCCAAAATTGGCCAAAAACAACTCAGGATAGTATTCAAATGCAACAAAATACACCAACTGCTTAAAAAGGCAGTATCAGAATGCACTGAAAGTGGAAAAATAATCAAAAAAGAAAAACGTAATTGTATTTTCCGACATGTATTATTTTAAAAACATACTCAATCTTGGAAAGTGGCACGTATCATCCAACACTGAAAACACTACAACAGGATAGCCGGCGGGATGGTTGCTATTTTAAATGCCATAATACAAACGAAATAACTTATACTACATATATAAATACTAAAAATTTCACTACATATATAAATACTAAAAATTTCATGATAAACAATAAATCACAATAATCGACCAATAAAAACATAGTAATGAAGCCAAAAGAGTAAAACATGAAGATGAAATTAATAAAGAACTCATACTAAAGTACATAAAAAAATTATCAGAAAGTGAACTTGGGGGGAAGTCTAAAGAAAGAAGGATAAGTACTCCTATAATGTCTGAAGGAATCAAGGTCAAAACAGATGTAACATTCATTAATACTTTACCCCCAACATCAACAAACAATGTTTCAAGGGTAGAAATGGAATTTTGAACCCCGTACCATGGTAGCAAAAGCATGCAATGTCTTGGCTTCTATCGGGATTATAGGAAAACCACTCACACTGCTCCTCTATTTGTGTCCCAGAGTGACCCAAGGCCACTATGAAGAAAAAGAAAAGATATGACATTTTTTTAAATTTTATTTAACATTTTTAAATACCCTAAATCTTATTTTTCAACAATCATATTAAAAGACTCTCGCAGTATCCTTTTCCTAAACTTTTCAAAAGTTACTAAACATACATCCATGCATCAGGTAAATCACATGGAGATGCATTAATCTATGTTGGAAATAAAGCACTTACAGTTTATTAACCTTCCAAGTAGCTAGGTTAGTGTTTAGCTGAGTTCAACGTACCTATTTTAACAAGTTGTCATATTTTAACAGTTCTCTGAAAATAATAGTAATTATATAGTATTTTGTAACCATTCTTATTATAAACTGATCGGTCTGCTGAGTGGAAATACTCTCAAGCACATTAAACAAAAAAAATTCTCCCTTTTTCTCACATTCTATCACCTACTTTAAGAAACCTTCTTCTATCTATAGAATTTTCCATTGCTATACACGGCTAGACCAATCAGCCAACACTTCAAATGTTCGCAGGTAGTTAACTTTTTACTCAATCCGGCTGGTATGCTTAGGCTAGTTTCCCTTCTGGTTTTTGTTAGGCATATAGAAGTCAGTGCTGCTGATGGATTTTCATAGTAAATTTTGATAACCCTAATTCTTAAAAATCTAATAACGAAGTTTGAGTTTTATGAAAGGCTATCTATTTATGCAGTTTCTGCAGATTGAAATCCAAAAGAATTTTACCACAGGACAGCAAAGGGCATAACACGAAGAAATTTCAAGTCACCTACCCTACAAAAGAATTACTTATCATCCATCCAAGATATTGCACTTACGCCCAAAATAACTGAAATTAACACCCTGAGTAACCGATTTGTTATTACACTACCAAACCATGTGTACCTCTTGATTCCATATAAGATATGCGTAAATACACCCAAACAATAAAGTGTCTGGTTAATAGAAGGCCGGATAAAGTAAGATAGAACAAAACAATGATTTTAAAAAAATAAATAAATATAAAACCCACCATATTCATAAAGAGTAATTCACCTGATGATAGAACAACAATGATATATTGCCACCCTAGAGCAGGTGTATGCCTCCGGATGGACCTGATTTCAGTAAAGGACACCGCCTTTATGGTATATAGGTTTCTTTCTGAGCATAAAATGGAAAAAAAATAAATAAAAATCAACATATAGATCACGTTACACGGGGCAGTAAAGTCATACAGAATATAAACTACCATTATCAGACAGCCTGGCCTCTGAGCTATGCCCTTTGTAAGGTATCCAAGTCTAAAAAGCGGCAAGAAGACGTTTGCATTAATTAATAATTAATAGTACAAGACCAAAAAGGAAATAAGGAAAAAAAAACAATGATCACCATAAACAAAGCCGAGCTTTGCTTGATCAATTTTAGTCTTCCACTGATTCTTTCAGACGCAAACTGAGTCGGATGAATTGCGACATTTTCCTTCGTAAATACAACTTCGGCACCGTCCCGAGGGGAGTTCTGTTTTGTACTGTCACTCCGCAGCATCATGCTAGCAGATCCCTAATCCCAATCAATCCGAGAAGAAACAACGGTAAAGTCAGTTAAATTTAGGGATAAAAGGCACTGCATGAGTGGAGTATTCAATTGAATCGCGAAAACCCTGATTGAAACGCAAATTGATCGAAGGAAGCAAAAGGTCACAGGAAATCGTGAAGTGAGAAGGGCGACAGTCTTACTTGTTGCTGCGACGCGGCGTAATCGGCGTCGTCGGATAAATCGTGAAGCTCCGATTCTAACATGGAGGATTTCGCAGAGAACTAAAAACTACGAGAACCAAAGAGAGATATCTTAGTGGCGAAGGAAAACCCGTGGTGCGGGAAAATGAACGTGATTTTGTTAGTCGTTTCGTTTGTGTTCGACGCGGGTACGAAACTCGTTTCGTGAAAATGTTGAAGTATCCGAGATAAACGGCTGGGATTTAATACTATGATTTATCCTTTGGGCCCACCGGCCCGGTGTTCTTGAACTTTCCTTTATTCTCTTTTGCTCTTCACCACCGCCTCATGGACCATACAGAGAAACTTCTATCATATACTTTTAATTTAATTTCCTGCCTACAAATTTAATAGATATTGACTAAGATTGTTTGCTTATGATTGGAGAAAAATTGCAGAGAAAATTTGTGGGTTGGTCTTGGTTGTATATCTCATACTCAAATCATCATAAATGTAAGGAAAGTCTAAGGTTTGCATATTTTCATTTTGATCTTACTTTTATTGCATTTATGTTATTGTATTTTTACCCATAACATTATATTGTTTTGAACATAGTTTTCACACACTTTAGTTATCCTAATTTGGTAATTTAGGAGAATTTTGGTTTATAAAGTTTGAAGCTCCTTTGAGTAGAAGACATCGTGAAGACAAAAATGATTCAATCATTTATCATAGTTTAGTGGACAACCAATAGCTGTATCTTCATTTATTATGGTTACAAGATCAGTTTTCTATCATGCATATTTGATTATGAATGGTGCATAATTGAATAAGAAACTATTATTAGACCGTGATCAATTGAATAAAAAAATTCATCACAATATTTATTTGACAAAATTCCATATTTTATTCAACCCTTTATATTGTCATAGTAAAAACATTTTGGTATTTATTATTTCTTTAAATAATGAAATTACCAAACATTTGTATGTTTTTTTTAAAAAATCACAACTACTTTTTATTCATTTGTCCTTTCTTTTTACTATTTTTCTTGATTTAAACAATTTTATTTTATATTTTTTCCCTTTTTCATTTTTCATCACTTAGTCCAAGTAAACTATTTGTGTCTTCAAAATAATTTAATTTTAGATAAATATTAAAATTGAAACTTTATTACAAAAATTAATTTTCACATTTTAATAAACTAAACGTGTTGCATTTTCATCCAAATAAAAAAATTATATTCTCTTAGGATTTTAATGTGTATTAAAATTGACAATAAAAATATATCATAATCTAAAATTATCTTTAGTCTGTGATGGATCGGAATAGATATCAATCTTAAGCTTCTATGACCTCTGGTATGAAAAATAAAAGAAAGAACGATAAAAAAGGAAAAAAAAAATTTAGGTTAAGCAAAAATTAATATAAAGTTAATGAATAATTTGAATGATAAGATAAAGTTAAAAATAAAAATTAATATATTTAGAAAATAATCCATATGCCCTTATATTAAAAGTGAGATTAATTTAAATGTTAATAAATATTTAAATATCTATCACTCATCAAAAGTTTAAAGTCTTTTCTATTATAAATCAGATACCAACTTATAAAATATTTTTTTTTATTTTTTATTACATGTTAATATCCATAATTTTGTAAAATAATTTAATGTAAAAAATATATTTGAGAAATATAAATTAAATTTACAATAATTGTAAAATTATAATAAAAATATTATCAGATCTTAATAAAAAAAAGACTATGTTTTACCACACCAAATTAACATCATTCGACAAAATATATTTTAATTATTGATTTTGTTATAGTATAATAAAATATTAATAATTACTTGAAAAAATATAAATTATTATGTATCATATAAAAATAATCAATTATGTATAGATTATATATAGCATAATAGA
>Ga0123340_1000536_pt1 | contig 25978 bp, 15 predicted proteins | sample SirMexnodulemix_FD_89961 | JGI IMG/M metagenome (GOLD analysis project Ga0123340, IMG submission 89961) | Root nodule microbial communities of legume samples collected from Mexico - Siratro Mexico nodule mix | ecosystem: Host-associated > Plants > Roots > Nodule | place: Mexico: Nepantla...
CTGTTTAGCATTTATATTAGGTTGAAAAGTTTTATTCTAAAAAAAATCACTTATTTGGAGTAAGGAACGAAATGCATTTGATAACAAAGTTGAATAAAGTAATTCAAAAATTTGCCTAATGCTACAAATAATCTATTCAAATAAAGATAAGTGACATTTTTTAGTTTTATAAAATACATATAAAAATTTTTCAACTATAAAAAGATTTAAGAAGTGTCAAACATGAACATAACAAGTTGAAAGAAAGAGTTGAACATCCATAAAGACAAGTTCTTGATTGTAAACTTCACTCCAAAGATATATCTAGGGTCACGAATACAAAACTATAATATCATAAAATGTGAAAAAAAAACAAAATAAAGACTTGAGTGGGGATATTAGTCTAAATAATATTTGAAACTAATCCTTAGAAATTAGCCATTAAGATAAGTATAATAATCATGAGGAACTTGTAATTGAAACCTAATTACTACTCATATAAATGTATTTTTATATAAAACAACAATTAACACAATTTTCAATTCAAACAAGTCTTGTTTTATTTTTAATTTCTCTCAACATCCTAATTGTGTTTCTTCAAACGAATTATGATAATTCATTTTATGGAGATAAGCTTGAGAAGGACATCATTAAAGATTTTATAAATGATGACTATGAAGAACTATAAATGATATTAGTAATAAAGAGGCACTAATAAAAGGTTGATACATGTAAGCGAAAGGTTGATACATATAAGCAAAGACAAATTCATATAAAAGGGAATTATAAAGAAAGAGATGTTCGGTTGTATAATATGAATACTTCTCAAACAATCCAATATACAGAAAAAGAAAAATTTTGACAGTAACTTCAAATTCAAATGGTGTCGTCATTTTAATAGTATAATCATTGGATAATCAAAATAAGTATATTAAGATGAAAATTGATACAACTGGAATAACATTTCTTTCTCTATTGCAAAAAACTATATTACTAACATATAGTGTGGATGATTATGTATGAATTGATAAAAACACTACAATGCTTGAGTAAGTTTTTCCAGGGTGTTTGACAAATACTTGGAGTAAAATACTTAACAAAATTTAATAACATTGACATTCAACACCTATTTCTAATGAGAGAGATGCTTTTTTTTTAGTATAATAGGTATCATAGATTATATGTATTAATAATGAAAAAGTTGTCCAACAACATAAAAGTATTGATTTTATTATGGTGATCATAATAAATCTATAATCATGCTTAAAGTAGTGACCTCACATAACCTTATGATTTTAAGATGATTTTTTTGTTACAAGTTCAAACAACCATATCAACATTTTTAATGAATCTCTCATGTTTAATGAAGTTTTGGAGGAACAAGTTCTAAGATTGAAATATATAATGAATAAGATCAAATATGACAAAAGATATTATTTACCTAATTGTATTTATCCTAATGTTCCAAAATGATAAAGGAAAAAACATTTAGTTAATATTAATAAGCGACAAGAAAAGATAAAAAAAAGATATGTAGTCTGTGTTTAAAGTGTTTTTAATTTTAATATACAACTATAAAAGGCCGTATGTTGCATACATATAACCAAACATATATTAGATATATATCATCTTGCATAAAACGATTGTAAAAGATGAATGTCTCATATATGACAGTAGTTTTGATTATTCTTACAAACATCTCAATAAAAATATCTCAACAAGTAAATATATAATAATTATTATATAAATCGCCTATTATAGTTATAAAAGATAATACTTATTCATAATAAATAATATTGCGTTCGACTTTAAGAATATATTTTAAGATTATTTTTAAGTATGATAGTAAAAAATAATCATTTTAAAAATATGATGTTATTAATTTATGTAATTTTGATGTTATCATTATTATGTAATATTAATTGTTTTTATCATTCTAATCAAAATTTAATCCAATTAAGCATACATTTTAGTTATTATTAAAAAATATTGTACATTTATAGTTCTTTCTTTTTTTCCTTAATTTTGTATTTTGAGCTGTGAAGCTTTAAGTAACAAAATCTAATATAGAATTCTTTGACTGGAATCAGATCATGTACTATTATTATGAGCAAGTCTACTCCCAACCTTCCTTATCCCAAGGTTTAGAAAATCTCCAAGAACATTAAGATTGTAAAATTTCATTGGTAACTGGATTTCATCATTAAAATTATACAAGTAGTATAATATTTGTATGAAATCTTAGATTAATTGGTCAAACAAGTCTTTGACCAAATCAAATTATGTTTTATTTGTGTGAGTCAAATATATCCACATATTTAAGTTTTATAATAAATAAAATTCTATAAATATATATCTTGTAATTATATATATATACTAAAAAAAACTCGGGGAAATTTGCAAAATTGTGAAAGTAAAATAAAAAAATTCATGGTATGCATGATAGTTTTTCCTTCCAACACACAGTAATGGACTAACCGCCGACACAGCGAGGTCCTCCTCCTGACCTGACATAGACTCGTACAAACAGCGCCATCTCTCTCGCACGTGCCGCACGTGCCCTCGCCGCAATCTAAATTCCGTTTTATTCCTCTATAATAATACCAGAGATCGCTGCCTAGGACCAAGAAAGAAAAGGCTCAGACCAGCTCGCGGCGAAACCCGACCCGAACCTCAGGATCCGAACCCGGATACTCTCACCAAATGGAGTCAATACTGGGTCGGGCTCTGGAGTACACTCTCAAGTACTGGCTCAAGTCCTTCTCCCGAGAACAGTTCAAGTTGCAGGGCCGCACCGTTCACCTCTCCAATTTAGGTACCTTCAAATCCAAATTCAAATCCAAATTTCCAATTCCAATTTCATTTCACCGACCTCGATTCGATTCACGCTCTCAGATATCGACGGCGACGCATTGCATTCCAGCGTCGGATTGCCGCCGGCGCTCAACGTTGCCACCGCCAAAGTCGGCAAACTAGAGATTACAGTTGAGTCGCTTACGGTAACTGATTATGTTTCACTTCTCCGCTGTGCTTCCGATCGTGAATTGTGATTTGCTGTTTGTTGCCTTTTTTGCAGCTTCCGTCTGTGAGCAATGTGCAAACGGAGCCAATCGTCGTGCATATTGATAAACTCGATCTGGTTCTCGAGGAGAATTCTGATTTTGATGCATCGCTTAGTTCGAACTGGTAAAGAAGGAAATGAGGCTGGTGATGATTTATGCTTTTGCTATTGTTTGTTTCACATTTTTTGCTTTTGTCGATTATTGCAGCTCCACGCCGTCGGCTGCCTCCGCCAAGGGAAGTGGTTACGGTTTCGCTGATAAGGTTTGAGCTTGATTCTGCTCTTTGTTTATCTAAGCATGAGTTCATATATCCGCATGCTGATAAAGGGTTGTTCGTAGACAAATCATGCTTTGGTTGATTTTGTAGTCAGTTTTAACAATGTTTGGGGGATTTGAATTTGGACAGCTATACTGTGGGGAAAGTTCTTAGTAACAAAGTAAAGATGTAGGCAAAGATAATTTATTGACTATAGGGAGAGATTACTAATTTTAGCCCATTATCGAGCCTAATAGAGGACAAGGAAGCAATGAAAGGTTGCAACCTTGCAATGCTGTTCAGGCTAATAATTTGCTCCTTTCTATTAGGTTTGAAATTCCTAGGCTGATCAATTGTCCATAAATGCAATTATCTTGTTTGAGTGTTACTAGTTCATACTGACTGGGGGCGATTGTCAGATTGCAGATGGCATGACTATACAAATTCAAACAGTTAATCTATTACTTGAAACTTGTGGTGGTTCTCGTCGCCAAGGGGGAGCAACGTGGTAAGTTCTTGATACCAGCCAGTGCTCTGAATCAGTGCTCTCTACTCAATATCTTCTTTTGCATATTTAATAATTTATGCTTTACCAACCCTATCAAGTTTTGACATTAGTGTCTGGTTCCCAGCTGTGATTGTTGCAATAGCTAAACTATGTTTCTTGCAATGGCGTTAAAATATATCGGGTGATTCAGTGGGGGCAGTCTTAATTGTTTAGCATAAACCTGATGGGTGATAGATTTTGCTGTGTTTGTCTCAAAGACTATTTATACATGAAACTGTGTGTGACTCAATTTGGTTCATCCTCAAATCTTTTTATAGCATCCCCATTCACTACCTCTGGTTGCAGGGCACCACCTATGGCATCTATCACCATACGCAACCTTTTGTTGTATACTACAAATGAAAACTGGCAGGTAATTATTTCGAAACTCAGGCTTTCTGATTCTACCTGCATATAGAACTTCATTGAAGAATTTTTCCTATCAGGTTGTAAATCTTAAGGAAGCGCGAGAATTCTCCACTAACAAGAAGTACATATATGTCTTCAAAGTAATATATCTTCCCCTTGACTAGTTTTAGTCTATCAGTATTAAATCTGTATTGGTGTGATTTTATGTCCTTTCACATCTCTCTTCTATATTATAGGTTTCATTTCATTATAAGATTAGCATTCTTTACAAAAAATATTTTGTGCTATATTCTAAATGTTGATGGTACCGTGTTGCTTATATGTGTATTACCATATAACAATTCTCACGTTTTTATGTGCTGCCCAGAAACTGGAATGGCAGTCTTTGTCTATTGATCTTTTACCTCATCCCGACATGTTCACAGAAGCTACACTAGACCTTTCTGAGGAGGGGTCAAACTTAAGGGATGATGATGGCGCAAAGCGTGTCTTCTTTGGAGGAGAGCGTTTCATAGAAGGAATATCAGGAGAAGCATTTGTAATTAATGCAGTTCCCCCTACATATTTTAATATTCTGTTTCATTACAGTATTTTGTGAATAATGAAATATAGCTTGACTTTATTATTACCAGATCACAATTCAGAGAACCGAGTTAAATAGTCCGCTTGGGCTTGAAGTTCAATTGCACATCAATGAAGCTGTTTGCCCTGCATTAAGTGAACCAGGTTAGTAAAAGAGCGTATTTTGGGTTTCTTGAATATTGAACTGATATACAAATGGCGAGATATGACATGGGACTGGTACAAATATGAGCAGGACTACGTGCACTTCTCCGCTTTATGACAGGAGTATATGTTTGCCTAAACAGGGGTGATGTTGATTCCAAGGTCAGCAAGTTTCACATTGTCTTAACTTTTCCCACCTTTGAGAACACCTCAGTAGTTTGTTAAGCACAATATTATCATATTTAATTTTTGGATTTCTCTAAATATGTGTGTAACTGTATCGTGACAGCGATCCACTGAAGCAGCTGGGCGTTCTCTTGTCTCAATTGTCGTCGATCATATATTTCTTTGTATTAAAGATACTGGTTTGTCTTTAGCATTGCACATAGTCTTTTTATGTTGATCTTTTTCTTCTTGAATTATTATTAAAATCCTAGCTTTAGGTATATCATTCCTAGCACAATGATCCAACTATTATCATTTATTTGCAGAATTCCAGCTTGAGCTTTTGATGCAGTCCCTCTTTTTTTCTCGGGTATGTCTTTTGATGATTTTTTTTTCTGAGACCATCTTACACTTTTGCCCACATTTTTTTCCTTGGCTACTTGCCCATATTCATCTCGATACTGATGCTGGTTACCTTAGCCTTATCATATAGGTAGAATAGAATACCTTGAGCCAAAAAGAAAATCACATAGAGGCTTATATTTTCCTTCAAGACTCTTTTTTGGGGGTTTAAGACACCTATATATATATAGTTTATTTCGGTCCATTGGATGCTCATAGAGTAATAAGATGTTGAGGGTAACCCTCTCTAGTGGGTTGTCTGCATACATGTTATTTCTACATCTGACATGAATAATCCAGAAATAAGAAAAAAAATTGTAAACATAAAATATATGCAGTGTATGTGATTTTGGCATGATAAGTTAGTTTTTTTTAATTAGCAACTAAGTATTTATAGTGCTATTTGTGATCCAATTATTTGAAAAGCTTAAGCTATTAGGTGAAGGCACATGAATGATATTATCTCCAAATATCCCCTTAAGCAAGAACTCTTTGGGCTTGGAGCTTGGATAATGCAACTGTCTAATTTTTTACTTCGAGGCAAAAAGAACTGAAGTCTATATAGTCATAAGTATCCAATAACATGTCATGAACCATCCATCCGAAGACCTTTAGCTGTTGGATAAAGGCATTCTAATGGTTTTTCTATCTAGCAGAGAAAAATAAAGATGGAAAGCTCCTTCTTTTCCCCCTGAATATTCATGCTATGGGTGTTTGAATGCTGCATTTACTTACATGATACAAAATCATTCCTATGTTTCCACCCAATGTAGTTAACATTGTTTTTGGGATTTGTCAGTTTATGACACAGTATCGAAGCTTCTCTATGAAGAGTTCAATACTTTCTACTCCCATTCTCATCAAATATTTTTTAAAATTTTTAGCCCAAGGTAGTCTTTGCAGTTTTTTCATGCTTCAACCCCAAAGAGCTCTTGCACAATGGTTGTCTCAAAAAATAATATAAAACCATTTGTGTCTTCATCCAATGGCTTATCCTTTTGGGGTTGTTGGTTCATGAGAATGCCATTTACTAATATTCATATCTTGCCCACTCTTCAATGTCGTATCTCCATGTTCGTGACAGTCTACTGTGCAATGTTATCAGGCCTTCTGTTGTAGTAGAGTTATGTTGTTGACTGACTATCCTTGCAGGCCAGTCTTTCTGAAGGAGATAATGATAATAACTTGACAAGAATTACAATTGGTGGCTTATTTTTAAGGTTTGTGTTTCTGAGCCCTCTCTGAATAATAACTATTAAAAGAATTCAGCAAGCTTTGGTTGTGTGTATGAGAGGTGTTAGTGTGTATGTCAATCTATTCCGTGCTCATAGGATTTGATTTAATAGCTGGGAGTGAGAGTGTGCTTTTCTGAATATATTGGCAATGATATAACTTGGTTGAATTGGGAGAAGTTATTGCGATTGAAAATGAGAAAATGAAAATAATAAGAAATTCTTAGCAATGTGCCCTACTTATTAATCAATTTGGTTGCACTTGATTCACAACTATTTTTTGTTGTGCTGACTGTACTAATTGTTAATATGGAACTAATTTGCACTTGATGCATATTGGAATGCAGGGACACCTTTTGTAGCCCTCCATGTATCTTAGTGCAACCATCAATGCAAGCTGGCACTAGAGATGCTTTCCGTGTGCCAGAATTTGGTATTAATTATCAACATATTCCTGAAAAGAAGTAGCCACTCAGGCTAAGCATATATTATTTACTCACTTACCTTTTCTCCTTTCTTTTTGGCAGCCAGAAGCTTTTGCCCTCCAATATATCCTTTACAAGAACAAGAGTGGCAAGTGATTGAGGGAACCCCTCTAATATGCCTCCATGCTCTAAAGATCATGCCTTCTCCACTTCCACCATCCTTTGCTTCTGAAACTGTTATTGACTGTCAGCCTCTTGTGGTATGTGCAGATTCTTTCGATAAATGACCTGTTATAAACTTAAAAAGTGAATTGATTCTGTACTTACTTTTGCCAATGATATAATTTGATAATCTTTCCATATTTTTAGATTCATCTCCAGGAAGAATCATGTCTGAGGATATCCTCTTTATTAGCTGACGGTATTGTTGTCAATCCTGGTGATATTTTACCAGATTTCTCAGTGAAATCTTTTATTTTCAATCTCAAGGGACTGGATATTACAGTTCCTTTTGAGAAGACCAAATTGGACAGTTCCAAAAATGACATGGACCATGCAGTCCAGACCTCCTTTTCTGGAGCAAGACTTCATATTGAAAGCCTTGTCTTTTTAAATTCGCCATCACTGAAACTGAGACTGCTGAATCTGGAGAAGGATCCTGCTTGCTTCAGTCTTTGGGAAGGTCAACCAATTGATGCTAGCCAGGAGAAATGGACTGCTAGAGCATCCCAGCTTACTTTGTCTCTGGAAGCAAGCATTGATGGACCTAGATGTCAAAATTCTCTTGGACAGACAGCAGGATTGTGGAGATGTGTAGATCTGAAAGATGCTTGCATTGAAGTGGCTATGGCAACTGCCGATGGCAGTCCCTTGTTACAAGTTCCCCCACCTGGGGGTATTGTCAGGGTTGGAGTTGCTTGTGAACAGTATCTGTCCAACACTTCTGTTGAACAATTGTTTTTTGTCCTTGATCTATACGGTTATTTTGGGAGAGTTAGTGAAAAGATAGCAATGGCTGGAAAAAGGAAACAATTGGAGGACATCAGGGACAAATCCTTTGGTGGAAAGCTGATGGACAAGGTTCCTAGTGATGCTGCTGTCAGTTTAACAGTGAAAAATCTCCAACTTCGATTTCTGGAGTCATCTTCTGTTAATATTGAGGGGATGCCTTTAGTGCAGTTTCTTGGAGATGATGTATTTACCAGTGCCACTCATAGAACCCTTGGAGGTGCTATTATTGTTTCATCTATTTTACGTTGGGAGAGTGTTGAGATAAGTTGTGTAGATGCTGAGGGTCTCTTGCCATGTGAAAAGGCCTCATTCTTATGTTCTAAGGAAAATGCTTCCTCACTGAGTGATAATGGATATCCTCAGCTAAGAACTGTTTTTTGGGTGCATAAGAACGAGAAACATTTATCGAATGGAAATGTTGATTCAGTTCCTTTTCTAGATATAAACATGGTTCATGTAATACCATTGTATGAACAAGACTTGGAATCTCATAGTTTAAATGTCTCAGCTTCTGTATCTGGTGTTCGCCTTGGTGGTGGAATGAACTATGCTGAAGCGCTCCTGCATAGGTTTGGAATACTTGGGCCTGATGGAGCTCCTGGAATGGGTCTTTGTAAAGGGTTGGAAAACTTACAGAAAGGACCATTGTCAAAACTTTTTAAGGCAAATCCTCTCATTGTTGATGATTCAGAAGATGGTATGAAACAAACTATGTCGTCTAAATTTCCGTAGTTGGTTAATGTGCTTAATACATAAAATGTTTGTTTCTCGATTCATCTTGGGCACGTTTGTTCGCTCTGTTCAAATAACTTTCCTTCCTATTTTTTCACCAGGTAGAAGTATGACAGAAGGGAAAGAAGCCACTTTTCCCCAATTGAAGAAGCCTGATGATGTGGATGTAACTGTAGAATTGAGAGACTGGTTATTTGCCCTTGAAGATACACAAGAGACAGCTGAAAGATGGTGGTTCTCCAGCCATGACGATGAAGACAGAGAAGAGAGGAGTTGGCATGCATCTTTCCATGGTTTACGTCTAAATGCAAAAAGTAGCCCACCAAATGTTCCAGATGGAAAAGTGCAAGTGCAAAGAATAAAACAACATCCAGTAGAACTGATTACGGTAAAGAAAGATGTTTCTTTCTGTTTTTAAAGATTTAATGTTTATGTTCATAAATTTCTTCTCCAACCTTCTGCAGAATCAAAGATTTTCTTTTTGGTTTCAAGAATAATATTTTTTTGGTTGACTTTATAAAGGAGAGAACACATCTATGAATAAAGACTTTGCTAAAACCAAGAACACATTTAGTATCTACTTGACCAGTAAATTTTTAAATACCAATGTAGGTTTTCTCTCATTTATATACTTAAATGTGCTAAAACTCAGATTCCTTATTATTTGCTTTATATTTGTATCTTCTCATTTCTGTTTCTTGTCTTTTAAGATGTGTTCTACTCCTATCACACCTCTTACATACTGAGGGACACTTGCAGGTTGGAGTTCAAGGTCTGCAAATCTTGAAGCCTCATTTACAAAAGGACTTTCCTTCATCAGTGCTAATTGCAAATGGGGGTAAAGAATTCACCAATGGAGTTGGAGGAATTGGTGTTGAAGTTCGCTTGATTTTAGGTGGGGAGAATGTCGAAGATGAAATGGCTAATTGGGAAGTGGAAAACCTAAAATTCTCTGTCAAACAACCGGTAATGAGAATTTCATATTTATGGCGCGTTGTCTCTTTTTTATATGAAGGTTGTGTTTTATATGCTTTCTCCATGCAGATTGAGGCAGTTGTAACAAAGGATGAGGTTCAGCACCTTACCTTTCTGTGCAAATCTGAAATTGACTCAATTGGCCGGATAACTGCTGGAGTTATACGGTTGCTGAAGCTAGAAGGTTCTATTGGTCAGTCTGTAATAGATCAACTTGGGCACCTGGGTGAGTTGTCAAATTATGCATTGAATTGTTTCTCATTAGACATAAAATCTGTTTAGTGGAACCTTGGCCTTTCCTAAAGTTCGGAAGTGTACATTCAATGTACTCTACGGATAAAGGAATGTTGAACATAGTAAAATAAGAAATTGAAATGAAATTGTTCGATTGGAAATTTCCCAAAAAGGAAATCATAGGTTCTTCTCTCCATCAGAACAATAGGACCGATATGTTCATTACTAAACTTGTTGAAGAGATAAAATAGAATCAAGATATATCTTTTTAATCGGAGGAAGAAGAAAATTAGGATACATTATGGGGAAAGCCTTTATTATTTATAATTATTTATATTTATTATATTAAAATGTGTTGATTTGCTTGTTCTTTTCCTTTTCTTTCTATAGTGGAGATAGTAGGACAGATCACGATCATATTATTAAAAGCTTGGGATAAAAATGGGTTTCGTTCGAGTGTCCGAAAATAATATCCAAAGCTTTAGTATGTTCTCCCATAAACTGCATTTTCATGTAGCGCAGAAGATGGATATAAGACTTGAGGTATAATATTCCTAACTAACTGGTATGGCATGTAGATTAAAGAGAGGAAATGCGCAGGACTAGAAGCCATCAAATTTATAGGAAATGGATAATGCTTTAAAACCTTAGCCGATTACGTGAAGTCTCTGACTCTGTTAACACTCAAAAAACTAATGTTTAATGGAGCTAATACCAGAAGTCTAAGGTTGAAGATTGTGGCACTCGAACAATTTTCGATCCGTAGATGCACATAATGATACATGTAATTGTAATTGTCTGGAGTTTCTCATGAACTGGAGACTTAATTGTGGTTACTATTGGAGCAAATCACATGGCTTTCACAGACTACTACTGTTGTTCCTAATTTCGAGGAGTTTGCTAGCTGAAGCACTTAATGCCTGTTTGCATTCACATTTCGAAGTCCAAAAAAATTTTGCTTTGACAAAAGTTGAGTAGGAAAATGTGGTTTTATATGGGAACGCACTCAGTTTGACTAAACAGAACCTTAGTTTATGTCCTTCTTTCGTAATCTTCTAATAACGGTGTGGTTATTTGCAGGAAGTGAAGGCATTGACAAGATTTTCTCTCCGGAAAAGGTTAGCAGAGACGGAAGTGTTTGTAGTAGAGGAATTTCTCCTCTGCCAAAGCTCATAATTGAGGAATCGCACAGAACTTCGGAACAAACATTAACTTTGCTTGAGGAATCGCTTGTGGAATCACAGGCTAAACTTAATGATTTGATCAGTGATATTGGTACTTCAGAGTCTTCCTCTCAACAACTTACCATAGTCCAACTCAGTCAAAAGATGGAGACTATGCATGACTTATTGATGCAATTAAGGAATCAACTTTAAGTTCCTCTCTCTCTGCCATTTTTGCTGTATATTTATAGTCAAAATATTTTCATTCACATTATAGATTACAGTGTTGTGTATATAGGATATAAATCTTTGTTGAGTGTTGTACAAGCTAGGCAGCCGCCATGGCTCTTCATTGATGTAACAAATTTTGTTCCCTTCAGCAAACTAAGCAATCAATAGTCGAGATATCTTAATATGTGGAATGGGGTGATCCAGATTTTCTGAATATTTTGCTACGAACAAAAATCTTCCCCTATGTAATTAATTCTGAAAGAGACATAGTTTCACTGCCATTGTGGTTAAACTTAATCAAATATACTTTATTAGGTTTTAACTCCTCTAAATATTTATACAATGTCTTTAAAAGTTAAAATAAACTTATGACGATAAAATAGTGGTTAAATAAAATAATATTTGATATAATTTTAAATTAACTAGATTACAATTGTTAAATTGTTAACTAGTGATTATAAACATACTTTATTTTCTGTATATTTCTCGTACTTTAAAAGAGTCAAATCTACTCTAATGGTATTTTTAATTAAAAATGTCTTGCACACTAAAAAAATAAATAGCAATTCTTTGTTACCAAAGAATATAACAATGTTTAAAATTTCAATGAAGATCTCTTATCATTGCTAGTTAAACATGTACAAGGAGAACATATCCAGGGATTCAGGAGTTTGTTTTAAGGAATGACGTTACAGTTTCTTGAATCACATCAGAAATACTGTAATCAGAGATGTCATTCTGAGATAAAACAGATTGGGTAAACATTAAATGTTTTTCTGAAATATTTATAATTTTAAATGAAATATAAAAGTACAATTGAAATCAAAATATGACTTTTCACGTCCCATGAAAATACAACCTTATCACCCCTTAACATGGGAATAAGAATACATTATAACATCTTGTTTAAAAAAACAAAAAACTTTATAACATCTTGAAAAATAATAATTATAATATTACTATTGTGGAAAGTCACAATTTTTAATCTTAAAAGCAAGACACTACAACTAAACTAATCAATGAGAGATCGTAATAGTAACTAGAGCTTCGGCGAAAACCCAAAATGATTGACCACTCACTGCATATTTCGAATGTAGAAAACATTAACCACATATGACCAACGTTTAAGATCTAAGCTACAAAACAATTTAACTCACTTTCTAAGTCGTCTCGCAACCTTAAGTCATTTCGAAAATATTTTCGATTAAATAACATATTACAGGGAAAAACCATTCGAACTGATTTATGCGGATGCTCTAATTATTCACTTCTCTAAATCGTATAAACCGACATGTAACACATGCATGGCTCAAGGTTTGGCTTTTCTTTATTTAAACAACTTCCGAGTTCTAACTGAGTTCTCAGTTGAACCTTCTACATTATAAGGCTTATCGAAAAATAAATAAACAAACAGAGACGCAATGAATCAAGTTCCTGATGAAAAAAAATGCCCTCATGTTTGACATGCACGTGAGATTGGTATTACATGAATACAAATTAGGTTGAAGAGTTTGAAACATCATCCCAGCGCCATATTGTCCCATCCTCACAGCAACTCAATATAGTACTACAACATAACACAAGAGAGGACTATAGTTAAAAACTAAAACAATATTTGCATCAAAAATATGAGCACCATCATCAATGTATCAACCATTACCTTCCATCAAAGGACGTAGCAGTCTGCCTGATCGGAGATTTTGATTGAGGATGTGACAACCTGAACAAGGTGACTAAGCATATAAGAATTTCATAAAATACAAGACCATTGAAATAACAACAAAACTTAGGTACAATTTTTTAAGGTGATGTTTGAACTGTTTTACAATCAGAATTGGAGTTCATCTCAGAAATTGGCATAATCTTTTAATGCAAATATTTATTTGCAGACTGTGGAGATAAACTTCAATTCTGATTGAAAACTACACCAACCACCAAAAGAACTGTCTCCAAGTTTTGTTCATGAAATAATCAGTTCATAGACTAACTTTGTAGCAAGTACAGGTGGACACGACTGCAATTCCCAGACAAAAATCTTGCCTTCCCTGTTACCTGAAAGACCAAGAAAATAAATCTTGAAATTACAAACTTGGCAGCAAAGCACTAGTCCAAATTGTGCAATAATCCATAGTTCCTGTCACTATAGGACTGAAGCTGCTGTAGAGAAAATAATAATGAAAAAAATTGCAATCATTCTTACCTACTGTAGCTATGTTGAAATGGAAATCACAAGAAAACTTGATGAACCAGATATCACACTCGGGAATGGGGTATTTCTGAAGGACGTCAACTGCACCCTAAACATCCACACACAGCACAAAAAATAACCTGATGCTGATTAAAACTTACATATCATAAAAACAAATGAAAACAGATGATAATAATAATAATAATAATAACTAACCACTCCTGTAATTTCTTCCTTCACTTTAGGTTCCCACAAGATGATTTCATCGTCCACACTCTGGAAACGTAAAACGATCCATTACTTAAGGAATTGGCAAAGTAACTATATCAATAGGAGGAAAACTCAAATTGAAAAATCAATACTATGATTAATTGTCAAGTGCCAAAAGTGGAGGACTTGCTCAAAAACCTTCATAAATTATGTCTCCCAATTATTAAACCTTTTTAGACAAAGAAACTTCATGAAGATTATTTCCCACTTAAAATGAGAATCAAGGAGAATTGTAGAAACATCAAATTCAGCAAAGCTACCTCGGCTCGTCTACCAAAGAAAGTCGTTAAAAATTTATACCATAAAGACATACAGCAAAGTTTTACCACAAAAATTTTTCAAAAATTAATTTACTGTTTTAAAAATAGTATTAGAAGCAACTGTTTTACATAAGATGCATGAAGCTGTTACTATTTCCACAACAAACCTAACATTTAATTTCCAACAGGAAGAGTAGACTGATACTGAGCAATCACTCACCTTTGAGAGGACAAGATCACCTAACCACCTAGTACAGTCAACATAATTTACATGAACTGAAGCAGTGTATATCTGAAAAGAGGTATCACTAGAATTAGAAATTACATAAAGATCAATGATATGTACCAAAAATAAATTGTTACTAACGGGATGTTGGACAAATTTTGTTGGGAACTTTGAAGGAAGATCTGTCCATGTGTATGATTTTTCTACATATGGCCAGAACTCTGCAGAAACCAAAGGGACACGATCGATTAAAATGAAAGGGAAAACAATAGAGTTGCTACATTTTAATTGACTAAATGTGTAAACATAAACGCGTATAATGCTCTGCACAATAACTTTTTACAAATTACAAAAATAATTGTTACTTGCAGCATAAGTTAACATGAAACAAATATCAGAGATACCAAAAAAATGTATATCAAAATATCTTACCCTTCATAGACCATATTTTTACATAATTATCCATGCCACAACTAGCAATGCGATATATATCCGAAGGATGAAAGTCCTACAGTAAGCAACATAAAATTAGTTGGGCTCTATGTAACACAGATGCTGCCACGGATAGGACATGGACACGAACACAAATACGTAGACACGTGTAATTTCTAAAATATAAGATATAGGAACACATATCTATATATTACATTACCGTGAATTATATAAATTGATAATCAAAATTTTACGTATTAAAGAAACTATCTATAAACAAGATTAGCCAAATATAACAAAAAATAATCTAATTCATTTATCTAAAGTCCAAAAAGTGAAAAAAAATATATAATCTAAATATTCTTGATTATATATAAGATTTGTTTCTTATCGCTATTGTTGGTTTATGAGTTTTTAGAAAATTATTTTATTAGTCCCTTTTAAAATTGTGTTGGAATCATGTTAGAATTGTTAGATATCTAAAAAAATTATCTTTTGAATTGGACACTTCACCAATAATACGTATCCTATGAGTGTCGTACGCGTGTATGTGTCTGATACATGTCTAACATGGACATGCCACTTAAAACAGGGTGTCCGAGCTTCATAGGTTGGGCTAATCTCCAGAATCCAAATATTATATATTAGCACTAAGAATAGGTAGGTAGGTCATTATTAAACAAGAAAAATGGAGATACACTAGATGGAGAATACACTTACAACACTTAGGATTTCATTACGGTGTCCTCCAGCTCCTGCAAATATCAGGATACATACTCCAGTTTGAGCATTCCACAACCGGAGAGATTCGTCCTGATCCACACACATTAGATGTCATTAATGAAAGACACAGGATTCCTTAAATAGTTAAAATGTGGAGAAGCCAATTACTTTGCTTGCAGTTATCACAAGTGATGGTTTTAATGTTTGAGTCCTGATTTCATTTATAGGGTCCCCATGGCCAACAATACTCTGCAGAGAGGAGATGTCATGTTATGTGGCAACAGGGATTAGAACACAACCAATACATTTTCAACATTATTGAAAAAAAAAATACATTCAAAGGCATTTAGCTTGCAGTAATGCCCTCAAAACTCTAAACTAACAACACTAAGGGCACATACGAGTAAATAACTTAATTAAGCATTGATTCAGTAAGAACTTAAGGCGCATCAAGGTAAACAACTCAAGCACTGGTCCAACAATAAAAAGCTTATCCATGAACATGATTGTGAACCACTTTTCTTTTAAGCTTCTTAAAATAAGCTAAAAAGAATGAATAGTAAAGACATGCACCACTTTAATAAGCTCAAACTAACTTCAACAAGGACACCAAACTTTTTTTCTATGAAAACAAAATTCAGAGAAATGCTGCCAGTTATTTAGATAAACTTAACCATAAAAATTAAAAGTAAACAGAGCTACCATTAATCAAAGACCACCTTGGATAATTATATGTAAAATAAACCCACATAAGCTCCATATAATCTCTAACAAATGCCACCGAAATATAGAAATTTATAATTGCATGTTCATAAGCCTCGTGCAGTTCATCACGAGTTCATTACTGTAGCCAAAATACCCTGTGTATCTTCTCACGGCCAGCATCAATGACTCGAACTATCCCCTTGCTTCCTCCAGCCACAATAAATGGACTCCCATCATCACTGCATGCCCAAGCCACAGTGTAGAAAGACTCATCCTTCTGGACCACATAAAAACACAAAAATTGAGACAAATTTCTGTACACATACATATATACAAATGAAGCCTTAACAAAGAACAAAGTTAGAGAAAGAAGAGACTGAAGAATCACTGTTCACTTACATCCTCGTCCAGATAAGACTGTAAAACGGCAATAACCCCTTCTTCAAGGCATTGATAAACAGTAACCTAAGAATAAAGAAGAAAAAACATTAAAGATTGAAACTTTGGGACTAAAATGAGAAAGGGTGGTGGAGAAAAAATAGAGGGTGTACCCTGTTGCCGCCAACAGTGGCGAAAACGTTGAGGTAACGAGAGTCAAGGAAGTTGAAAACGACAGCGTATATAGGGACTTTCCCCTCTTGGAGGCGATTAGTGACTCTATATTCCCTCTTCTTCGCCGAAGCCAACGATCCCACCACAGGCTCACACCCTAAGCCAAATGTTTTGCCTCTTTTAGCCTCTGCCCCCATCTTCTTTTTTATTTTTCTGTGTTCTCTCTCTTAGGTTTCACACAAACAAACATGTAAGAATGTCTATAATTTTCCAATTTCTCACATAAAATTTAAATAAATAGATAATTTTTAGGGTTATTGGATCCGACTCGACTCAACCCGATTCGTGTTACAAAACTTAGGTTTTATTAATTTTTTATTATAATTAAATAATTAAGTTATTTTAGCCAATAAGTTTGTCTGATATTTGACATATCAGTATTTTTTTATCTGATATTTGACATGTCAGTATTTTTCTATTATAATTAAATAATTAAATTATTTTAACCACTAAATTTGTCTGACTTCTGACATGTCAGTATCTTTTTATTATAATTAAATAATTAAGTTATTTGAATCACTAAATTTGTCTGACCTTTGACCATGTCAGTATGAACTGTTACAAATGTCAGACACAGTTGTAAAATTTGAATTTACATAATGTTTTTAGGATCAAAACAAAAGTTACTGATTATAATTTAGTAACAACTAATTAATAATTGAGATTTTACATAATTTACACTGTCTGATTGTTTAGACATCTAAGTTCACACTAAACTCAATAATGGTGGCAAAAACTCAATGATTGCAAAAAAACTTATATATTAACCTTTTTATCAAAATTAGATGATTAGGTTTTATTAACCTGTTGCAAAAGTTGGATTTACATATTGTCTTTATAATTAAGGTGAAAACTAATAAACAGTAAGAACTGACTGATTAATGATTGAATTCTTATATAATTTACAATAAATAAATAATTTTATGAGTTATTCAAATCCATCTCACATCAATAGTTAGGGTATTTTACACACATTAGGTTGTCTTAACTTTGTTACACTTTTAGACTATGTTATAAAATTTGAATTTACATAATGCTTTTATTATTAAAACAAAAATTATTGATTATATTTTTGTCATTATTAAGTAATGGCTAATTAATAGTTGAAATTTTACATAATTTACACTAAATAGATAAGTTTACAGATACTAAGTTCACTCAATTCAATAATGGTGGCAACCCTCAATAATTATAAATGAACTTATATATTAACTTTTTATCAAATATATAAATATATTTGAACTAAACCTGTTGTAGAATTTGGATTATATAGACTTTATGGTTACAATAAAAATTATTTATTACACTTTTTAAGTAGTAAATAATGATAAATTAATGGTTGAGATTCTACATAATTTATAATAAATAGATAATTTCATGGGTTATTCAGACTAAGTTCACACTGAACTTAATAAGTAGGTTATTCTACACAAATAGTTTGTCTCAACTTTGATGAGTCTTGGTGTGTGTCACACTGGTAAATACAATTGTAAAATTTGAATTTACATCATGATTTTATGATGTGATTATATTTTTGTCATTATTAAGTAATGACTAATTAATAATTGAGATTTTACATAATTTACCCAAAATAGATAAATTTGGGACACTTAGCTCTCAACCAATTCAATGATGATGACAAACACTTAATGATTGCAAACAAACTTACATATTAAATTTTTATCAAAATTAGATAATTAGGTTATATTTCATGTATAAATAAATTCATTTGAACTTAACCTGTTGTGAATTTTGGACTAATTAATTGTTATATAAGAAACCATAGCACAAAACATGTTTTTGAATAAATTTAACCAACAATCTACACTTATTCAAACAATTAATACAAGAGCAATATAATCATCTATTTTGAGCATTTCTTCTTTGCAAATTTATGAAATTTTTTTACTTATAATTATTCAATTTCAATCCATCGTTACATTTTGTGACATAACATAATATATAAGTATTCATGTATAAATATAATTATACAAATATATAACTATACATGTCTATTTTAACTTTATGTATAAATATAATTATACAAATATATAACTATACATGTCTATTTTAACTTTATGGATACTAGAGATGTTTACAAGTCAGGTTGGATCATTAGATAAAAAGTATTCCAAGCGAAATGTAGTTTGAAACTAACTAAAATATTCAATAAGGGCTTATTCATTCATCTTTCACATTTATGAGAAAATTTGATAGAGTTTCATTTTCTTTGCTTTTAGTATATTCTATCATATGTCTCAAAAGTTACAAAAACAAAATTCATAATCATTCAACTTAATTTTCATTTAAATTCGCTGAAACAACAAATTTTATGGGTCAGGTTAGGTCATCTAATTTTTTAAACCAGTCAAACTTGATTTGTTTGTTTCGATTTAGGAAAAGAAAGTGATATATGTTGGTAAATAATTTGTCACACGTGAAATTTCAGTAGTATAACAACTATGTGAAATTTCAATAGTATAACAACTACATACAATAGATAAAAATATATATCCCTATGATTTTATGGAGGGTCAAACACCCATGAACTCAACCAAACACATTGACAAGTAAATACTCCACTTACCACAGATAATGTTTGTTGGAGTTCACACTCTCACAATCTTACATTAATAACAAAACTTATAACTTTGTTAACTTGTTAATTTGTAACGTCCAATATAACTTATTGAATAAAGGACTCAAGCCATTTTCATAAACCTAAATAAGATTATTAGAAAATGTATTATTTTACTCTATAAAAGATCGAATGTGAAAACATTGTGTCTATGTTTGGCATGTTTGTCTTAATTATTCAAATGAGATTGACTTGAGGGTTATACAAGAGTGTGCAATTCAACTTGAAGTTAAAGGAAAAGGTGGGAGTTAGTCTTAGCATAACTACACAACTTGTGGGTATTGGAAAGTTATTTGATCTTTTAACCATGTTTATTCCTCTAATAACAAAATTAATGGAGTAAAGAAATCCATGATTTTCTACAAAGAGAAATCTGTTATAGGAAGAAAAGACCAAATGAAAGATTACTCATGATGGTTAAATTTAAGATCACTTAAGAAATTGATAAACTCAAATGATAGACAATAATTGTCATTATCATTAATTATTTGAATTATTCACATCAGGATCGTCATATAAGTTCAAAAATATATCACCCTTGTTAATATGTGAATATATTTCTTTGAAATGGAAACCACATTTGGAGTGATTACAAAGTTGGAAATATTTTCTTTCTTTTAATAGAATATATGCATTCCTTTCAAATAAAATCTTTTAAATTGATAAAAAAATTGATGTAGGCTATGAAATCCTCACAAGTTACAATATGGACAACCTTTAAGGGACTTTCGCCTCAAGATCTACATTAAATGAACATTCATTTTGGACATCATAAAATATATGTTCCTAATTATTCTCTTTTGTGACTATAGTTGTACAAGTCATCAAATATCACATATTGGTATGCACACAAATACAAAAATCAAGATCAAATTAAAAAATGAGACTATTATAAATCCCATTGAGTCAACACCCAATTTCGTCAGGGTGAAAAATAAATGTTTCTGGTCATGATAAGATATAAAAAAAATTTAGTCATTCATTTTCTTTATTAGAATTTTTATTTTGCCTTGTTTTCAAAATTTTATATATATATATAAAAGAAAATAATAAATAATAATAAAAAAAAGTAAAAAAAAAAAAAAGTTTCTTCATTTAATCTAAAATTTTGAGTTTTGAAAAAAAAATGCATATTTTATTTTATTCTTTTTTAAATTTTCAAAAAAAAAAGAAAGAAAAATATATATGTATTTTTATGAATAAAAATTATTAACAAATATATAAAAAAGGTCAAAACCCACAACTCACCTTTTGACCCCTTGGACAACTCACTATTTTGACCACTCACAGAGTTTTGTATCTCTAAAATCTCTTGTACTTCCAACACTTATTCCATTACTGTGCTTTACTCTTGCATGCCTTACGACTGTATAGGAAAGTTTATTTGGTGCCTTCTAAAAGTGACGTGTTTCTGCAAAAATATTTTGGGTCTCTTCTGGGAAGCAGACAGGGGTGTTGGTCTCACCTCCGTCGAATACCCTCTCCTTTCATATATACTCACAAGGATCCTCTTATAGGAGGGGGGCGTTCACTGGTTCAGAGAAAACACATTTTGACTTTCTTTAAAAAGGGGAGTGCTCTTGGAGAAGTGGGGAGTCTATATGAGAAGGTGAAAAGTGAGAAACGAAAGAAAAAAAAAAAGAGGAGAAGAGAGGGAGAGGATAGACGGAGAGAAGAAAAGAAAGAAAGAGTCTTTGGTGGCAAGTGTAGCTTTAGTGAAGGTAAGGTTTCTTCACTCCTATCTTAATTGTAGCTCATCATGGAATGTATTGTATTATACCCATGTGCATGATGGAATGTTCATCCTGGCCACTTTTCGAAGCTTGTTCGTTATGGTTCTTTAGTTACTTTCCTTTCATTTTGATTCTGCTCACACTATAGTGGTTTCATTTCTTTAAACTCACAATGTAAATAGATTTTAAAAATGTACTCATATTTCTCTGGAGGGAGACCCATTCATTATGGGTTCTCTTTCTTCTTCATTTCACTCCTCACTTCCTCTCACTCTCTCATGTTGTTGCTTGCACTCATCCACTCTCAACCCCCTCCATACTCACACGAAAAGCACCCAAAGCCACCCACGACCTCTGCTTATTCCCACTACAACTCTCTCTGGCTCATCCCTACTCCTGTCGTGCTTCATTGCCAAGCCCTGGCTGTGCCTTTCCATCTCTTTTCTCCCATGCACCTATAACCTGCACCTTCACCTAGCCACACACCAACGATGCCCTCTCCCCCACCAAACACCTTCATCAAGATCCCATGCACCTTCATCGTGCCTCTCACCTTCACTTGCACCTCCACCCTTCAGAGAGGCACCTTACCACACCCAACCTGCACCTTCACTCAAGTCACCACCAAGTCGTCATGCCTCCATTCTCACACCCTCATGAACATGATAACCAAGAACCTCCACACCCCCACCACCATGTGTCACCTCCTAGTCTCCATTGAGACAAGAAGGAAGACAGGAACATTAGCCACTTCATGGCACGACGTTTCGTCGTCGTTGGAAACTCGTCGAAAAACTAGTCCGACGAGCTCAATGCTTAAGTAGCTAACTTTGAGAGCAGATTCCAGGAGATTGAGAGACCTTTAGAAGGAGCTGAGGGTTGCATTGGAAAGCTGGGTTTACCCTCTTTTCAGTGGTATGCCACAACCCCATTTATGAAATCTCTAGATCCCTCAAAAATGAATGTAAGATGCAGGTCCAGCATGGGTAACTTTAGGCATCACATAAAATCATAAACCTTGTCTTGGAGCTTACTCTGGGAGGTTCGATCTCCCTGGTCTTGAAACTTTAGGAGGTGTATGAGCTATCATTAGAAAGCTCTTTCTACCCTTTTTCCAATTATATAAGGCAGGTGCATTTATGAAACTATTTGGTCACCCAAAATCACCCCGAAAAACCTGTCCCCAAACTAGTTTCTGGGTTTTCCAGAAATTAAGTTATGGAGTTCAATCAAGTAGCCAACTTGAGGGGGTTCGTTCTCTCTATCTTTGAACCTTTAGGGGGTTTGTGAGTAGTCTTTGGAAAGTCTTTCTACCCTCTATACAGTGGTCTACCATAAGTGCATTTATGATACTATTAAGGAACCCAATTTTGGCTCGCAAAACTTGTCCCCAAACTGGTTTCTGAGTCTTTTTTCCAAAAACTAAGTTATGGAGACAGTTTTGGTTGTTCAAGTGCCTAACTTTCGAGGGAGTTTTCTCCCAGTCTAAGAATTTTCAAGGGCTATATTTGTGCTTGTTGGAAAGATTTCTTCAAGATATTTCCAGTAATATGCCATAGGTACATTTATGATACCATTTGGACCTTCAAATTTGACCCCAAAGTTGGGGTCTCAAACTGTTTTTGAGAGATTTCTTTTTTTAAAGACTAAGTTATGAAATTCACATCTATCACTGGATCAACTTTGGATGATTCGTTCTCCCTATCCTTGAACTTGTTGAGAGTATATGAATGACCGTTGGAAAGTCCTTGGAATGATTCTCAAATCCATATAAAGTATGCCCGTTTACGTGACTGTCTGACGACCCAAGACTAGCCTCAAAGTTGCCTATTTGACACTTTTTTCCACCAAACCTTAAAATTTCTAAATCCCAAAACCTAGTTTTGTTCTTGATGCTAACCTTGATCCAAATGGACTCTCTAGAGGCACGTACGCTACCTAAAGAACGTCTCTAGCTTGGATTAGGGTTTGCATCTCGAATAAACCATCCTCAGCGAATCTGCTTGACCGAAGCCATATATCGCTTAAGGTGATAACCTCCAGCCTGTACACTGCCTTTTGAGGGATTATCTGAAGTGGTTATGGTCAAAACCTCCTCCCTCATAGAAGTATGTCTCGTTCTAACTCTCAATATAAGAAAAAGCACGTACTCTACTACTTTTTCATATACTGCTAGTTTTAGAGAATTATTGTCATTCATAGAAATTTTAAGTTAATTATCTTCATATACCATTGTGTTTTTTTCATAACTCTAGCGTCCTTGTCGATTTTTACAAAATAGGAGGAGATATGTATGAGGAAAAGATATTGTTATTTTTTTTTTATTTTTCTAAGTCATGAATAACTTACATTTATAATGATTGCATAAAGAAAAAATATCTGTCTCAAAATTACTCTCCTTAAAATTTAGGAACAGGTTATAAAAAATTGAAATCCTAACGTCTAAGAAACAATACAAAGAAATATTTCTATAATTAAAAACAAATATTCTGATTAAAGATAAAAATATATTCAAAAACTAAAACAAATCAATGTACAGTTTTAAAAATAAATGTTTTAAATAATTTAAAATTTATTAATTTATATGTTGCAGACCATTAATATTAAACATGTTTATTAAATATTAAAGCATTGCATAATATATAGGCCAGGCATAATTACCTCATCTCAAATTTTCCCTTCAATTAATACCATCAAAATCTTATATCAAAATTCTATAAATTAATACTCTGTATCATTATACAAAATACTCTATCATTAATCAAACTTGGAAAGAGCATGGGGATTTATCTGGAAAACACTATAAAAGAAAAAGTCAAATGACAAAGATATAATACAGGAACACACAATATGTTGTGTTCAAATTGAAATGCATGACCATAAGTTATTAGACACAAACTACATATTGTGTTCAAATTGAAATGCATGACCATAAGTTATTAGACTCAAACTAAAAGTTGAAAGAGGAAGGAAAGCAAGAACATGAGTAATGAGTCCATAAGTGAGAAAGGAAAATTTATTTTTTCTTTAATTAAAAAAATCTGTTATATCAATAATAATTTAAAAGTAATAACTCTGACATATTGTATTTGTATTTATTATTTATTGTTGTAAATAAATTTAAACTAAGGTCTCCACATGTATGTATGTGAACTTTAAGAGACTTTAAGAGACAAAGTAATTGTTATGAATTTGATTTATTATTTTTTAAGTATACTCTGTTTTTAAAGTGGATTCATAAGTTATTTGGATGAACAAAAAAAAAAATACACAATTTCTTCGAAAAAGTAATATGTCTTCACCACATAAAAGTGAAAGATGTTAGAGAAAAATAATACACGCAACCCACCTCAATCATACATAATATTTTTATCACAATTACAATAATATAACTAGATTTTTTATATTATAAAAAAATTAAGTTTACGAAATGCATTAAATAATATTTAGTGCATTGTGATAATTTTTTCTATCTATGTGGAGTTCCAAACAAAAAGGGAAGAACTCACAAGTTACAATATGTCTTTAATAACTATTTTATATTTTCAATGAAGTTTTTTAAATAAGTGAGAAGTTTTTGTTTTTGAAGAAAATAAAAATACCTGAATAGTCACTTCACTACCTATTGTTCTGCACTAAATTGACAATGAATTTAATATATTTTTTACATCTTTACTTTATTCAAAGGTATAATAAGGAATTAAATTTTTTTTCCTTCTACTAGTTCAACTCCTTAAAGACACTAACACAATGATTTCTAAGTTTTAAAGTCTCTCTTACAAATCAAACAAAAGTAGAAGAAGGACAATAATATGATCATGACATGAATATCTTTTCTTTTCTAAAGGGTTATACAAATGCTAAAAAGGCCTCAATTATCATTTTCTTGAACTTCAAATGACTTTGCATAAAGAAATTTAATAAGTTCTAACATATAGCTTGCATCTCCATTGTTTTCTTGGTCTCCTCCAATGTTAACACAACCTAATTACCACTTTTAATGCCATCTCTTGAATAAACCTGTCCATTTTAAACATAAATCCACAGTCATAACTCATCAAAACACTAACAAAATACAAATCCTTAACAACCCTCATTGCTCTCTTTCTGGTTTTACAAGAATAAGACCATTTAGGATCCACAATTCACCACAAACTCATCCCTAAATCAATCCCTAAATACTATCACATTCACCTAAACACCTTACCAACTCATGCTAAATACACCACTCTAAATCAACCCTATCAAATTCTCCTAAATCACTTTCTCTTTGGACCTCTCTAATCTAATAAATGTTAACACAACACCAACCATAAATATCTTAATCCTCATTCTCCCTTGGACAACCAACATAACAAAAGTTTACACTAACAGGAAACTTCTTAATTTCACTTAAAATAATAGAAAACATATTTTTGTGTGTGTGTGTTTAGTCCAGTAAAATCATTAAAGATATGACATTGACATGTGTGTAATTTTGAACCATTTAAAAATACCGAAATTATATTGAATTTTATAAATAAATAAAGCACCAGATTTTTTATTAACCTATCATCTTTATATATTACATTTAAAAATAAAAAATTTCACTAGTGATGTCCAATTTAGTAATTTTTTATTTTAAAAATCTTAATTTTTTTGGAAAAATTTAAAAATATATTAATTAACTGTTTATAATATTC
>Ga0123340_1000537_pt1 | contig 25963 bp, 10 predicted proteins | sample SirMexnodulemix_FD_89961 | JGI IMG/M metagenome (GOLD analysis project Ga0123340, IMG submission 89961) | Root nodule microbial communities of legume samples collected from Mexico - Siratro Mexico nodule mix | ecosystem: Host-associated > Plants > Roots > Nodule | place: Mexico: Nepantla...
TACTCCAAACCCATTGGACACAATATCTTCTTGGCCTCATAGTGACTGGTCGACAATGTATTACCTTGAGGAAGTATTTCATGCAAAAATTCAAGTAATTCAGTAAAGCTTCTATCAGTCCACCCATTTCTTGCCTTCATATTAAATAACCATAATACTATTAACAAACGTGATAAACTTGAACAACCGGGATACAATTCTGTTAGTGAATCATCTTTCAAAGAATCAAACACATGGGCTTGGTGGAAACTCTCTCCTCCAATATCACAAATCATGTCTTCCATGCAATCATCAGAATATAGATTAGAATGTTCACACTGATCTTACTCAGATACATATGCTAAGTTTAGAACTTCACTATGTGAGGTCCACGTTGTATAGTTCTTCAAGAAACCATCACAAAGAACATGCTCTCGTATCAACTCAATATCCAATCTTTTTCTATTCACACAATTCACACACGAACAGTAATATCTTCCATTTATTATTTATTAAGACAAAATCAAGTTAAGAAATGAAAATAAAAATATAATCCATTTAAAATCTTTTACCAATTAATTTAGAATATGTGATAAAAGAACATGGGTTGTTGGGCTTGTTGGAAGGGAGTGCAAAAATGGAAAACAAATGAACCTTCTTTTGTACAATTTTTTTTGCTAAAATGAGAGAAAGGAGAGATAGAGAGAGACAAAGAGGAAAAGAAATTTAAAATGTTACTATGCTAGGTGGCCCTAAGGTATGTCATGAGATAACTTTTCATATTTGTGGACTAGCAATGAAGTCTTGCATCCTAACATTCATTACGGTATGATAGTTGGCTCCAAGAGGACACAATCATGTGGTGCTAACTAACAAGGATCTTATTATGATATATTGCATCATGAATAGGATAAAGGTTAACTGGATTTATATCATGAAGGACCACACAAACAAGTCTAAAAGACTCATTAATTATAGAGTGTCATATGTGGTTCTATTTTGCAAGATGATTGAGCATTTTTTGTGCTGATTTAGAAGGAGAACTAACGAAAACTGTGAAGCCTCACAATTAGATAACTTGTGTAGCCTTGCACAAGATTATTTTGATGAAGGTCAATGGATGTGTAGAGCAAATGTAGGAGCAAAAGGTCACCTTGTTGTTGTGACTGCTATAAAATCTTCTGAGGGTGCAGGACTAAGTGGATCAATTGGTGAGCATAATGCTATCATTTCCCATGTTCGTCCTGTGGAAAAAGGTGAACCACTGTCACATTTTGAAAGAATGGTTCTTGGAAGGCTCGACACCATAGTTGGAGACCAGAGAAAGCATTATGAGTTTTCACCCTAAATCATGCATAAACACTTAGAAAGTCATGCATCATCATAATTGTCATAGTTTAATATGCTCTGAACTCTAATTTATTGTTTTTGTTTTTGGTATCATACTGTTTTCACCCTCTTTGATGAATTCAATGAGGGAGAAATAATGTTATCTCTGTGGTAATTTGGCCTATTTTATTTTCTTTTATGTTGTTTTGGTAATATTGTGGTCTGTAATGTTTGTTTATGATCCCTGAACATTTGACAAAATTTTGGTTACTGTGTGAATGTAATATTTTTGTTGTGATGGTATTTTGGTGTATGCTTCTCTGTTTAACTGATTTGTAGGTCTTAAATGTGACTATTCTACAATTCAAGGTGAGTAAATAATTATGAGGGAGCAAGATATTATACTTTTGAGTTGTTTTCTGAATTGGTAGGAAAATGAATCTGGTAAAATATCTTTTCAATTGATGGTTATTGGCAAGCATGTCAAACTTTTTTTTTCTTTTCAATGAATTTGAGTTTAAATGGAATCAGAGTAATATTGTCATAATGCTTAGTAAAATACATGTAGGTTATGGGGTCTATGGTTGAAGACGCTCAATAGACACTCACTAGATTGTCTTCATCAAATAAGAAGAATTTGTTGGCAATGGTGTTGAAGATATTTGATGAATTCAAGTGAAGAAAAAGTTATGTGTGTAGGTATCATAATTAGTGAAAAGTGTTATAATAATAAACTAAATATATTTTGGTAAAAATTTGCATGTAAAATTGTTATACTAAAGTTTTCAAAGAACTATTTTTGAAATTTAATTAGATGAAAATTCTTTTAGTAATTAAATCGACTCTGATGTATTTTTAATCGATTTTTTTACTAAAGCATAATTCTTTTGCAACGTTATGAACCCTTTTATTTAATAATAGTTGCAATTTAATTTTTATTTTTATTTCAATTGATTGTATTGGATCATTGTATACAATTAGATAGGGTTTTTAATTGTGGAAGTGTAGCAAGGTGCTGCAAGGGTTGTTGGTTCTTGTAGGATGCAAAATTTTGTCTTTTTGTACTATGTACAACACATTGTGTTTTTAGTGGAATCTTTGTAAAGTTTGCAAGGAAACTAGATGTAGCTCTTGAGAAAGAGTGAATCAGTACAAAAATATTGTGTTTTGTCTCTCTAATCTTGGTTTTTGCATGATATGTTCTTATAACAAAATTTAACTCAACTAACAGAAATTTAATTGATTGTATTTTTGTGAAATTAGTAATCTGTAACTAAGACTAATTGTAGCATTTTTCATTTCTGTAAAAATCTTTGTTCTATTTTCAAATATAGTTTTTAAGTAATTGGTTTTTATATTCTTTGTGTTTGACTACTACTGAAAATTTTATACATTGTTTGTGAATTTCAACTAATTGTTTTTCTGTTGTTCTGGTTTGCTGTGAAAAATATAATTCATTGTTGTGAAAATTAAATATATTGATTTTGTCAGGATAATTAACCAAATAAGAATTTTATTTGATTGTTTACGAATTACGATTGATTGTTTTTCTGTTGTTTCATAACTAATACTGTAGTAAATTGATTTAATTGAAAAATTTCATTCTTAGAGACTTATCTTTGCAAAAGTTCTTTATAGTTTAATTCATCCCCCTCATGAACTCAGCCTAGATTATTTTCAATTGGTAATTTGAATTGATTTTAATTTTATCCTATCGTGAATTATTATAACGGACAATTTCATATCCTTAAATTTTTCTAGCAAATCTATTTCTTGAACCATTAACGATGAAACATGCAAAGATTTTCAACTTAAAGGGTCTGCAACTGTGTTTGCCTTCCTTAGGTGGTAGTGTAATTCAAAATCACAGTCTTTCAAAAATTCCATCCATCTTCTCTGCCTCATATTTAACTCCCATTGAACATTTTATCAAATAAGTACGAGACTCTTATGATCACTAATACACATAATGTCTCCATATTTTATGTACAAAAACAATGACAACTAGTTCTAAGTCATAGGTTGGATAATTTTCTCATGCATTCTTAGTTACCTAGAAGCATATGCTATCACCCTGCTATCTTGCATGAGAACGCATACTAATCTCATTTTGAAAGCATCACAACATATCACAAAGTATCCACTAGGATTAGGTAATGCTAACACAGAGGATGTGGTTAATCTCTTATGAGTTCTTGAAAACTACTTTCACATTTTTCTGTCCAATCAAAATTTTGACCTTTCTTGGTGAGTTGGGTTAAAGACAAAACTATTCTAGAATATCCTTTAGTGAATCTTCTATAATATACTGCTAACCCTAGAAAATTACAAACTTCGCTTACTGATTTTGGTGGTTTCCATTGTAGAATTGCTTCTACTTTGGTTGGATTTACAAGCACTTCTTCTTTGGAAATCACATGTCCTAAAAGTTTCACTTTCTCTAACCAAAATTTGCATTTGGACAGTTTAACATATAATTTTTTTGTCTTTCAAAATCTGAAAAACAGTCCTAAGGTGTTCCTTATGTTCCTCCATAAGGATTTCGTTTATAAAAAACAACCATGAAGTGATAAAAAATGGTTGAAAAATCATATTCATATAGTCCATGAATATTGTAGGAGCACAAGTTATCCCACAAGGCATCACTTGATACTCATAATGTCCATACCTAGTTATAAATGTTGTTTTCTGTACATATTCTGCCTTTACTCTTATCTAATGATATCCAGACCTTAAATCTATCTTACAAAACATAAAAGCTCCTTTTAATTGATCCAACAAGTAATCTATTATAGGAAGAGGATATTTGTTCATTATTGTAAAATATGTTTTGGCCAAGTTCAAGAGAGAGGTGAATTGAACACTTGAAAACTTTTCGCAAACTGTTTGGAGAATGAATAATTTTTATAGAAAACTATTCAAGAAGATATGTTAGGCAAACAACAAGGGTTCAACAAACAGTTTCAGCACAATATCAATCAACCAGATACAATAAACTGTAACCAGAAAACAATTCTTGAAAACACAATGTATTGTAAAAGCAGTTCTTGAAAAATTAAATCAAGAAATCAAAGAATTAGATCAACTTGAAGTTTATAATGATTTACTGATTAAAGAACTTTTTGTCAAACAATACAAACTATGTTAAGTCTATGACAACAGTCTTTAATCAACAACTGTGAAAGAATAAGTTTTTTGGGAAAACACACTGATGAACAGTTAACCCAGTCAGTTGCGAACACAGCAAATTTACAGAAAACTGATATATTGGTTATTAACAGATTCAAAACTTGTTAAGAGTAGACTGTCTTTAATCAAATTATATGTTTTCAGAAGTTATTAAAAATTTTCAGAAAGTTGATGATATTATTCAATTAGCAAGATTCAGTAGATTCTGAAAATTTAAGAAACACAACAAGATTTAACAAGAACAATCAATAGAGAGCAAGAGAGATTCAAGACATAGCAGATTTATCCTGGTTCACCCTCCCACAAGGACTACGTCCAGTCCCTTACTCCACAGTAAGGATTTTCACTATAAAAAGATCAAACTAGATCAGTTTACAGAAAAACAACAACTTGCTCCCCACAGCAAACAACATGTTGAACCTATAGCAGAACCCAGAACTATACAGACTCCACTGTATATTGCAGAACACCCCTTGCTGATCCCCTTAGTAAGTTACAACCTGTACAGAACCCACTGTACAAAACAGAATTACCAACCCAGGTAACTCACAACAGAATAAACTTCAATACAGTGAAAGAATTATCACAGTCTCAACAATACAAGCACTTCTATACAACATATTACAAAAGTAATGAAGAAAAGGTATAGAAGGCTTAGTCTGATGATCAAATCAGTGAAGAAACTGTCTCAGTCAACTCAAAGCTCTAGTAGTTGTTCGAGAAACAATTCTTGATAAAAATGATTGATTGATCTTGATCACTAGACACAAAGGCCTTTTTGCTCTCTTTGAAAACTCAAGTGTTCTTGCTCAGAAAATGTTTAGAATGATTTCAATAATGTTTTCAAAAACCACGCCAAATATTTATAGACAACTGTCTTAAAATTTGAATCGATTGTTTTGGCAAACAGTCGATTGTTTTTCTCGGGTTAGTTAAAACAGTTAATCAAAATGTAATTTCTAATTTCAATGATTTCTCAAATCTTTTGTTAATTCAGAAAATACTTTTGGAGCTTATCCTTGATTAAGATTGTATGCATCACTGATTAGAACTCAAACTTACCCCACAACACACAATCCTAGGTTCTAGACCAAACTGTTCAATCTTCATGAAATCTTCATGCATTCCACATATGATCACATGGTCTTGAACTTCTTCACTTGGTTGGCTTCATCAAATCATCACAGCAGCCCACTGGTGCTAACAATTATAGTGACCATATTTAATTGGTGATAATCTAACATAACCTATAACTTTCTTCTTTCTTTTTGACTAACAAAACAAAAGCTCCCCAAGGTGACACAATAAGACAAATAAATTGTTTCTCTAGCAACTCTTCTAATTGTTTCTTTAACTTAGCTAGTTCAAAACATGACATTTTGTATGGAGTAATAGAAATTGGTTCAGTTTCAGACATCAAAACTATTGAAAATTCAATCTCTCTGTTTGGTAGCAAATTAGAATGTCGTTAGAAAAACCTCGGGAAAATTTTGAACAATTACCATGTTTTTCAAATCAACTACCTCTTTTAATTCCACAAAAAAGATAATAGCAAATAACCTTGAATTCCATTATTTGATATTTCATTCTTTAGATTGGTAGTTGTTATCAAAGGATTTTCATAATTGGGAATTGGTACTGATTTTTCTGCATAATTCAAAAGGACTTCGTTGGCAAATAACCAATCCGTACCTAAGATTACATATAATTGTGATAAAGGTAGACAAATTAAATCTACAAGAAATTTCCTATTTTCAATGTAAAAAGGACAATTTAGATAAATGTTATGGGTAATTACAAATTTACTTGTAGGGGTTGAAACAACCATACTAGTATCAAGAAATGAGATTGGCAATCCTATATGCTTGGCACAATCATTAGAAATGAATGAATGAGTTGCACCTGAAATACAATACATTCAAAGTTTTTTCTTCAATGAAACACGTACCTTGAATCAGATCATGATTCTGAGTAGTCTCAACTCTAGTCATGGTGTAGAATATTTATGTTGTCATAGGCCTTGTCTTTATTATAGGATAAATAGAGTGACTTTTGTTGCCCACACTCAAAGATTGCATGACTAGGTTTTCCACATTTGAAGCAGATAGATCTTTTAATATGGCAATCCCTTGAACAATGATTTTGTCCACACTTCATACACTTATTCTGATTATTTATAGGTATATTTTCACTTTCTAAAGAAAAGTGTCTAGATGGGGACACCCGTTGAGGATGGTTATAATGTTTTCCTTGGATATATATTTTCTTATTTATTTGAGGTCCAAAATTTCTTGACTTATTATTTTGAGAATTTTCAAAATCCTCTAGAAATTTACACTTGTGAATAAGTGTAAGAAAATGAGAAATTTCTAAAACCCCTACTGCTTTACTAGATGCATTTCATCCTCTCGTCTGAATGGTAGAAGACAGTAGAATATTTTCCTAATTCTTCAAATTTAGAAGCATACTTCCCAACTGACATACTCCCTTGTTTTAACTGCATAAATTCTATTTCTTTTACTATCATTGGGAAAATATTTACAAAGAAATTTTAATCTAAATACCTCCCAAGTAATGTTTACCTCACATTCCTCTAATAGTCTCCCGATACTATCCCATTAGTACTCTGCTTCTCCTATTAGCATAAACGTAACATAATTTACCTTTTGTTTATCAGAACAATTAATCATCTAAATATTTTCTCTATCTCCTTGATTTATAATTCAGCTCTTTCTGGATTGTAACCGCTGAAAAATTGTAGAGGTTTAAATTTCACTAGGCCTTGGGATTCAGTGATATCTTTAGGCTTTTGGTTCCTGTTCTGGTACATCAAATATAGTCCCACATCGCTTAGGAGTCGAGGCCAAGGTCAGTTTAAATACACCTTCCTCCCTTAACCCTCTAAGGCATCTTTTAAGGATAAAATCGTGACAGAGCTCCAAGCTCCAAAGCGGACAATACCTTACATGCAGTGATTGACCCTAACGATGTCATCTCAATGGACTTGAGGTCGGAACATTGGCGTGTTCTGTGGGAACCTGTTCCCTTAGCCCTCAACTGGGGGCCTTGTTCCAATACACCCAATATAGTCCCACATTGCTTAGGAGTCGAGGCCAAGGGCAGTTTAAATACACCTTCCTCCCTAACCCTTTAAGGTGCCTTTTAAGGACAAAACTGTGACAGAGCTCCGAGCTCTAAAGCGAACAAAACCTCAGATGCGGTAATTGACTCTAACGATGTCATCTCAATAGACTTGAGGTCGGAACATTGACGCTATCTGTGGGTACCAGTTCGCTTAGCCCTCGACTTGGGGGCTTGTTCTGGTACATCCAATAAAGTCTCATATCTCCTATGAGTCGAGGCCAAGGTCAGTTTAAATACACCTTCGTCCTTTAACCCTCTGAGGCCCCTTTGAAGGATAAAACCATGATGAGACTCCGAGCTCCAAAGCGAATAATACCTCGGATGCAATGATTGACCCTAGCGATGCCATCTTAACAGACTTGAGGTCGGAACATTTATTGGAGGTTCGAGGTCGAGGTGCCTACACAGTATCTCAAAACGCTTCAGGAAGGCCCAACTATTGGGATGCAACTGACTCGGTGTTATGTTCATTGTCGTCAGCATTCTCGCCTCGAAGTCGGTCAATGGAAATCATATGTTGTATTCTTTAAAAAGAACCTCATATACGTAGGTAAAATCATATTTATTCGGTTTCGGTTTCATGTATACTCTCTCGTCCTGTTAACAAGGCCTAGCTACTGCATGAGCCACGACTGACCCATCACAAACATTATACATTGTTACTCTGCCACCGAGTCTAGAAAACGTGTCATACGAGGACTGTATAAATCCAAACGAGGAACGCCTTGTCCACCTCAGTCAACCACATCATGGGATAGACAAAGACGAGTTCATCTCCATCACCAACACGGTTCACCTATTAGAATCACGAACTCGGGGGGCTTGTGTACCTACCCGGTAATAAAGCCGGATTTAGACAAATCGATTACGGCCCAGCCCACTATTAATTACCAGTCAATAGTGTTTATTCTAATTGATTCTATTTTCTCTGATCAACTTCAATTGATCTCAATTAGCTTCAGAGTAGTCATTCGTGATTCTAAATGTACAAAATCATTATGAGTAATTATAAGGTATAAATGACAAGGTCCTATAAATATAACCTAGATTTACATGGAATATCATCTATCTCATCATTCTCTTACTCATATATTTTTAAACACCTTTTTGTACTCTTACTGACTTGAGCTTCGGAAAGTCCTTTATAGATAGATCCCCATTCGATTTAACACTACAAGCTCGGTTGCTGCTACCACCACCACGGACGACCTTTCTTCGGATTAGGTAAGAACCGTTCCTTAACCGTGCAGATTTTTCATAGCTTCAAAAATCCATCATTCCTCCTGTGATTGGCCATCTAAATATACAAAATAGTGTTAAAAAAATCTTTTTCAAGTCTCTTATGGAACCGTTGCTCTATTGTTGTTGTTATTCTAAAAAAATCTATTGTTGTTGTTATTCTAAAAATTTTAGAATTATGCAATATTAAAAATAAATAAAGACTTCTAGTTAATCCTTATTAGACCGTTAGATCAAGTTTTGGATATCATGGAATGTCCTTCAAAAATTCTAACAACCATAATTCCTTTATTTTATAGAGAAATATATTTTCTCTTATAACCTCAGTTTTCAAGTTGTTTAATTAAAGTTCTAAAGTGCTTAAAAAAACATATGGTCTACTGCTTATGAAATTATTTAAATTGTAATAGTCTCGGCTATTGTTTGTTTTAATTCTATTCTTCTTTATAAGGAATCGTCTCTTCAGATTTTATTCCTTTCATCTAATGTCTTCATAGATTATTTTTTTAGAATAAGTTATTGTATCTAGCAATTAAAATCAACAAAAATAATTATGTCGAACCGTTTAAAAGTATGAATTAAATACGTATGAATTAAATAGAGTATAATAGTTGGTTCCATATTGATACTGAAACAAAATTATGGTTTGTAATCCTTTGTGGTTATTAAGTATAGTAATAAAAAGTATAGATGTTTTATTTCACCTTAGACGATACGAACCAATATCGTCTAATGTATATAAATTTAAGATTGTTGTTTTCGTATATATATATATTAATACTTAGAGTTCATATACATATTATTTTGATATTTGAAAAGTTTTCAACTGGTACGAATGAGGCAGACGATAGACTTATATTGTCTAGATGTATATATGTATCTTCCATCTAATTATTTTAGATTAAAAGTTGTAGATTAAAAGTGAATTGCTTTCGTCTGATGTGTAAAACAATTCTAATGATTAGCTAAATCATGAATTAAATAATAGTTTTTAAGGTGTATCAAAACTTTATGATTCGACGTAATAACTAAAAAATATTAGTCAATAGGAATATCATTAAATAATACTTACCAAAAGTGAAATGCGATGTGAACATTAATCAAAAGATTCAATTAAAGAATCAACTGGACTTTCTTCTAATAGGTTATTTAAAACGTATCAGAAATTATTTGTGGGTTTAATTTCAATGAATATCTAATCTTTTCAGCATCTAATTGATTTTCATTATTTTTTATTTGGGATACAACTGCAATTAATAATTTAATAGTACGTTTGAGTTATATATGAAAAGTCGGTAGAATCAATTATTTTAAACAACGCTTAAATTTAAAGGTCAGACGATGTAATGCTCGAGTTTAATTATACTCATATTCATAACTTTTAATATAGATTCACATATATTCACATTTCAAACTTCATGGATTACATTACTAATATTTAATAATATTCTACCATCTATATACCTATTATATTTCTTTATAATATTATTTATTTTATTCTACTGAAGTGGTAATAAAGTTATTAATATATTAGTTTCCGTAATTGGTGGCAGTAGAAGAATACAACGGGAAGATCTCAATTTAAAATGAATGTTAGTATTCAACATCCTATTCCTTGAAACATGACGATGTTATTTACTGCATCCGCAATAGAGTTTGCTCTAAAAAAAGGGTAAAAATGTTTGTTGTAAAAGGATTAAAGTTTTTTAAGGATATCTATTCAATTATGATATATCTTTTAATTATATTTATATATGTGAGTCAAAAACAAAAATAGTAAATGAAATTTGATTTGGAAAATTTCTAAAAGAATTATATTGTATACAATCAATGGTTATATTCTTAACAAACATAAGAAATAAAAATGACAATGCACTGACTTGTCAGGATGAACGAGTAATCAATAACATCATCCACCGGTCAACACGATATAATCTTATACTTATTTAATCCTTAAGGATTCAAATCTTTCATTGACAAGCATTCAAATTAGGTATAACATGATATGGCTCCTTGAAGGAGTGTAGGATCTAGGCCAACCCAAAAAGAAGATGAAGATGATGGTTCTTCAAGAGAGAACTCAAAGTAGTACAAAGGAAGAATTCATGGAAGTCATACTTGTTGCAATGAACAATTCAATATATGAACAAGTAAGAAAATAAGAAAATAAAGAAATTGAAATGTAAAATTGTAATGGGGAAGAAGATGATTGAACACGCCAACTTCAAGATTGGAAATCTTCAAGGATGAGTGAAAGAGGATCCGCCACTTGAGAAGGCTTCTCGAAGTAAAAATTAAAGAAAATAGTAGAGACGCAACTTAAGAACTCTCACAATTTCTATAAAAATTTATTCATTCAACTTGATTTTGTACAAAAGAAATGACTCCTATTTACAGTGTTTATGGACATCCCAAATGTCACAATTTTAACAAAAGATTAACAAATTTACCTATGTTTAAGTGTAACTAATTTCCTAGAAGTGTGAAAGGTGGTTTAGAAGGTGAATCCAATTACAAAGAACAGTTTTCAAGAATTTATGAAGGGGCATGGGTAGTTTTGAAAGTAATGATAGAAGTTGCTTTTAGTTGGAAGAGGTAATGATGCTTCTTAATAATGTGGAAATCCTTACACTTTAATTTGATTGGTGCATTTTACTTGGAGAGCTCCAAGAGTTAGATGTTTCTCTCAAGTTACTTTTCTTCTCTTTTTGCATCTTCTAAAGTTCATTCTAAAGGTCTAAGACTCTTTCTCTCTTTATATCTTTATCTACATCTTCATTTGAAAAGTGAACATGATGGTATGGCCATCATGGTGAACATGCCTATCATATTGCCAAGGCCTTCCCAACAAGATATGACTTGCCTCCATAGAGACCACATCACACAACACTTTATCTTTGTACTTGTCAATTGAGAAATTAAGAAAACATGATTAGTCACTTTAATCTCTCCATCTTCGCTCAACCATTGTAGCTTGTAAGGTCTTAGATGGCGAATGGTTGGAACATTAATATTTTCCATCAATCTTGATTCGTGCAAGAATGGAGCACATGAGGATCAAGAGAAATAGAAGAAGTAAAGCTCTTAGAAATAGAAGAAATTTGAGAGAATGCAAGAAGATAAGGAAAATAAATTAATAGAGAGAAACATTTTAACTTTTGGAGCTCTCCACCAATCAAATTGAAGCACAAGGATGGTCACATCATCAACTCCCGTCATTACACCTTCAAACTAAATGCAACTACGATCATTACACCATATAATCAAATGCAACTCTCATTATTACACCTTCTAACTAAATGTAACTCCCATCATTACATCCAAACAACCTCATGCACCTTCATGAATCTTCAAAACCACAACTTGCTTTTTCATAAACCTTCCTAACTATTTTATGCACTTCTAGGAGATTAGTTACTCTTAATCATAGTTAACTTTGTTAATCTTTTTACTTTGATGTCCATGAACTATTATAAATAGGACTCCAACCTTTTGTACAAATCATAAAATGAAATGATGAATTAGAGAGTGAATCAAGGTACCTTTGAAGGTGTTTCTTGAGAGTTGAGTTTCTCCTTTCTTTTGTTGTTTGAGTTCTTATCTTGAGAAGATTTCTCTAGTAGTGGCTCCTCTAGCACTTATCCTTGGAATTATTTCCATAGGTGGTGTGTTCTACCTTTCATCTTCTTCCTTATTCAATTTTTATTTCATTTTACATTGATAGTTACTTGTTCTATTATTTTTCTACATTTCAGCACCATATGTTAACCATTGCCTTCCATTGTTGTGTCAACTTCGTTCCTTTCATTGTTTTGGGTTTTTTTTATAAGAAGTTGATCTATATCCTAAACAACCCAAAAATCAATATCAAGTGGTATCAAGAACCAAAGGATCAACCAAACCCATGGAGATGTTCATCACCGTCAATGGAGGTTTACTTGAAAAATGGGTTTGAAACCCATCCTTGGTGCAAGGTAATTCGTGGTTTTCATTGAGTTTTCTTCTTGGCCAAATTGTTTTGGGTGATACATTATGTTCTTGTGTTTTCTTTCAAGTTTCATCCATTAATCAATCAATTATATACATCTTTTTCATTGGGTTTTGCTGAAAAAAATTTCTCTCTCTAGGAAATGGGTATGATGTTGATGCTCGATTAATTTTGTGTCCTTTAGCCTTGTTCTTTCTTTGAGTTATCGTTTTCTTCTTCATATGTTATATAGTTTAAAAATGTTTAATATTTTTTTGAAATTTCATTTAATAGGAAACATGTTTTAGAAAATTGAAAACCCATGAACATAAGGATTCAAGTGTGTGATTCTCTCATTAGTGGTTGTCTTGTGAAATTGATTTTTTCAAAATTGTTTTAGATAGGGTTGCTGCAGTGAATGACTGAATCATATTGGTCTTTAAAAAGCAAAGAAAAGTGCAAAAAAAATAAGAAAAAATATACAAAATTTAGCACACCAAGTGTTTGAGAAATGTTTGTTCATGTGTAGTTGACCCTACTTTTCTTGAATCAATTTTCATATAAACTTCCTTAAAGATTGCCAAATTGTTTCCAGTACTTTGTGGCATTTATCTTCTTGAATTTTTTTTATTCTTAGGTGCCTTTCATTTCAAGATTTTACATGAATCCAATGGGTGAAAGAATAGCACAAAAGTTCATCCTTGTTTGAGTCTTTTCCAAGCTTTTTCTTGCTTTTTCTTGTATAAATTGTCATATTAGCTACATAATATTTTGCACACGTTTTTATTTTTAGTATTTTCATTTTGTCTTCTTGTTTCCTACTGTTTTGTCTCAAATTTAATTGAATTTTCAAGAATTAGTACCTTTAGAGCCATTACATCATTCACTTGAGAGATAGTATTTCTTGATGTGAACCTCAAGCAACTTTGTGAATTTATTTGGACTTTTCTCTTGTGAATGAAGTGAGACCAAGAGTACAATAGAATATTTTAGTCTTTTGTGAGTGTGAGAAAAAAATCTAAGACACTTAAGGAAAAATTAAAATAAATTTTTGAAACTAGCCACTCATTTCTTGTCTAGTTTTGTTGTTAGTCTTTAAAAAATTGTGTAGGTTTTTCTTGCAATTTTCCAGCCATGTCTTTGAGTCCTAAAGAGGGGAAGTGTTAATATGGATGGTCATCAAATGACCAATGAAGAAATTAGACAAAAATTTAAACAATTGGAGCAATTGTTGAAGCAAAAGAGGCATAGGAGAAGTAGACATTTTTCAAGTTCTTTATCAAAAGTGGAAAGTCACATAGAGGCTCTTTGTGCTCCAAGTTGTAAGAGAAGGGAGAGGAGATCACATAAAGCAAAACAGGAGCATAAAATCTATAAGCACAATGTCAACTTTCCTAAATATAATGGTGATTCCAATCCAAATGTGTATGAAGAATGGGAGAGAAAATGAGTCAAATTGTTTTTGCTTGTGATTTTCAAGAGAAACAAATTGTAAAGCTTATAGTCTTAGAATTTGAGGGTTATGTTTTATTTTGGTGAAAAAATGTCAATAAGACATTATTGATAGTAAACATCCTTTTTATTAATTATTAGGATGATTTAAAAAAAAGCATGAGAAAAATATTTATGCCTTCCACCTATAAAAAAGACTAGATCCTTCAACTTCAAAGACTAAGACAACATTCAAAAAGTGTAGAGGAAATGTACAATGAGATGGAAATGCTTTCAATCAAAAGTGATTTGAAAGAGAGTGAAGAAGAAAAGATGGCAAGATTTTTAAATGGATTGAACCAAGACATACAAGATGCGGTGGAACTTCAAAAGCATGAGAATTTGGAAGAGAAGCTCCATCAAGCCTTGAAGGTGGAGAGATAATTGAAGAGGTGTCACATGTATCAAAAGTAAGCCTCTTGGAATTCTTCAAAGGAAATAAAGGAAGAAGACAAGTCCTACCAAGGTAAGCCTTTTAAACCATCTTCTTCTTCTTCCTCTTCAAAAGATCATAAACATTCTTCCTCTCACTCTAAAGATCATAAGCATTCTTCTTCTTCCAAGGATCGTGTCTCTTCTTCTTTTTCACCTAAACACAAATTTGAGGAACAGACAAGTGCCCTAAAATGTTTTAAATGTTTGAGATATGGGCACAAATCTTACAATTTTCCAAACAAAATGGTTATGATGATAAAGAATGGAGAGATACAATTTGAGCATTCCTCCTCATCTTCATCTTCTTCTCTTTGTTCACCAACCAAGAGTACTTCTTCTTCTAATGGTGATTTTGAACAACATCCTAAGAAAGGAGACTTGTTGGTTGTAAGACAAATGTTTAGCCATGTCCATAAATACATTGATGATTCTCAAAGAGAAATTTTTTTTCGTTCAAGATGCCTTATAAACAACAAGGTTTACGTTCTAATCATTGATGGAGGAAGTTAAATGTAGCAAGTAAGAGATTGATGGACCCAAGACCTTACAAGCTACAATGGTTAAGTGAAGATGGAGAAATAAAGGTCATTAACCAAGTTCTCTTGAGTTTCTCCTTTGGAAAATACAAGGATGAAGTACTATGTGATGTGGTACCTATGAAAGCATGTCATGTATTGTTAGGAAGGCCATGACAATATGATCGCAATGTATACACATGATGGCCTCACCAAAAAGTTCTCATTTGAAAGGAAGGGAATGACATATTCACTTACACCTTTAACTCCCAAAAAAGTTAGCAGAGATCAACTTGCAATGAGGGAGTCAAGAGATAAGCATTTGAAACACATGAAGTCTAAATGTAAGGAAGACAAAGAGTTACTTGTGGCATCGTGCAAAGAAGTTCAAAAGGTAAAACATCTCCATAAACCCTTGTGTCTTTTTTTGCCTAATATTGTGTGTTCAATGGATTTTGATAAAGGCATTCGAGTGGATCAAGAGAAGATTAAAAGACAATTTATAAACTTTTTAAACCCTAAACATTTAAAAGACAATTTATTAACCAACTTCTATAAGGATTGAAGAAATTTCAAGAGTCATTAATTATTGAAGAGAAGAAACCTTTGTTACTTCAACATTTTTTAAATTCTTTGGGAAAAAGTGACATAGGACATTCTTCTATAATTATCATGAACTCACATAGTCATATACATCATCATCATCACTATTATCACCGTATTCATCATTATCATCATCATAATCATTATCATCTTAAAATAAATAAAAATAAAAAGATAACACATTTTATAGGAAATAAATCTTGAGATATGAGCATACATTCCACATGCAAACATGACATTTCAAATACTTTAACTTTTAATCCATGAGGATATTCCTAAATAGTTTTCTTAGTAGTAGTAAATAAAAGTCATAACTTCAATGTTTCTGATTTTTCTTTGTGATACAAAGCTTTAGACTTCGTGGATGAATTTTCTCCAAGACGAGGAGGATGATACATGCAAGGATGGAGCACCTGAGGAACAAGAGGAAGATAAGACATGAAGAATAAATAAAGGAAGCATGACAAATAAAGAAGGAGCATGAAGAAATAAAAAAGAGAAGAAGAAATAGAGCTCTTGGAAATGGAAAGACTAAGAGAGTGAATGAAAGTACCTTTGAAGGTATTTCTTGAAAGTTGAGTTTATTCTTTCTCTTATTGTTTGAGTTCTTAGCTTGAAAATCTTTCTCAAGTGGTGGCTCCTCTAACACTTATCCTTGGAATTCTTTCCATAAGTGACATGTTCTACCTTTCATCTTCTTCCTTATTCCATTTTTAATTTCATTTTACATTGATAGTTACTTATTCTATTGTTTTTCTACATTGTCGCACCATATGCCTTTCCATTGTCTTCCATCGTTGCACCTATTTCATTCCTTTCATTGTTGGGTTTTGTTCTTCATCTTCTAAGAGGTTGATCTAGATCCTAAACACACGCAAGAATCCATATCAATAGCCTTTCCAAACTCTCTATTTCTCTTATCCCTCTTTTACTCTTATTGCTTGAAAAGACTACTTCACATTTAATCAACCACAAATAGGTTTTTCTAAATTCTATATTTGACTTTTAGAATCGTCACCCATAAATTTAGGATTGAAGTTCTAGTACCAATTGGTAGGAATTGTATCAGAATTGAAAAAAAAAAAGGAAAAATTTATTTACTAGAAGGAGTTGAAAAAAACATCTTAGTTTATTGAAAAAACACATACATTAAAACATTCAAGGTGTTCAACTCTATAAATAACTTAAGAATAATGAAAGTGTTATATTGTTTTAGTTAAAAACTTCTTTTGTAAAAATTAGATAGCATCTCATGTTATGTTAAAAAAAAAAAATTCAATAAAGAAAAGAAGTTATAAATTTACAACACACTTATATTTGTCTCTACCATTTAGAAGCTCCATAATAAGTTCTCAAATTACAAGTATTTATTTTTCTCAAATCATTTCTACCTCAACCGAAGGATTTTCCCACTTCTCTCTCAAAACAATATATTCATATTGATGGAGACAAAGCATACGCAACTCTAGTTCTTCTTCTCTTGTTCATTTCTCTTTGATTTTATTTGCATGGAGATGTTTGAATGTTATGGAAGCATGAAGAAGGTGTTAGTTCATGGTTTGTGAGATGGAAAAATGTTTGAGTTCTAGATGAGTTTAAGCCAACATACTAGTAGGAGTTTAGAAGTGGTCTAAAAACGAGACTACTCTAGAAAGAACTTAAAGAATGAGTAGAAGCACCAAATTTTGACAATATAACAATACTCATTCAAAGCTAAATTTTACAAAGCATACCACTTCTATTTATAGGATTCTTGGAAATCTAGCTTGTAGGAGACTCTTCTAAAAATATTATTAGAATCCTATCAAACACACACCGTGCGTCAAAAATTATAATGTAAAAGAAATAGAGGAATTTGTAAAAAAAAGAATAGAAAATGCAATTAAATAAAACCAAGAGAGTTAAATGTAATATAATCAACAATGAGATTAAATGAAGAAAAATAAATTAATTTTATACTCTAGTTGAACAATTAATTATGACTGATTAAATATTAAAGTTTTATTAGAAGTTTATGACTTTACACTTACATTTTTTGATTTTTTACATCAAAGGAACATGTGAGTCACACTCTTTGTCTCTATTAGATCGTACTATTCATAAAAAGATTTAGCAATTAAAACAAAAAAATGTAGTTAGGGTTTCCTTAAACCCTATGTTCAATTTCATATGATCAATTGATTATTAGGAACCTATCAAACACATGTCGTGTATTAATTGGTAATGAAATTTAAAAATGAAATTAAATAAAAAAGAAAGTTAAAAATGAAATTAAATATTCATTCTTTATTCTAACTAAATGATCAATTATCACCAAATAAATTTATTCTAAATTGATCAATGTAGCACTAATTACTCTAAGAAAAATTCATATAATGAATAACTCATTTATTTATAATTAGGTTTTATTTAAATATCTTTTATAAATCCAACAATTATTAGATCCAAATTTATCAATTGGAAAACAAATTCATAATTTAACCTCAATTCAACTACAAAACTTTTGTAAAAAATTAATCCTCAAACATTCAAGCTTCCATAGTGAACCTGTATATAGGGTGTGATATGAATAGTATGAAGAAGATACAAAATAGAAAAAAATGAAAATCCTAAATGGGTCCAATAACAAGAACCTAAATCTAAAATAATAAAAGAGAGAGCACAATTATGCAAATTAGAAAAAATGTTTATGTCCAATGATTATGTGTCCCTAATCAAGCCTTATTAGTCAATTTAAAAGCTTTGATTAGTGGTAAATAAATGGCCAAAGTTATAATTATAAGTCTAATTACAAAATTGGGTATCCTAATTCTACAAACAAGTTTGACTAAACTTCAGAAATTCATATAAAATAGTATAAACTCTTAATTCAACGAATCATATATCTATTCAAAGTCCCAAATATGAAGAATTCATCACAAAAAAAATCAACCAAAAATAATATTTGTAATAAAAGTTATCATCAAAAAGTAGCAAAGGTCATATTAGTTAAAAATATGAATTGAAGAGTTTATGTAAAACAAACCCAATTTATTACCAAAGACAAGAAAAGGTAAACATATATAAAGTATAGCACATGAAAAATACTTCAAAGATGCAATAAAGCTAATTGGGTAAAACATATGAAAAACTCTTTGACATACAATTCATATTGGGTTGTGGAACCAATGTCATCCTTGATGGATTATCTGTCGTAAAACTTGCTTGATTGAGCGCGTACCACTAGGCCAAAAGCTATACCCGATGGTTAGGGTGCAACTCAATCTACTTAAGAGCATATCAATCCAAATGTTATGATTCAATTGTGACTTCATTGTGAATTGGCCCACTTGGCCTTTGCCATGAGATAATTGATGCCACCTGCAACAATCACCCCCTCAGCAATTATCCTTCTATAAATTAAACTCTTTGATTGTGACTTGGCCCACTTGACCTACACTACGAGATAATTGCACAACTCGGAATAATCACCCTTTGAATAATTGTCCCACTGGGAATCTAACGGGTGACCTTGGCACTAATACCAGTTGTTGGATCAAGCGCTTACCACTAGGCTGAAAGTTATAGTTGATGGTCAAGGTGCAACTCTTTCTACATAAGAGCACAATAGCCAAACATCATGATTCAATTGTGACTTGACCCATTTGGTCTCCATCACGAGACAAATAATGCCATTTACAGCAAAACTCTACTTTGTGCTAAATCTAATTGTTAGAGACACAAAAGGTTGCTTTGTAACACATATATACTGTGAAAGAACAAGGGTCTCCAACCATTACTTGAACTCATGCCTCAACTTACTAGTAACTTCCCATGTTATCTCGTGGTGATTTATTGTCTCAATTATTGTAGAGCCTCCTGGTTGGGTGCCTCAAAGTGTAATAGAATGAGAATGACTTAAGTTAAATTATGGAGATTGGGGGGGTGAATTGGTTTTAAACATTTTCTGAAAAATTTCACCTTCTTGGAATTCTTTTTCAAAACCTTTAACATTGAAAAATAGAATGAACCTTTAAGTAAAATTTAAATTGATACAAGAAAATGAGTGCAACAATATAAAGAATAGAGAAATCAAATAATAAAGAACATAAGAATTTATATTGTTTAGATTCTCTTGATCATACTCCAATCTCAACAATTCTACCTGAGAATTATTGGTTATATTGTTAGTACTCTCACAAGACTAAGTATTAGATAAAGCCAAGCAAGTGTAAGAAGCCAAAGCAAGCAAGTGGATTTGGATGTGTAATCCTAGGCTTTGTCTTAGTGTGAGTGAGTGTGATTGGAGGTAAATGGAAACTTGTGCACTGCTATGGGGAATCTCATTGACACACATTAAAACATGCTTTAAAACAAGTAACACAACATAACAAAGTGATATAGGAAAGCCAAGTTTTGATTTTCAACATTCTGTAGAAAAATGAATCGATTTCCCCTTCTGTGAAATCAGTTTATTTGCGTTCGGTAGCAAACTGTTTTAACTGTCTATTTTTTTTTAAAATAGTTTGGTTTTGAGGGTTTAAAAACTATTGGGTTTTCATAATTCGAGAACAAAGAAGTGTGAGAACATCAATTATGAAAAACATTATGAGCAATCACTAGTAGAAAAAATAGATTCCACGACAGGATATCATCGCGGTTAAAAGGGAACTGTAATTAAAAACATTGCGGTGACATTTTTGAAATTAAATGCAACCATACCACCGCGGTTGTCCACAACAACCGCAATCGTATTAACGTTACAGGAGATACGACCGCAGTTGGTGCGAAAAACGCAATGGTAAGGCATACAAATATTTAAAATTGAAATACTGCAGAGAGATACCGTCGCGGTTGTTTCCAGAACTACGGTGGTAGGAACTAAATAATTTTTAAATTATTTTGTAGGGAGGATATCATCGCAGTTCTGGAAACAACCGCGATGGTAGGCCTAACATCTTTAATCTCTCTACAGCCCTAAGGCATTTTACTACCTCAAATTCCAAAACTGAAATTAGGGTTTTTCACCTAAAGAGACACATCTGTCGTCGCCTCCTTCTCCCTTCCATCATCAATTTCAACAAGAATGAAAACACAACACCTGATCCCAATCCCTTTGAGACCCAGTTTAATTAACCTAATTCCCTTTCTCTATTGCATTCTTCAAACCTTCCATACGATGATGAGGTGACAACCTAAGTGGAGGCGTGGAAGAGGATGAGGTGCGGTGGAGAGAGATCGGTGGAGAGAGATCGGTGGTGCATGGAGCTGCGGTGTGCGACTCATGGATAGGTGCTAGAAGAAGATTTGGTTGCCCTAAATTAAATTAGGTTGGGGCGAAAAAGTGTGGGTTGGCACGATGGTTAGTGGCGAGTGTTGGTGGCCACCATGGACTGTGATGGCAGTGGTGGTGCAAAACGTAAAGTTGTTGGTGAAGGGTGACGTCGCGACAGGAGTGGATGTTTAAGGTTGCCTGGCGGCTTCATTTCATGTTCTCAAGGTGGCTCGAATGAATTTCTAAAACGAAATGGTGATGGGGCTTGCGGTGTCTTGCGGTTGAGGTTGGTGGTGTGTGATTCGCAACAATGTTAGGGTTGGTGTTACGGGGGCAGTCGGCTATAGGGTTTATCATTGTAATCTTGTATAATTTTGAAACAATTGTGTAAGGTGTGGTCTATAGGTTTAGCCTTGTGTTTTTCTGAATTAATTGGGGCTACAGTATGGTAGTTCTTTAATTTAGTGGTAGGTCTTCAATTCAGTGGTGTTCTTGGTTCTTGCAGGGTGTGAGAACTGTGTGATTGATTGTAAGTGTACAATTGAATGTTTTAGGGAAATTTTCTTTGCTAGTGTGGTAAGGAAGACTAGACGTAGCCTTGACGAACCAGTATAAATTGCTTGTGTTCTTCTCTCTTGACCCTTCTCTTACATTCTTGATTCGTTTCTTGCACTTCCCACTGCTATTTTCTATTCATTGATTCATTTCTTAACAATTTTGTGTTGGTGGAAGTATTTTGCTCTATAATCTTGAAAGTTTTCATAGCTTTTCATGTTATAGCCTATCAATCATTACTATTGTGTGTTTTGCTCTTCTCTACTGTCATAACTCGTTCAATTGGCTTTGTAATTTTATTTTGTGGTGGCTTAAATCAGTTATGGTTTAATCAATTTTTCTACAAAATTGTTCATCCTTTTTTGCCTTACTTTATAGCATTCATATACACATCTTATCTTTGTTATTGTGAGTTGATCTTGTAACTTGCTTTTAATATGTTTTCACTACATCACTTTAAATTTGTCCAACTGTGAAATTGAGAACTAGCTCATCAGATTTTGCAGCTTTGTTGTTCTGTGTAAATCTGATTTTTGGTTCTTGATTAATGTCATTCAAATCTTTTTGGGTATCTCCTTGTCATTTGTATTAATCGTGTCATAAACTGTACTGGTTGTTTTGTAATTTGATTGAAATTCCTTCTATTCTGTGTGTTGTTTGTTAGAGAAGGAAGTAACTTCTTAGCTTGATGCATAGCTATTACTTTTGCTCTCATATTAGTATTCGATCTATGTGGTGTTGTTGTGATCTTTCAATTTGGTTGTATTAAATTGTTCCAATTCAATCAAACTGCATATTATCATGTTCTAGTTGACTTTTTTTTAGTTGTGTTTGTGTATCTGCTACATGCTTTGAGTTGCTTGGTGTGGACCTTAATTGTTGTTCTTTATGCCAGAAAAATAAATCAGTTTATCCACGTTCGAATCGATTTATTTTTCTTGCTACACCTTAAGTCATTGATTTTGAGATTCTTGAAAATCTTCATTTTTGCTTAAAATCTTTTCTAGCCTTGCTAAACGTTTTCAAACTACTCCTAAAGCCAAAATTTTATAAAGTTCAATTCACCCCCTCTTGAACTCATCCTAAAATGTTTTCATATACTAGCTTTCTTAAAAGTTATAAAAAATTAACTCTTGAACCCTTTCAAGAGGATATATAACACACTTCATATTAAGAGGATATACAACCTTATCAACTCTCACACCCTAAAAGGATCTATAGCTTTACCAACTGTTAATCACCAAGATTACAAACTTGGATAACCAATCCACAAACAACAACAAAGTACTAATTAGAAAATGTAATTACACAGCAAAAACAACTTACAAAACCAACAATTGTATCACAACCTTTCTTGAATTCCTTAAATGCACAAATGAGTATATGAAAATTGTAAAAAGCTCTTTGATTACTTGAAAATTTTATGCTCAAAATTGATAATTGAAATATAGAGAGCCAAGTGCTCTATTTATAGATTATTATTCCATTTAATCAATTATCTTATGCAAATAGTTAAACATAGTTTTTTCAATCAATTAGTTTAACAAATAATCAATTATATTAGTTCTTCATTAATTATTGGTGCATGTTTAATCAATTATCTAAAAAACATAATCGATTCTAATTTGAGACTAGTTTAAAACTCATTTGTGCTCTCTATTTTAGTCGCTTAACAAAGCAAATAATCAATTATTCTATTTGAAACATATAAAAAATAGTTTAATCGATCACATAAAACCTTAATTGATTAAAGCAAACTTAAAAATAATTTCACATGGTGTAACCTTCTTAAAATAATTTCTCTTGGTTGTGTGTTTAATTGAGACTCTTGTGAATACCTTGTGTGTGAGACTCTCAAACACATGCAATGAAATCTATAACACACAATACATCTTGAACATCAAAATCTTCAAACTTCATCATTAAAAAATTGTTGTTCAGGCTTTCCTTTACTCTTATGGTTGATACTTAAATTACCAAATTGATCCATTTCATTTGTAGCTAAACCAAGTCTAAGATTTCTTCATTCTTTATCAAATTGGGGAAACTCATAACCAATGTTTTACCACTACATCGAATCAATTGGATGGCAAAATAGTTTGTCACATTGTGGATGTAAGTATACACATTGTGTGTCGAACAACGTTAAACTCTTGTGTCATTTCTTATTTTTTTTCCTCTCATCTTTCTATTGCTTTACTCCTAATATATGCAACAATAATATAATTTCGATGTAAAATAAAACAAACTAAATGTACACATAAAATAAACCAATCTACAAGCAATTATATAATACACAATCTTTATTTTCAATATGTAAACTCTTACGAGTTTACCAAATTACAAAACTATTTTCATATTCATAATTTCAACTTTATGTAATACTTTTGAAATTTTGACATCATAACACCGAAAATATGATCATTCCTAAAATAAAACAATTTAATTTTTTGGGATTTGAATACCCTTAGACCTAATACAAATGGATTCACAAAATTGACTAATACAACAAATCACCACATAGTCAAAATATAATTGAAAAATAAGCATAAAATTGAAAACAATCACTCAATGCATAACAATCTTTAAAAATAATTAAAAATTAAGGGGAAGAAATGAACCAACTTGGATTTTGAAGTGATGGTGGTGGTAGTGGCAGTGACAGAGAGCATGAACAGATCATTGCACAATGGTATGATCATAACGGTACATTGTAATTAGGGTATTGCAAAATCATTAAAACCTATTAAAATCGATGTAATTGATTTTGAATGTTTATAATTACAAAATGCACTTGGATGGGATGGGCGACCAAATTCTTCTCTCATCTTTAATACTATTCCATCATAGCTAGGAGGTGTTCACCTATAAATAGAGGTATCCCTCACTTCTCCAAAACACACCAATTTAAGTATTTCTCTTCTCTCTTTTCTAATTTTTTCTTTTCATATTTCTAGATATTTTTGCTCACCAAAGAGTTTGCTTATTATTTCTAAAATTTTGGTACCATCCAAGAAGTTCCTGTTATATCCAAGACAAGTGGCAACATAAGTAAAACAATAATCCTATAAGCGATAATAATAACGACGATGTCGTTGAAGACCAACGACAAATGAAAAAAAAAACATAATAAAGGATAAACGATGAAGAAAGATTGGAGTAGCGAAAAAAAATAAAAGAGTAGTGATAGAAAAAATATAAAAAAACACTGATGAAAAGAGAAAAGGAAGAAATGCACCCTAAAAGATAGTAGAAATTGCCATTCCATGACAACCATGATTAAATTTTTAAAAAATATCATAAGTCAAATATCAAGACATTATCAAGGTCATGAATTACCATTATGTAATAATGATTAAAACAAAAATAAGACTATATAGAATGTAAAATATTTATTCAGCATTATTTAAAAATAAATTATGTGTACAATAATTTTGTTAACTTTAATAACACTTATCTTAGTTTCTTAAATAAATGAAAATAGTTTCCCTGGACTACATACTACCTAACGTCTTGAGGTTTCCAAAACATCATAGGAATCTAATCTTCACGCACTAGTATGGGTTTGCAAAATTAATTAATGCCTAAAATCCTTGTTGCTTACTGAGAAAATCCACATCTCCAAGTGGGAAAAAAAAAAAAACCTTGGCGAATTCAGGTATGCTACTTGGTTGAATGCGTCTGATGGCTACACACTAACAATTAACGTGGATAGATTGATATTGATTAATTAAGAAAAGAAGGAGCAAAACAAGAAAAGGTAGAAATCAATTCAACACCTAATCTTCGAATAAAAAAATAGTCATTAGTTGAGTGGTGGTGATAATTCATGAATTAAATTTGAAGATGATTCACATGATGCAAAGGTCAAAGCTTGTCACGCATAGATACATCTCAATTCTTAGATTGGTTAAGGTGTCAAGATCATCTACTAGCTAGTGATAAACATGATGTAAGATTGCACGCATTGATTTCAATCTTGGGCTTTAAACCGAATTAGCAAGTAATGTACAAAAAATATAATGAAATCATTTTTTTAACGAAACCCATATAAGAAAAAGATCCAATCTAACATTGTAAGAGATTAATGAGTACCAACTCCTTTAGTTCAACTGACAAGAAACTAGACTTTCTTTACGATCAGGTTTGAGACAAATAAATGGAAAAATAATTTACCTGTAAATAAGATTAAACCAAAGAATTTGGTACTGTTTATACTACTTCAATTATTTTGATTAAGAGAGATATATATAACTATTAGCA
>Ga0123340_1000543_pt1 | contig 25904 bp, 26 predicted proteins | sample SirMexnodulemix_FD_89961 | JGI IMG/M metagenome (GOLD analysis project Ga0123340, IMG submission 89961) | Root nodule microbial communities of legume samples collected from Mexico - Siratro Mexico nodule mix | ecosystem: Host-associated > Plants > Roots > Nodule | place: Mexico: Nepantla...
AATCTCCTCTCAAGGCCGACAAACAAACATTCGCTGCGCGCCAGAAGAAAGATCGCCGCATGGGACGACGAATTCCTCGCAAGCCTCATCGCTTGAAAAGCCCTTCACCCGATTCCCCTGGGCCAACAACCTAAATCACCGGATTCTCGCTGAATGGGCGGATTTAACCGCAGCAGGCGCTTTTCCCAGCGGAAGGCCCACAGCAGGCCGTGCCTGCCTTGGCATTTTCCTCCGCAAACCATCGGTCGCGGGGCTTGCAGCTCGCCGGACGCGGCGCCAGCTCAACATGCAGAGCACCGTCCCGCACGTTCGGCACCGAGGCACAATAGAGCTGCATGGGCCGGATCCCGTCGCTCACTTCAAAGGTCAGCTTGGCAGAGCCGACGAGCTGTACATGTTCGGAAACCTTGCGGATGATCGCCGCAAACTTTCCGGCGGGCATATGCGTGCGATCGTCCTCGTTGATATCCCACAGCTGCACAAAGATTTCGGCCCAGGCTTCGGGATTGGCACCGCAGTCCAGGGCTGCGAACTGACCTGCCTTCACCTCGGTTACATGATAGCCGGGTTCTACCTGCCGGCCATCGTAGGAGAAGATCAACGGTAGATGCCGCACCCCGTCGATTACGTCGAGGAGGCGACCCAGGCTAATGTCGGTTTCGAGAAGGGGCTTGTCGATCGCATTCATTTCCGCTACTCCTGTTTCAACACTTCAAGGATTGTAGAAATATGGAAGAACGTCAAGCCCTCATGTCCTTTGCGGCGCTGTCACAGGAAACCCGGCTGCACATCGTGCGTATGCTGGTCGTCGCTGGCCCGAACGGGATGGCTGCCGGCGCCGTCGCCGAGAAGGCAGAGGTTTCGGCCTCCAATGTCTCGTTCCATCTGAAAGAACTGGAGCGGGCCGGACTGATCAACCAACAGCGGGAATCCCGCTCGATCATCTACACCGCCAATTATGAAGGCCTCGGCGCGCTCATCCGCTTCTTGATGGAAGACTGCTGCGCCGGCCATCCCCAAATCTGCGCGCCGGCCACCGAAGTCGCCACTTGCTGCGCCCCAGCCCCGAAGGAAAACCTCCAATGACCGATCGCGTTTATAACGTCCTGTTTCTCTGCACGGGCAATTCCGCCCGCTCGATCCTGGCTGAATCCATCCTCAACGGCGAAGGCAAGGGTCGCTTCAAGGCCTACTCGGCGGGAAGCCAGCCCAAGGGTGAAGTGCACCCAATGGCGCGGGATACGCTGCGTGCCCTTGGATACGAAAGCACGGGGTTCAGCTCGAAGAGCTGGGACGAGTTTGCCGAAGCCGGCGCGCCGCAGATGGATTTCATCTTCACGGTCTGCGACAACGCCGCGGGCGAGGCCTGCCCTGTGTGGATCGGCCACCCGATGACGGCGCACTGGGGTGTCGAGGATCCGGCGGCCGTCGAAGGTACGCTGATCGAGAAAGGCCAGGCTTTCTCACAAGCCGCGCGTTTCCTCAAGAATCGCATTATCGCATTCGTGAGCCTTCCGCTTGCATCAATTGACAAGCTGGCGCTGGAAACACAGCTGCGCGCCATCGGCACGATGGAGGGCACGACCAATAGCCGGGGCGACCTCGCATGAGCGGAGAGCTGGACCAGCAACCCGTCAGCAGCGCAGATGAGGACCTCCGAGCGGCCTTGCAGGCTGCCCGACTTCCAACCGATGACCTCGACGAAGACGGCCGTAGCTTCTTCCGGTTTACGGATCGGAACGCGACTGTCGGCTATGGGGGCCTGGAACACTACCGGGACTGCGCGCTCCTGCGTTCGCTGGTGGTCCTGCCGCAGCAGCGCGGGCATGGTTATGGCGAAGCCATCACCCGGCAGTTGCTTGCCCAGGCGACGCGTGGCGGTGCCAACACGGTCTATTTGCTGACGGATTCGGCAACCTCGTTTTTCGAGCGCCTCGGTTTCGCAACGGTGGATCGTGCGACGGCTCCTGCCGCAATCCTGCAAACCCGGCAGGCTACAAGCCTGTGCCCGGCCTCGGCGGCGCTGCTGGCCAAGAGAGTCCAAGGTTAAAATCATGTCCACCTTTGAACGTTACCTCACGATCTGGGTCTTCCTCTGCATTGTTGTCGGCGTGGCTCTCGGTCACATCATGCCCAGCGTCTTCCAGACGATCGGCGCAGCCGAAGTCGCCAAGGTCAATCTGCCGGTCGCAGTGCTGATCTGGTTGATGATCATTCCAATGCTGCTGAAAATCGACTTTGCGTCACTGAGCCAGGTCGGCCGCCATTGGCGCGGGATCGGTGTCACGCTCTTCATCAACTGGGCCGTCAAGCCGTTCTCGATGGCGCTGCTCGGCTGGCTGTTCGTCGGCTTTCTGTTCCGGCCGTACCTGCCGGCTGATCAGATCGATAGCTACATTGCCGGCCTGATCATCCTTGCCGCCGCGCCCTGCACGGCGATGGTCTTCGTGTGGTCGAACCTGACCAAAGGCGAGCCGCACTTCACGCTCTCCCAGGTGGCGCTGAACGACACCATAATGGTCGTTGCCTTCGCACCGATCGTTGGTCTGTTGCTCGGCCTTTCGGCCATTGCGGTGCCGTGGGACACGCTGATCCTGTCGGTCGTGCTCTACATCGTCCTGCCGGTGATGGTCGCACAGATCCTGCGCGGTGTGACTGACGTCAACCGCCTCGGCGCTAAGCTGCAGCCGGCGTCCCTTTTGGCACTTCTGGCGACCCTGGTTCTGCTGTTCGGCTTCCAGGGCGAACAGATCATCGCACAGCCGGCGGTCATAGCGCTTCTGGCCGTGCCGATCCTGATCCAGGTCTACTTCAATTCGGGCCTCGCCTATCTGCTCAACCGCATGAGCGGGGAGGAGCACTGTGTTGCCGGCCCTTCGGCGCTGATTGGCGCCTCCAACTTTTTCGAACTGGCGGTGGCTGCGGCCATCAGCCTGTTCGGCTTCAATTCCGGGGCGGCGCTTGCCACCGTTGTCGGCGTCCTCATCGAGGTGCCGGTGATGCTGTCGGTCGTCTGGATCGTCAACCGCAGCAAGGGCTGGTATGAGCGCGGCGCCGCCGTCCAGACCAGCGCCACCACCATCAAGAGGGTCTAACACCATGGACGTCACAATTTATCACAACCCTGACTGCGGCACGTCGCGCAACACGCTTGAGCTGATCCGCAATGCCGGCATCCAGCCCACGGTCATCGAGTATGTGAAGACACCGCCCAGCCGCGATCAGCTCGTCAGAATGATCGCGGAGGCCGGCCTCACCGTCCGTGAGGCGATACGCGAAAAGGGCACGCCTTACGCGGAACTTGGCCTCGATGACCCGGCGCTGACCGACGATCAGTTGCTTGACGCCATGCTTGAAAACCCAATCCTGATCAACCGGCCGTTCGTGATCACGCCGATCGGCACGCGCCTGTCGCGTCCTTCCGAACTGGTGCTTGACATTCTGCCGGACACGCACAAGGGGGCGTTTACCAAGGAAGATGGCGAGCAAGTTCTCGATGCGGAGGGCAAGCGCCTTGTCTGACTTGCCTGCCGCATCCCTCGATCATCTGCGCCAGCCGGATCTGGACGCGTTGCGTCCGGCGTTTTCTGCTCACAAGCCACGCATCCTGATCCTCTATGGCTCGCTGCGGGCCGTATCATACAGCCGTCTGCTGGCTCATGAAGCCGCCCGGCTGCTGGAGCATTTCGGCTGCGAAGTGAAGATTTTCGATCCCGCTGGCCTGCCGCTTCCAGACGCGGAACCGGCGAACCATCCCAAGGTGCAGGAACTGCGTGATCTCTCTGCCTGGTCGGAAGGCCAGGTCTGGGTCAGCCCAGAGCGACACGGCGCCATGACGGGCATCATGAAGGCGCAGATCGACTGGATCCCGCTTTCGGTCGGATCGGTGCGGCCGACCCAGGGCAAGACGCTGGCGGTGATGCAGGTGTCGGGCGGCTCGCAGTCGTTCAATGCGATCAACCAGCTTCGTGTCCTCGGCCGTTGGATGCGCATGATTGCCATCCCCAACCAATCCTCGGTGGCGAAAGCCTTTCAGGAGTTCGACGCGGACGGCCGCATGAAGCCCTCGTCTTATCACGATCGCGTCGTGGACGTCTGCGAGGAGCTGGTGAAATTCACCCTGCTGACCCGCGACGCCTCTGCCTATCTGACGGATCGCTACAGCGAGCGTAAGGAAGAAGCGGAAAAGCTGGAGCAGCGCACGAGACTCAAATCCATATGAGCGGACGCGTCCCGATCGCTGCCATCGTTGCCCTCGGCATCACTCAGAACATCGGCTACGGCACGCTCTATTACAGCTTCAGTATTCTGGCGCCTGATATGGCAGCCGATTTCGCATGGTCGAGCGGATGGATCTTCGGCGCCCTCTCGGTGGCGCTGCTGATCGGCGGGCTGACGGCGCCGTGGCTTGGCGGCGTTTTTGATCGCATCGGCGCCGGGCGGATGATGACCATAGGCTCGGCCGTCGCCGCCACAGCCTTGCTCGCCTGCGCCTACGCGCCGGGCAGGACGTCCTATGTCGCCGCCCTGATCGCGATCGAGGTCGCGGCCAATCTGGTGCAATACGGCGCGGCGTTCGCGTTCCTCGTGCAATTCCGGCCGGAGGTGGCCTCGCGCAGCATTACCTACCTGACGCTGATCGCCGGCTTCGCCTCGACGATGTTCTGGCCGATTACCACAGCGCTGCATGCGCAGATGTCCTGGCAGAACGTGTACGTGGTATTTGCCGGCCTCAACCTATTCATCTGCTTGCCGATCCACGCATGGCTGTCTCACGGCGCCGTAATGCAACGGAAAACAGCAAAAATTGCCTCGCCGCGCGTCGAGGGTATCCTGTCACCTGAGCGTCGGCGCCTGGGCTTCCTGCTGATGGTAACGGGGTTCTCGCTGATGTCGCTCTCCGGCTCGGCGGTGCTCGTTCATATGGTGCCGCTTCTGTCTGGCCTCGGCCTTGGCACCACGGCTGCCCTCGTCGGGACGCTGTTCGGGCCCTCTCAGGTCGCCAGCCGCCTCATCAACATGATGTTCGGCAAGAACCTGGCGCCACTGCATCTGGCCTTGATCGCGGCTCTTCTAATGTCCGTCGGCCTGCTGATCCTACTGCTTCTGGCACCGTCCGTGCCGGGCGCCATGATATTCGCGATGATCTTTGGCATGGGCAACGGCTTGCTGAGCATCGTCACCGGGACGCTGCCATTGCATCTGTTCGGCAGCGACGGCTATGGCAGGCGCCAGGGTCAGATGATGGCGGCCCGCTTAATCCTGTCCGCGCTTGCGCCGTTCGTCCTGGCGCTGGCGATGGCTCAGATCGGCATTCCGGCATCGCTTGCTATCTGCGCAACGCTAAGCTGCCTCGCGATCGTGATGTTCGGGTTGATCCTCGCGATGCAGCAGGCAGATCGCGCGAGACTGGTCTCAGGATAAAATCTCGCAAGCCCTGTTCTGCCGGCACCTTCCCCGGCGAAGCGGCAGGTCACATGCATGTGAGCATGAAAGACATCTTGTCCGCCGGCTGCGCCGACATTCCAGCCGAACGTGAGACCTTCCGGCTCGTGTCGTGAGAGCCAGGTACGAGCAAGCCCGCGCAGATCAATCCATTCCTTGTCCGCGATCCCAAAGGGACTTTCGACGTGGCGCCGGACCACCACCAGCACGGCCGGATGGGTCGGATGCTGCTTATCGACCATGTAATGGGAAGCGTTGGCGGCAAGCGTCTCGCCATCGTGGTCGTACCACTTGCAGCTCGGAGAAGTCAGCATAACGCCCTCAAGGGACGGGGGACGCAACTAAGCCTCCGGAAGCGAATAGCGCGTGAGAACCGCGTCCTCGCCATCGAGCGTTACTTCGATGACTTCGTTGACCATAGCCCGTGCCCCTGCCAAATCCTGCAATATGAGGCAAACAGATCTCGTTGCAGTGCTGGAAGCACCTGTGGGACTATTATCACCAGGCCCGCATGCAATTCCTCTTTTGCATAGAGCTTCCGGAAGTCGCGAGCATTGTTCGTTACGAACGTGAAATCCTCCTCGATGATCCGAGGCATCAAATCCCAATCGGTTGCGCCGCTCAGACCCAGCCAGTTCACGTGGAAACAGTCGTGGCCGTGCGCTTGCGCCACGGCCACGAGCGACGTGTGAAGGCACTCGTCGACGAGAAATTTCACGATGGCGAGCCGGAGGGTGTGGGAGCGCTTTCGCCGCGAAGTCGCAGACGCTTCTCAGACTTCACCTTCAGGCCCTGCTCGGAATGCTTCCGCGGCCGTCCCCTGGCGGGATGGGCCGCAGCCCAGATCTCGGCGAGTTCGACCATGCGCTCGGTGAGCGAAGGATAACCCTCGACGATTTCCGCGGTGCTTGCGCCCTGGGTCCTCATCGCGGCAATGGTTCGCACCGGAACGCGAGTTCCCTTGAACACCGGTTCTCCGCCAGCGACGCCTTTCACGCTCCCGATTATTCGTTCTGCTTCTCTAAGCGCCTCGGCACGCGCGGCCAGTTGCTCCCGCGCCCGCGCAACATCGACGATGAGGTAGTCGTCTGCCCTCACGGTATCGGCATTGGGGTTCTGGTCGATGGTGTCGAACAAGCGTTTGCGGCGCTCGGCGGACAAGATCGATCCGACACCGTACCAGAGCTTCAGCCGAAGCAGGTCATCGTCAGTAAGGGCGCGGCCCTTGCTGCCGATGAGATGAGTCTCGATGATCCGCTTGTCAATCGCATTGTGCACCGACTTCACAGCGATCTCGCTGACTGCTGCAGCCTCGGCGGGTGTGTAGGCGTGCGATGTGGTCATAATCGTTCTCCTTGTGGAGAATATATAATGCAGGTGACGTCCCCCGTAAACACCGGCGAAGCTTTTCGATCTCACTTCTCGTCAGCTTATTGGTGGGGCACTTCTTCTCCAGCGGCCGTTCAGTCACGCGAAACAGCGCCTCCGCCCAGGCGAGGGATTTGCTCGTGCCGGATCTTCACTTCGATGCGTTGAAGATCAAGAGCCGGAAATTTCTCAAGAGCGGAATGACACTAAGTGCGGAGAACGTCGCCGATCTGGGGGCAGCACGATGCTCCATAAGGGTCTTCAGCGAGCCGTCTGACCAACTAGCGTTGTCCCCCTTCCGTGCGTTTGAACGCGTCTCGCCGACGCGTAATTCCATCGCTCATGCTCCGGAAGAGGTCCCGATCGCCAATCCGTCGCCACGTGGATCATGCGCGCCGCTCGCCATGCCGTCCTCGTCGATAGCGATTGCGCCGGCTTGCCCCGCAAGCGGGCTCAGCGCCTCGATCGATGAGAGCGCGTGGCCTCGTGCGGCCAGTTCGGCAAATACAGCTTCGCCGGCGTCGCTTTCCAGCTTCAGGCTATCACGGCTGTCAGAAAAGGTCTTGCCGAGAAGAAAGCGCGGACCGGCCAGCGCGGCTGCCGGTTCCTCGCCGAAGTCAATCAGCCGGGTCAGCAGCATCGCCAGCGTCTGCGGCTGGCCGTCGGCGCCTTGCGTGCCGTAAAGCAGGGCGGGCTTGCCATTGCGCAGGCCGAGGCCGGGATTCAAGGTATAGAAAGGCCGTTTGCCGGGGACGATGCCATTGACATGTTTGGGATCGGGCGAAAAGGCCGCTCCACGGTTCTGCCAGAGAATACCCGTATCGCCCACGACCACGCCGCTGCCCCAGTCGAAATAGGTGCTCTGCAAGACGCTGACGCTGCCGCCCTCTGCGTCGGTTGCGGCGAAGAACACGGTGTCGCCGCTGCGAAAGGGCGCCGGCCATTCGAGCGCTCGTGCTGGATCAATGGAGGCTGCCGCCTGCGCAAGATGCTGCGTGCTCAGCCATTCCTCCACCGGCTGCGGCACGACATCGGGATCGGCAATGCCGCCGCGGTCGAGGAAGGCGCGTTTGACGGCTTCGATGCAGAGATGGAGATGATCGGCGCTGCCGACCTTTTGGCTGGCAAGATCGAAATGGGCGAGAATGCCCATGATCGCCAGTGTCGACAAACCCTGTGTCGGCGGCGGCGGCGCAAGCAGCTCGAAGCCGCGATACGAGAGGCTGACGGGTGCCACTTCGCGCGTTCGGGTTGCCTTGAGATCGTCGCTGGTCAGCGGGGAGCCAACGGTCTGCAGGCCCGCCGCAATCCTCGTGCCGAGTTCGCCCTCGTAGAATGAACGCGGCCCATCACGCGCAATCAGCGAAAGCGACAGCGCCAAATTCTCCTGCCGGAACAGGCTGCCCGTTTCCGGCGCGGCGCCATCCGGCATGAAAAGTGCCGCAAAACCCGGCCAGCCGGCTGCCTCCGCCTGCCGGAAGGCAAGCCAGAAACTCTGCGAGCGCGTAACAGGAAATCCCTCTTCAGCATGACGGATCGCATCGGCAAGCAAAACTGGGAAATCGATCTTTCCGCGCCAGTGCCGTGCGGAATAGTCATGGGCCTTCCGCCAGGCATCGACGGCACAAGCCGAGGTCAGCGCCGAAAGCGGTCCGCGCAGCGGAATACTGCCGTCGAAATCCGGCAGTTCCCGCGCCGCCTGCCCGATGCCGAGAAAACACGTTTTCCGCCCGCTGCGATCAGCAATGATCCAGACGGAATCGCCACCAAGCCCGCAGAAATGCGGGTAGACGACGGCAATGGCGCTGCCGATGGCGATCGCAGCTTCCAGCGCATTGCCGCCGGCTCGCAGGATCGCCGCGCCTGCCTCGCTCGCCAGCGCATGCGGGCTTGTTACCATGCCGCCGCGCCCGGCTGCCTTTCTCGTGGAATGCCGTTCTGCCGCTGTCGTCACGCTCAAATCTCGCTGGTCTATGGCCTGTAAAGCGCACGATAGGTCCGATAACCCCGATCATAAACCGCTGCATTGTCGGGATTGGGGGCGATTCTGTCACCTTGGCCGACAAAGGCCGTCACACCGGACCAATCCTCGGTCAACCCCGCACCGATCGCCGCGGCCCAGGCGACACCGAGGCAGGAGCCGGGATGGCCGGTGAGACCCTGCAGTGGCTGCTGCAGCACGTCGGAAACGATCTGCATCCAGATACGGCTCTTCGATCCTCCGTCGGAAACGATGAAACGCGTCGTCGGATGGCCGATGTCGTTCAGCACGTCGATATGATGGCGCAGCGCATAGGCGTAGGCTTCCAGCATCGCCCGCCACAGATGGCCGATATGATGCGACAGCGTCAGCCCGTCGATCAGGCCGCGCGCAGCGGCATCATGGATCGGCGTCTTCTCGCCGAGGAAGTAAGGCAGGATCGTCAGCCCGTCCGCGCCGGGCGCGCATGCCGCCGCCAGCCGATCGAGATAGTGGTGCACGGATATCCCCTCCGCCTTTGCCGCAATCTCCTCGCGTCCGGCGAAGGTGCTGATGAACCAGTTGAGCCCCGAGCCACCGGTCGACATGCAGCCGTTCGGCATATAGAGCCCCGGCACCAGGTGGTAGTCGAGGAACATGCGAGGGTCGGGCTGCACGACATCCGTCGCCGTCAGAATATCGACGGCACCCCCGAATTTCAGCAGCACGTCGCCCGCCTTGTTGATCCCCGCGCCGAAAGCCGACGCGATCATGTCGGCTGCCCCGCCGATGACAGGCGTTCCAACTGCAAGCCCCGTCGCCTTGGCCGCCTCATCGGTCACATAGCCAAGCACCTCATGCGAAGTGGCCTTCCTAGGAATAGCGTCCCGCCGCACCCTCGCAAGCTCGATCAGTTCATTATCGAGCCTGTCGGTATTGATATCGACGAAGCCAGCTTCCAGCGCCCAGTTCTGCTCGATGGCCTTTTCGCCGGTCAGCTTCCAGTTGATGAAATCATAGGACCCCATGACCGTGGCAATGCGATCGAAAACAGAAGGCTCATGCCGGGCGATCCAGCGCAGCTTCGCCGTCACCAGCTGCTGGTTGATGCCGTTTCCTGCCTTGGCGAGAAAATCCACTTCATTCCATTCGGCCCTAAGTTCCTCGACCTCCTTGCCGCAGCGCCCGTCGCTCTGCTGGATGCTGGGCCTCAGCACGTAGCCGGCGTCATCAAGCAACACGACGGCCGGCAGCATGCCGGTCACGCCCACAGCCGAAATTTCCCCGGCCTCGATCCCGCTCGTTGCAATCAGTTCCCTGGTGATCTCGCAGACATTCGACCACCATTCCGCCGGGTCTTCCTCGGCCCAGCCATGCTGCGGCGAATGAAGCGTCGACGGTCGTGAGGTGAGGCCGAGCACGCGGTTCGGCAGTTCGATCAAGATGCCGATGGTGGAGGTGGTGCCGATATCGAGGCCAAGTGTGATGGACATAGCGGCTCCGTTCACCTAGCGCAGCCTCTCGACGATCTCCATGAAGCGCTTTACCCGGTCGCCGTCGACTGGATTCCAGGTATTACCGTCCACCTTGAAATGCGTGCCGATGATAACGCCGCTGGCAACGCTCAATATGTCGCGCACATTGTCCTTGTTGACGCCGGTATTGGCAAAGACGGGGACATCCTTGACCGTTTCGCAAACGCGCCTGAGGTCCGATTGATCGACGGCCTGTCCGGTCAGTGGTCCCGACACCAGGATGGCATCGGCGAGCGACGAGAACACGGCACTCTTCGCCCTGAGTTCAATCGGTCGCTGGTCCAGCGAATGGGCAAATTCCGCGTTGATGTTGAAGAGCATCTTCATCTCGTCGCGGCCGAGGCTATGCCGCAGCCGTGCCGCCTTGGCGCAATCCGGCTGCCAGATGCCCATGTCGGAGGCGAAGACGCCGGTGAAGATCTCGCGAACGAAGCTCGCGCCCGTCACTGCGCCGATCGCAACGCTTGCCGAAGGATCCCAGAGATAGTTGACCCCGAACGGCACGGTCAGTTGCGGTTTCACCCGCTCGACGATCGCGGTCATCGCCGCCAGCCCTTCCGGCGGCGCCTGAAAGACGTAGGGCCGGTCATTCTCGTTGCCGAACATGATGGCGTCGACGCCGCCCGCCTGCAGCTTCTCGATGTCAGAAAGCACGTCGTCGACGAGCTTGTTCACACCGGCGGCGGCGTCGTAGGCGGGCGAGCCGGGCAGGGCGCCGATATGCGCCATGGCGATGACCGCCTTCTTCTTGACGCCAAAAAAGTCGAATACCATGCGGCAACTCCCTGAAGCGAAATCGAGTGGAACAGTCATCCGCCGGGGGACGGATTCGGGAAAGGGCAAATCAAAGCAGCGGCTGCTCCTCGGGCGCGATGCGCACATCGACGCCAGCGGCGGCTAGCGCATCGGCAAGATCGGCCGGCGGCATGGCATCGGTGATCAGCATGTCGAATTGCTGCAGCGGCGCGATATGCACCAGCGACATACGCTTGAACTTGGTGGAGTCGCAAAGCACCACCTTCTGCGTGGCGCGGCGCAGATAGACCCGCTTCATGTCGGTGTCCTCGAAGGAATAGTCGTAAATTCCCTGCGCCGTAATCCCGGACACGCCAACGAAGGCGATGTCAAACCAGAGTTCCTCGAATTGCGAAACGGCCAATTGGCTGCTGATCGCCATTTCCTCGCCACGCATGCGCCCGCCAGGCAGGTAGACCTCGCCAAAGCCGGTGCCGAGCTGCATGGCGTTGCGCACGCCGTTGGTGAAGATCTTCGTATGCGGCTGGTTGAGCAGCAGGCCGGAAAGCAGATAGGTCGTGGTGCCGACGTCGAGTGCCAGGGTGCGTGCTCCGGCGGCAACGCCTGCCGCCGCCATCGCGATGGTCCGCTTCGCGGCGGCATTGCGCGTCAGCCGGGATTCGAAAGTCGGCTCCTCGCGGTCGACAGCCTCGTTGGCGATCGGCTCGAAGGCCTTGCCGCTACGCACCGCGCCGCCATGGGTGCGCACCAGCCTGCCGTCCTTTTCGAGTTCGATCAGGTCGCGGCGGACGGTCATTTCGGAAACGGCAAGCTGGGAGGCGACATCGCTCACGGAGACCGCGCCTTTGCGCGCCAGCGTCTCCAGGATGCGCGCATGCCGCACCTGGGCCAGAACCTTCGGTTTTTCCGCTGCGGCGACCATATGCTGTTCCGCGTCCATGATATCGTTCTCTTCCTCCCGCCGTCGCAACTCGTGCTACGATTGTCTGATTGTTGCTTCCTATGTATCGAATGATTCGAACAAATTCAAACATAAATTTCTCTTGTCGTGTATGATTTTGTTGATATATGATCGGTGATGTTTCCATTCCATGAGGGCGGCATGCAGTCTCCGAGCTTTCCAGAACTGTCCGGCAAGCGTGCGATCGTAACTGGCGGGGCGACGGGGATAGGGCGTGCGATCGCGACCGCACTCTCCCGCCAGTCGATCCAGGTGGCGATCTGCGATATCAATCTGACTGCCGCCGAACAGACGGCGGCCGAGATCGGCAACGGCGCCACCGCGCATGCGATCGACGTTCGCAAGCGCGCCTCGGTTGAGGCGACCTTTTCCGAGGTGGAGAAGACAGGTGGTTACGATATACTCTGCGCCAATGCAGGCGTATCAACCATGCAGCATGCGCTGGAGCTGACCGACGAGGAGTGGGACTATAATTTCGACGTCAACATTCGCGGCATCTTCCTGACCAACCAGGTTGCCGCCCGCCGTTTTACGCGCACTGGCACGGGCGTAATCGTCAATACGGCCTCGCTTGCCGCAAAGATCGGCGCGCCGCTGCTGGCTCATTATTCAGCCAGCAAGTTTGCCGTGCTCGGCTGGACGCAGGCGCTTGCCCGCGAGCTTGCGGCTTCGGGCATCCGCGTCAACGCCGTGTGCCCCGGTTTCGTCAAGACCGGCATGCAGGAACGCGAGATCGCCTGGGAGGCGGGCCTGCGTGGTGTAACGACCGAACGCGTCGTTGCAGATTATATCGCGCAGACGCCGCTCGGCCGGCTGGAAACGCCTGAAGATGTAGCCGATGTCGTCGTTTTCCTCTGCTCGAATTCGGCCCGCTTCATGACTGGGCAGGGCGTCAATGTCACCGGCGGCGTCTACACGACCTGATCCGTCCAGGATCTGCATCGCGCCTCCGTTCAGCAAGGAAAGAGCATGGCTGAAATCGTCTTCGACCAGATCAGCAAGCGTTACGGCGATGGTTATGCGGCGATCCGCAACCTGAACATGACCATCCGCGACGGCGAATTCCTGGTCCTCGTCGGCCCCTCCGGCTGCGGCAAGTCGACGGCGCTGCGCATGATCGGCGGCCTCGAAGAGATCACCGATGGCCGCTTGACGATCAACGGCGCCGTCGTCAACGACCTTGCCCCGCGCGACCGCGATATTGCCATGGTGTTCCAGTCCTATGCGCTCTATCCACATTTGACGGTGGCCGAGAATATCGGCTTCGGCCTTCGCGTGCGTGGCCTCAACAAGGCCGAGATCGCCCGCAAGGTGCAGGAGACGGCGAAGCTCCTCGAGCTCGAGGACTATCTCGCCCGCAAGCCCGCCCAGCTCTCCGGCGGCCAGCGTCAGCGCGTCGCCATGGGTAGGGCTCTCGCCCGCAGCCCTCAGGCTTTCCTGATGGATGAGCCGCTTTCCAATCTCGATGCCCGCCTGCGCGGCCAGATGCGTGCCGAAATCGCTCGCATGCAGAAGATGTCGGGCATCACCACCGTTTATGTCACCCACGACCAGGTCGAAGCCATGACCATGGGTGATCGCGTCGCCGTCATGAAGAGCGGCGTCCTGCAGCAGCTCGGCACGCCGCGCAGCCTCTATGATCAGCCGGCCAATCTCTTTGTCGCAAGCTTCATGGGCTCGCCGGCGATGAATCTGCTGGCCGTCGACCTCTTCGCGACGGACAACGGCCCCGAAGCCCGCTTCGGCCAGGCCTCCATCCTTTTCTCGGGCGAGGTGCTCGCCGAGCGGCCGCGAATCGCCTCCGCAGCTGGCCGCGCCGTCGTGCTCGGCATCCGTCCGGAGGCGTTCCAGCCGGTCGATACCGGCGGTTTGGCTGGGACTGTCGCTTTCGTCGAGGATCTCGGCGCCAACCTACTTGTCCATGTCGATGTGGAGGCTGCCGACCGGCTGAAATCGCTCTCGGCCGAGGAGGATGACGTGGCGCTGTCTCCGCCGCGCCTGCGCGTCATCATTGACGGCACCAGCCGCGTGAAGATCGGCGAGCGCCTGTCGCTTGCCGCCGACGCCGCCCGCATTCACGTGTTCGACGCCGCGACCGAAATGGCGATCCGCGCCTGAGCGCGTCGCTTCTTTGGAGCATGATGTCGAAATGTGTGAGCGGTTTTCGGACGGCGTCATGCTCTCATTCGGATCTAATGAATGCCCTTCGTCAGGCCTTGCACGAAATAGCGGTTGAGGAAGAGCACGATCAGCACGATCGGGATCGTCGAAAAATGCGCCAGTGCGCCGAGCGTGCCCCAGGTGATATCCTTCGTTCCATAGGCTGAAAGCAGCGCCACCGAGATCGGCTTGGAATCGAGCCGGGTGAGGAACATCGGGTAGAGGAAGTCGTTCCAAGAAAACATCAGGCAGAAAAGCGTGGAGGCCACGACGCCCGAACGCACCGCCGGCAGCGCCACGCGCCAGAAGGAACCGAACAGCGTGCATCCATCCGTGAGCGCCGCTTCCTCCAGCTCCTTCGGCAGGCTGCGGAAATAAGAAAACATCATCCAGGTGACGAAGGCCGAGTTCAGCATCGCGTTGATGAGGACGACGGCAATCCAGCTGCCGAGCAGCCCGATGTCGCGCATCATCAGATAGAAGGGGATCAGTGCTGCTACCGCCGGCACCATGCGGATCGCCATGAAGAAATAGGCAACGGCAATGGCGTAGCGGCTGGTCGAACGCGCCAGCGCATAGCCTGCCGGCACGCCGAGCAGTAGCGACAGGATCACGGAACCGCCGGCGATCAGCAGGCTTGAAGACACGAGGCTCCAGACGTCGAACAGGCGGAAGACCGTCGCGAACTGCTCGAAAGTCGGCACGAAGGTCAATTTCGGCGGGATCGAGAAGATGTCGCGCGACGGCTTGTAGGCCGTCGATGCCAGCCACAGGAATGGCAACAGGAAAAAGGCGAGCATGACAAGGATGAAGCTGCGCTCGACGATGCGGCTGAGGGTGCGTGTGCTCATCGCCCGTTCGCCTTCCTGTCCGCCTTGCGGATCAACAGGACGAAGCCTGCCGCGATCACCGCGATGCAGATCAGCGTCAGGTTTGATATCGCCGAGGCGCGGCCGATATTGAAGAATTCCAGTCCCTGCTTCACGGCATGCAGCATCAGCGTGTTGGTTGCATTGCCCGGCCCGCCGCCGGTCGTGACGTAGACGCTGTCGAAGACGCGGAAAGCATCGATGGTGCGCAGCGTCAGCGCCAGAAGGATCGAAGGCAGCATGAGCGGAATGACGATGATCCTCAGACGCTGCAGCGCCGTTGCTCCATCCACTTCCGATGCCTCGAGAATATCGCCCGGCAGTGCCTTCAGGCCCGCAAGCAGGATCAGCGCCACCAGTGGCGTCCATTCCCAGATATCGACGAAGATAAGAGTCGCCAACGCCGAGCTCGGATTGGCGAAAAGGCCGCGCGGATCGGAAATCCCGAACTGGGCCAGATAATAGCCGATGAGCCCGTAGTCGGCGAGCAGCAGCGCCCGGAAAATCAGCCCGACCACAAGCGGCGTGATCGTCACCGGAATCAGGATCAATGCCAGGCAGATCCGGTTGAAGCGGTCGTCGCGCCAGAGCGCCAGCGCAATGGCAAAGCCGAGCAGCAGTTCGACGGTCACGGCGCCGACGGTGAAGATGACTGTATGGACGAAAGCCCCGCGCGTCACCGTGTCGGAGAGAAGATCGACATAATTGCCGAGCCCGACGAAATGCGTTCGCCCCGGCTTCAACAGATTGTAGTCGTAAAGGCTGAACCAGATGCCCTGCGCCAGCGGCCAGACGCCGATGACGAGCACGTAGATGATGGCCGGCAACGTCATCAGGATGAAGAACAGCCGCCTGCGCTCGAGATAGGAAACGCTCAAGGCCGGAGAGTGCTTCAGTGCGGAAGTGAGGGATAGGGTCACGTCATGTCCATCAGGTTCCTGGTTCGATGCGCGCTACCGGGATCGAGCCCGCGACTCATCCAATCATGAAGCCTGAGGCACATCGGATCAATGGTGTGGAACGGCAGGGCCGCGATCTGAATCCGGACGATTGCAGGCAACATTGGCTTAAAATCTGAATCCGCATCTAAATCGGGGAAGTAGAGCGTGATGCCGAAAAGCGCTTATACTTTTCGGCATCACGCTCCAGGCCGCGGCCCTAGGGAGGAACCGAGTGGCGTCAACCACTGTCAGAAGAGCTTCGCAGCGGCTTCCTGGGCGGAGTCGAGCGCCTTCTTCGGATCGGCATTGCCGACGAGCACATCGTTCACGGCCGTGCCGAGCAGGTCCTGAATCTCCGGATATTGCGGGATGCGCGGACGATATTCGCCGTCGCCATGCTCGAATGTCTCGGCGATGACAGGCAGGAAGGGGAACTTCTTCAGCAGATCGGGATCGGTCATCTCGCTCTTGCGCAGGAAGCTGCCGGCGCCCATCATGTTGAATTCCTTGTGCACCGGCGGACTGACCAGCCACTTGATGAAGGCCCATGCGGCTTCCTTCTGCGTGTCCTTGATGCCGGCGTTGATCGCCATGCCCCAGCCGCCAATGCCGTAGAGCTTCGGCAGGCCGGCGCCGCGCGGCGCCGTTGTGATCGCCACCTTGTCGACGATCTTGGAAATCGCAGGATCATAGTAGCCGGGCGCGCCGACCGACCATGTCTGCATGCTCGCGGCAATGCCCTGGCGGAAGCTTTCCTCGCGTCCACCCCAGTCATAATTAACGGCGCCTGGAGGTGCCGCTTTCATGAACAGATCCTTGTAGACGGTCAGGCTTTTGATATTGGCTTCCGAATTCAGTGCCGGCTTGCCGTCGGAGCCGAGGATCGAACCACCCATCTCGGTATTGTACTGCATCCAGTCCTGTGCGACCGCCGGGCCTTTCTGGCCGTTGGCGACGAAGCCGTAGATATTCTTGCTGGGGTCGGTCAGCTTGTAGGCGGCCTCCACCATTTCCTCCATCGTCGTCGGCGCCTTCAGGCCGGCGGCGTCGAAGAGATCCTTGCGATAGGCGAGCACGTTGGCATAGCCGGCAAAGGGAAAGGCGACCTGCTTGTCGCCCCAATGGCCAAGCGCGTTGAGAAGCGTCGGATAGATGTCGTCGAGCTTCAGTTCGGCGGCGTCGCGTTTCATCCAGTTGGTGAGGTCGACGGTGTATTTGTTTTCGGCATATTGGCCCGCCCAGACGATATCCATCGTCACGAGATCGTAGCCGCCGGTGCCGCCGACGAAATCCGTCGTCGTCTTGGTCAGCAACGAGCCGTAGTCGAGAATATCGACCTTGACGGTGGCGCCTGTCTCCTCGGTGAATTTGGGGGCGATGGCAGCCAGAACCGCGGCGAACTGGTCGTTCTGGGAGGCAAGCGTGAGCGTGATACCTTCGTATTTCTTGTCAGCGCCGATGGCGGAGCCCACAAATGCGACCGAGACGAGGCCCGCGATCGCCAATTTTCGTGTGAGACTGCTGAGCGATTTCATGTTTGCTCCCCTTTTTTTGATTGGCTTGGGCACTATACATCAAACAAAATCGCACTCAAGCGCACTTGACAAAAAATCGTAAACATTAAAAATCACAAATTAGAACATATTCGCGCATAATTGTCCATATTTTGTGCGCGTTGCATAAAAAATAGCAGGGAGATGATCATTCCCTGCGCGTCTATACTGTCATGTCCAACGCGCACGAGCTGCACATTCATGAAGACCACGCCGGACGAGCGCCTGAGAGAGCTGGAACGTCGCGCCCATGATGAAATGGCGCGCATTGAGGCGCTCTGCGCCGGCTGGCCGAAGCTCGGCGATGAAGACCGCGACGGCCTCCATTCCGTTGTCATCTGCGGCGCCGGTCTCTCTGGTCTCTCGATCGCCTTTGCCCTGAAGCGGCGCGGCATCAGGTCCGTTCATGTGATCGATCGGAGCGAGGAAGGCCGCGAGGGCCCCTGGATCACCTGCGCCCGCATGCAGACATTGCGTTCGCCGAAATATCTCTCAGGCCCGGATCTCGGCATCCCGAGCTTGACGCTGCGTTCCTGGTACGAGGCGCTCAATGGCGCCGACGCCTGGGAGGCGCTCGACAAGATCAGCCGCCAGGATTGGATGGCGTATCTCATCTGGTTTCGAAAGACGGTCGGCATCGACGTCGAAAACGGCACGACACTATCCTCGATCGATCAGGGGGAGGGTGGACTTGCTCTCACGCTGTCAAAGGGTGACGGCACCAGCCGCAGGATCACCTGCCGCCAGCTGGTGATGGCGACCGGCATCGACGGCTGCGGCGGCCCGCGCATACCCGCAATGGTCAAGGCGCTTCCGAAATCCGCCTGGACGCATAGCAATGAGCCGATCCCGATCGATTTTCTCAAGGGCAGGGATGTCGCGATCCTTGGCGGTGGCACGTCGAGCTTCGACTGGGCGGTGGCGGCCCTGGAAACCGGGGTTCGAGAGGTGACCATGTTTGCGCGGAGCACCGATCTACCGCGTACGGAGGTTCTCGCCTGGACCAATTTTTCCGGCTTCCTCGGCCATCTCGCCGATTTGCCGGATCTGGAACGCTGGCGCTTCGCCAATCTCTACTTCAATTTCAAGGTGCCGCCGACGCAGGAGCAATATGACCGGGCTCGCAGCCACCCTGGTTTCACCATGCAACTCGGCTGTAGCGTCCGCGAGCTCTCGATGGACGGGGACAAGATCAGCCTGCTGACCGCAAAGAGCACCTATCATGCTGATCACCTTCTGCTCGGCACCGGCTACGAGATTAATTTCGCGCTCAGGCCCGAGCTTGTCGGCCTAGCCGGGGCCGCAGCGCTTTGGAAGGATCGTTTCCAGCCGCCGCAGGGAGAAGAGAATGCTATGCTTGCCGGCCATCCCTATCTCGGCCCTGGTTTCGAACTCACGCCCCGATATGCCGAAGCCCGCTGGGTCTCGCGCATCCATATGTTCAATGCCGGCGCGCTGGCGAGCCTCGGCCCGATCAGCAATGGTGTCACCGGCCTGAAATATGGCGTGCCGCGCATCGTCGGCGCCCTGGTGAAAGCGCTGTTCATCGAGGATTCCAACCGGTATCTTGAAGCATTGGCCGCCTATGACGAACCGCATTTCGATCCCGGCATAGACGAGGACGCCACGACACCAAGGGAGGTTTTGGCATGAGACAGGCTGCCGCTGTTGAACTTTCGGGATTGGAGACGGTCCTTTCGCGGGCACGCGAGGATAGCGTCGAATTTCCCTATCTCCTCGCCAACCACGTTCCGATGGTGCTGATCGCGCTCGATCGCCTCGGCGCCTCCGCGGAACGCTTGGAACAATGGTACGAATTTTATCGCGAGAGTCATGCGCTTCCGCCCGTGCCGCCGCCGGTTGCCCCAATTATCCGGGCAGCTTGGGCCGAGGCGCTCGGCGATCGCACACGCGAGGCCGATTACCGTGCCTTCTTCATCGGCGAAACCCGCCGGCTCGGCATCGACGCCGTTATCCGCACCTATCTGCCCGCCATGGTGAACGGCCTTGCCGGCAGCGCCACGCATCCGTTGATGCGCCTTGCTTATGGTGTCCTCAAGAAGGACGACCAGGAGGTCGGCACCGCGCTCGGCTATTGGGCCGCCTGTTACCTGCCGCTGCCACCCGCGACTGGCGCCGCTCCCGATACGGACGATCCGGGAAGGATGCTTGCCGATGTCGGCAGTATCGAAGGCATCCGCGATTATGAGCCAGAAACCGATCTCCTCTGGCATAATATCCGCGCCGTCGCAGCCCTTCCGGGCTTCCGTCCTGTCATTGACCGCCTGGCTTTCAGCGCCGATACGCCGCGTCGCATGGCTGCGACCTCGCTTGCCCTCTTCGCCGGAACCATGGATTTCTCCGCACTCCATTCCGTCACCGGCATGCATTGGCTGCGCCTCGTTTCTCCGCACCTGGAAAATGCCGAGCCCTTTTATCGCGCCTTCTGGCAGGTGATTGCCTCGCTGGTGCCAAAGATCGGTTTTCCAGCACTCCCGACCGCCGAGGCGCTTGAAGAAATGCGCAGATCACAAGCGCCCGCCTGGGCGGAGATCAAACGCGCGGCGATCGCTTCGGACGACGAACACGATGTCAGCCTGGTCTTTTCCGCCCTGCAGGAGGAAGAAGTGTGGAGGGATCCACTCTATCGCGTCGTCGCGGCGCGCAGGGTCGGGCTGATTGCATAGCGGATGTTGGAAGAATTAATGACGCCGAGCCTCGTAATTGAAAACGCCAGGACCGAAGCCGGCGAGATCGTCTCGCTCATTCTGGACAATGACCGGATCGCTGCGATCGGCCCGAATGCGGCGGCCGGCATCGGCCCTGCAGTGCCGCGTTTCGATGCTGCCGGCGGCCTGCTCAGCCTTCCCTTCGTCGACGGTCATATTCATCTCGACAAGACGCTGATCGGTTTGCCTTTCATCCCGCATATCCCGGGCGATACGGTCGCCAAGCGCATCGAGGCGGAGAAATCCCTGCGGCGCACGGTGGCTCTGCCGATCGAAGCCCGCGGTAGTGCCCTTTTGGAAAGGCTCGCCGCCTACGGCACGCTCTCCGTGCGCAGCCATGTCGACATCGATACCGAAGTTGGCCTGAAAGGGCTCGAGGCGGTACTTTCATTGAAGCAGAGCCATGGTCATCTCGTCGATATCCAGACCGTTGCCTTCCCGCAATCCGGTGTGTTGCGCGATCCCGGCACCGCGGAGCTGCTCGATGCGGCGATCGCCGCCGGTGCCGATCTCGTCGGTGGCCTCGATCCCGCCGGCATCGACAACGACGTGACCGGCCACCTCGATGCGATCTTCGCCGTCGCCGGCAAATACGGCGTTGGGCTCGATATTCATCTGCATGACGGCGGCGCACTCGGCGCCTTCGAGCTTCGCCAGATCGCCGACCGCACGGTCGCACTCGGCCTCGAAGGCAAGGTAGTTGTCAGCCACGCCTTCTGCCTCGGCGAGTTGGAAGATGCCGATTTCGGCAGCACTGCCTCAGCACTCGCCAGGTCGGGCGTGGCGATCATGACCAGTGCCCCGGGTCCGGTGCCCATGCCGCCGGTCAAGCGGCTCACTGCTGCCGGCGTCCGGCTCTTCTGCGCCAACGACAATATCCGCGACGCATGGTCGCCTTTCGGCAATGGCGATATGCTTGAGCGTGTCGGCATCCTCTGCGATCGCCAGGATTTCCGTTCGGATGAGGATCTGGCAGCGGCCTTCCGCCTGGCGACGCAGGCGCCGGCCGAAATCCTCGGCCGCTCCGTTGGGCCGCTCCAGGCTGGCTCGTCTGCTGATTTTATCATCCTGCCTGCTGCGTCGCAGGCAGAAGCCGTCGCTGCCCGTCCCCTCGATCGCACCGTCTTCCGCCGCGGCGCCATCATCGCCCGCGGTGGCCGGCTCGTCGTCTGATTTTTCCGTTACTGCATGGCGCATGGGAGCATCGCTGAATGAAGAGCCGTCTCTGGATTCAATCGCCGCTCGCCATCATGGCTGAGGGTGCCGAGGGCGGCGTCGTCATCGAGAATGGCCGCATCGTCGAGTTGGTCTCGGCCGGAAGGAAGCCGACGGCCCCCGTGGATGCGTGCTTCGATGCCAGCCGGCACGTCGTCATTCCCGGTCTTGTCAACACCCATCACCATATGTTCCAGACGCTGACGCGCGCCCATCCGGCCGCGATCAACAAGTCGCTCTGGCCATGGATCCGCGCACTTTACCCCATCTGGGCGAAGCACATGACCCCCGAAGCCTTCCGCCTTGCTGTCCGCCTCGCGTTGACGGAACTCCTCCTCTCCGGCTGTACAACGACCTCCGACCACCACTATCTCTATGCCGCGGGTCTCGAAGACGCGATGGATGTCGAGGCCGAGGAGGCGGCCCGTCTCGGCATGCGCATCACGCTGACGAGAGGCAGTCTCAACATCAGGGACCAGCAAGGCGTTGTTTCGCCCGCCGATGTTGTGCAGGACGACGACGTGATCCTCGCCGACAGCGAGCGTGTGCTTCGGCGCTATCACGACCGCTCCGAAGGGGCGATGACGCAGGTAGCGCTCGCGCCTTGTGCGCCATTCGACGTCACGCTGGGGTTGATGCGCCATACCGCGGCGCTGGCGGAACGCTACGACTGCCGGCTCCACACCCATCTGGTCGAGACCAGGGCGGAAGCCGAATTCTGCCGCAGCAAATTCGCCTGTACCCCGGTGGAATATCTCGACCGCTGCGGCTGGCTGAATTCCCGCACCTGGCTCGCTCACGGCATCCATTTCGACGATGCCGAGATCACCGAGCTCGGCCGGCACGGCGTCGGCATCTGCCACTGCCCGACCTCCAACATGGTGCTTGCATCGGGCATGTGCCGCACCTGCGAGCTGGAAGCCGCCGGCGTGCCGATCGGTCTCGGCGTTGACGGTTCGGCCTCCAACGACAGTTCCAACTTGATGGAAAGCGTGCGCCATGCGCTGATGCTGAACCGCCTGACCTACGGCGCTGAAGCCGTCACCCATTTCGACGTGCTGCGCTGGGGAACCGCCGGCTCGGCAAAACTGCTCGGCCGCGACGACATCGGCACCATTGCGCCTGGCCGCCAGGCGGACTTGGCCTTCTACAGGCTCGACGAATTGCGTTTCTCCGGCGCTGGCGATCCGCTGGCCGCCTTGGTGCTCTGCGGCGCCACTACGGCCGATCGCGTCATGACCGCAGGCGAATGGCGCGTCACCGACAGCATGCCGGCGGGTGTCGACATCGAGGCGCTGATTGCCGATCACGATCGCGCCGCCCGCAATTTCCTTCTGTCGGTCTGAGGAGGCCCCATGGCGATCGACTTCGTCATCCGCAACACCCGACTGGCAGGCTTGAGCCAGCCAACCGATATCGCCTTCGAGGCTGGCCGTATCGCGGCGATCGCGCCAGCCTTCGTTTGCGATGCGCCGCATTATGATGCCGGGGGAAAATTCGCCTGCGCAGGTCTCATTGAAACCCATATCCACCTCGACAAGGCTGGTATCATCAGCCGTTGCAATCTTTGCACCGGGACATTGGCGGAGGCTGTCAGCGAAACCTCCCGGGCCAAGGCCGCCTTCACCGAGGAAGATGTTTATGCACGTGCTGCCGCGGTCGTCGAACAGGCGATCCTCAACGGCACCAGCCGTCTGCGCACCTTCGTCGAGATCGACCCGCGCGCCGGCTTCCGCTCCTTCGAGGCGATCAAGCATCTGAGGGCCGACTATATCAGCTTCATCGACATTGAAATCTGCGCCTTTGCCCAGGAGGGCCTGACGAACGATCCCGGAACGGAGGAGATGCTGGAACAGGCGCTGAAGGCAGGTGCCGATCTGGTGGGCGGCTGCCCCTACACCGATCCGGAGCCGGACGAACACATCCGCCGCATCTTCGCACTTGCCATGCGCCACGACGTAGCCGTCGATTTCCACCTCGATTTTGACCTCGACCCCGCAGGTTCCAATCTCCCTGTCGTCATCGCCGAAACTCTCGCGCGCCGATACCAGGGGCGCGTCTCGGTCGGCCATGTCACCAAGCTCTCGGCTCTGCCGCCGGAGGAGCTGGAGCCGATCGGCCGCCGTCTTGCCGAGGCTGGTATCGCGTTGACCGTCCTACCGGCTACCGATCTCTTCCTGACCGGCCGTGATGCGACCCATCTCGTCCCGCGCGGCGTGACACCCGCTCACCGGTTGGCAGCACTCGGCGTCGTCACGACCATCTCCACCAACAATGTCCTGAATCCGTTCACACCGTTCGGCGACGTCAACCTGATGCGCATGGCCAATCTTTACGCCAACATCGCCCAGATCGGCACTCCCGATGGCCTCGACGGTGTCTTCGCCATGATCACGACGCAGGCTGCCATCCTCCTGGGTAGAAAGGGTTACGACATCGCGATCGGCAGTGCGGCAGATATCGTTCTCTTCGACGCCCCCTCGGCTGCCGATGCCGTCGCGACAATCGCGCCGGCGAGCGCCGGGTGGAAAAATGGTTGCCGGAGCTTCCTTCGCCCGCGGCCACGGCTTTTCCTGGACCAGGGCTAGGCACACATGCGCTTTGCGCTAGGCAGGTCGGTCTCCGCCAGCAGCCGTCGAGAACTGCCTATGTCTTTCCGCAGATTGAGTAGGCCCCGTCGGCAGTGGTCCGGCGGTTGATGCATTCCTCGATGTCGCTTCCCAGTAGCCGCCCTCATCCCCAACGTGCGATGGCGCCGATCAATGCGACCGTGCCCGACTTCAAAGAACAGGACGAAGGTCCGTATAAATGCCCTCAATCTGCGCGGTCTCTCCATCGGTCAACGGGCTGTGTGGTAGGAGCGGGTCATGACATCACTGATCGATTTTGATTGCCGAAGCTGCGGAGCCTGCTGCTCCTTTTCGCCGACCTGGTCCAGATCTTCCACCGAAACAGAAGCTGCTCTCGATTTGCTGCCTGCACATCTCGTTGCCGCGAACGAGCTGGGAATGCCTTGGCGACGGTGCGCGTTGCTCCGCACTGGTCGGTCGCGTCGGTTCAGAGACATCCTGTCAAGTGTACGATCTTCGGCCTGACGTCTGCCGCGCCTGCGTTCCAGGGGATGGCGCTGGCTTGACCGCGCGCGAGCTCTTCGGGATCAGTCTGCCAAATTTGCCGCCCGGTCACATCGATGCGCGACCGCCAATGACTGAGATGCGTGGCTCCTCCGGACCATCTCTTCGCCGCTCCTCCGAGAGCGAGTAGACGCATCGCCTTCAGCTGTGGTTGGACATGAAAATTTAAATTGGCCGTCTTTAGACTTTAAATTAGACGGAACGTGAACTACGAATGGTCGGATGAAAACCGATCCTACGGCAAAATCCTACATAGAAAGAAAAGCCCGGCCCATTGTGGAAACCGCGTTGGCCGACACGCGCGTCGTTCTCATATCAGGCCCGCGTCAAGCGGGGAAGACGACGCTCGCACGGCAGTTTGCCGACGGCAATCGTCCGTACATAACCCTGGACGACGCTGGTACGCTGAACGCCGCGAAGTCCGATCCAACCGGCTTCATTCGCGGTATCGACCGCGCTGTCATAGACGAAGTCCAACGTGCTCCTGATCTGATGCTTGCCATCAAGGAGAGTGTGGATCGTGACGAAAAGCCCGGCCGGTTCTTGCTGACTGGATCTGCCAACCTTGCAACGGTGCCAGCCATTGCCGATTCCCTGGCGGGACGAATGGCAGTCGTTTCGCTGCTTCCATTTGCACAATCCGAAATCCTCTCGACGCCTGGCCGGTTGCTTGATCGCTTGTTTGCTGGCGATGAGCCAACGATCAGTGAAGGGGCCGTGTTTGGTGATGATTTGACGAATGTCGTCCTGAAGGGGGGGTATCCGGAAGTTCTACGCCGATCGACACCGGCGCGCCGGACGACATGGCTTGAGGACTACGTGTCTCTCATTCTCGATCGTGACGTGCGGGATATCGCCAACATCGACCAGCTTGAGAGGCTACCGCGATTGCTTGACGTTCTTGCTGAACATTCTGGGCAACTGGTGAACCACAGCAGCTTCGGATCGGCGCTCGGATTGTCGAGCGTGACGGCCCAGAAATATGTGGCCATCCTTGAGCGGCTCTTTCTGGTGCGGACTATCGCGCCGTGGTCGAACAACCGCCTCAGCCGCCTCGTGAAAACCCCAAAGCTCCACTTTGTCGATACCGGCCTTCTCGCAAGCCTCCGGGAAGACGATCTGGAAACTCTGCGACGCGACAGAACCAGGTTTGGCGCACTTCTGGAAAGCTTCGTGGTTTCCGAGCTTCTGAAACTCGCGTCCTGGTCGGAGCGACGACTAACCTTCTCGCACTACCGCACCAAGGATCAGGACGAGGTGGACGTGGTGATCGAGGAC
>Ga0123340_1000547_pt1 | contig 25894 bp, 8 predicted proteins | sample SirMexnodulemix_FD_89961 | JGI IMG/M metagenome (GOLD analysis project Ga0123340, IMG submission 89961) | Root nodule microbial communities of legume samples collected from Mexico - Siratro Mexico nodule mix | ecosystem: Host-associated > Plants > Roots > Nodule | place: Mexico: Nepantla...
ATTTATTATAAAAATTTGTTAATATTTATTAAGAAGGAGAGAAATTAATTATTTTTTACTTGATTCTACTTATTTGTGTAAGTAGAAAAAATATTTATAAATAAATTTTAAAATAAAAATGAAAAAAGTATTGTTAATATATTAAAAATTTATTAAGTACAAGAAATATCTTATAGCGTAGAGGAATCAAGTGCCCTCGATTAATCAAGGAACATTTTATCTCCAGACGTAATACCATCTAAAGTAAAAACATGTTTCCTTTCCTCAATAAGCTCCCTCCTCTCTCATATTTTTTTTTTTTTTTCCTGATGAAAATCTAAACTGCTTGCATAATGCATCTAATACCATAAAACAAACAAACAAATACGTTATGACTTTGGGTTCATGTGTTGTACTATTCTGCTCAGGCTGTCCCACTGTATTGCCTGATATATGCAAAGAACAAAGTGCCACCACCTCTAAAAAATACAGTGGAAAAATGACACATTTTACAGTTTATTTCAGGAAAGCAACACTTGCTCAAGCACAACGAAGCTTGTAATTAAAGATTCTGAATAATTTAAATGGGAGCAGACCCTCTCCAATGAAAACAAAAAATGACATGATCCAATACAATAATTAATCTAACCATTGACTTTTTCAATTTTGATTTTATAAAAAAGATATTAAACTAATAAAATTTTAATCAACGGGTTAAGATCCACTGCAGTGGTAATGTCACTGCACAAGATACATTCCCAATTTTTCTGATAAGCATAGATTACTTTTGAATAGTAATATTTACTTTTAACACAGAAAACAGCAGAGAGCAAGATGAGTAAGGACATTAATACGGGATAATTGGCTAATTAAATAATTTTAAAATGATTACAGATAGCAGATCCATAACAATGTCCTAGACTTATATCTCCCGAGGAAGGTACAATGGCATTAATGGAAACTGATGCATTATCAGAGATTGAAGTCAATCTATTCAGCCTAAGCACTGGATTTGGACAACAATTAATTCTTGTGATCATGACAAGAAAACAGTAATAAATTTCTAGCTCTCCACTCCCTATAGCAAGTGCAATAACTCTAAGCAAAATATCGCGGTAAAATTAAAATTGATAAGACAATCTGCATAAGAAAACAATAGAAGAAAGATAAAAGCAGAATCATGAATGAAGGCATAGGTGCACATGATGGTTCTCATCTTGGAGCTTTCTTTCTCCATTCTGTTCGTCCTCTGTTAATCTCAAGTCTGCCAGTGGACAACCTAAGCAGATGCAGAAACTGCTGATTGGCTTCCTTTGCAGTGGCAGATCCATTTGTCTCAGCAGCATCTTGGATCATTTCCACACCACTGAGGGAATCAACTACGTCATGTTGTCCGCATTCTCGTCTGTAATCCAAGGTAATACTCTGCAACTCATGGCTATCAATAATTTCCTGAGGCATGCTCTGACATAACAACTCCGTAAGTTAGCGACATCAATAACATACGACACCCTTTTTGTATAAAATTAACATGACATTGTTATGATAAGGATAGTAATAGAATAAGCAATGAACCAGAAAAGAAAGAAACGAATTCCTAATCAAACTAAGTGTCTGAAAGTTCAGTTTTACAGAACAGTATTTTCAACTCTTATTAACCGGTCATTTTAACATCATCTAGATATGATGTACTTCCAATTGTAAATCTGAGATCTGAAGACCCTATTATCAGTATTCAACTTTTATCCAGGGCAAAAAGGTAAAGAGAAAATAAAAGTTGAGCCAAACCTAAGTTAAAGTTAGTCTCCAGTAGTCTACCAAATATACTCTTGATCATACATTTTGTCAAAAGTTACACATACCACTTCTTGAAGCAGAATTTCATTTGGTTGTTTTGAAAACAGCGTTTGAACTGCTTAAATTATCAACTTATACGTTAACCATATTGGCCCTCTATTTTCTTTTTCATCAAGATCTAGAGCAAAATTAAAAAAAAAAAACTTTTATTAACCATTTTTCTTTTTTTTACTTTCAGGGTTTTGAACATGAAAGAAAAATTGTAACTACCAAATTCAAAGCAATACTAGCATATCTAAGAAATTGTGAATATTCTAGTAAAAGATAGTATACAGAACCATTATTAGTAGTGAATTATGGTATTTAAGTCACAGTCATAGTCATTTTGAAGAAATTTAACTCAAGTATCCAAAAACATTCGAAAAAAAAGGATAAAAAAAGCCTATAAGTATATACGAAACATCAGGTGAGAATATCTAATGTAAATTTTGACTGTGTAACCATTGAATAATTAAAAATTGTGGTTTTGATCTATAAGATGCTAAATGTCAGAAAAATTAAACATAGTAAGTACGCAATCAAGTATTGATATTTTCTTAATTTTGAAAACACTGCACCTTGAGATATAAAGATAAATCAGAACAAGATATAAACTGTTTATCCAAAAGCTCATTTTGCGAGACATAAAGCAGCTAAAACATGAAATAGAAAGTGTTCAAAAAATTTAAAAGAAAATCTAACAACCTCAAGCACCCATCCAATATAGGCAACATTGTTAACATGCTGATTCATGTCCAGATCTGCTCTTCTTGGCTGAAAAATTGGAAAAGCAGGGTGAGAAGGCAGGTTCTTGAACATTATTAAAATATGCTGGATTTGCCCACTATTTGCTCACCAATGAAATTCCTTCTCTTGTGACAGTTAAAAAGAAAAAAATTAACAGAAAAAGATTCTTTAAGCCAAATAATCATACCGCAAGTCCAACTTTGGAATACTGAGCAGGGTCTTCCAATTTTGGAATTTTCTTCAAGCAATTACTGTCCTCCTCGGGAATTGCTAACCTAAAACCACAGAAGAGAAATTGAAGAAAGAAAACAAAATTAATCACAAGTTAAGCAGTAACCAGGAAAGGGTATTGAAAATTCAAACTCATTACGTCACGAACAGTAGCAAGAGACAACCAATGAAGTATGATCATTGGGCCATAATTCAAACCAAGTTACTCGTAGCATGCAATTAAGCCATAAATAGATTGTTCAAAATTCAATTTTTGTACCAATTAGAAATTACGAAATAATAAAGAATAATCTTTTATAGGAAGACTCGTTTTTTTTTTTGTTTTTTTTTTTTTTAAATAATGGAAGATAGCATGCGAAGTAAAGGTCCCCACAACTTTATCAGAAACCACTATGAAACTTCCTCACATCTTTTCCTAAAGACAGGAAGTGCAGAAGCTGCTGAAAGTAATAGAATCCAAGTTTGTTGTATTGATAGAAATGGTATCAATTTCCACGCTCAGTTATTCATAATATTCATGATGGTTCTGATAAATATCCTTTATTCATCAATTAAGAATTCTAGAGATTAGCAATAGTTGATTCTTGATTATGAAAGTGATGAAAACAGTTATTTTCAACACTATGACTCCGCCATCAAGAGCAGTTGATAAAGAGCTAAAAAGGTCATTAAGTTCAGAAAGAGTCCAATCAGTTATAGAATTATGTAGGATGATCTTTAGATAGCACTTCTCCGTATGTTCAGAAGTGTTTTAGTGAGGTAAATTCAGATAACATCAAGAGGCTTGTTTGCAGACCTCTATTCCTTCATTTTAACTCATTGTTATTGGTGAAACTTGCTTCAGGAAAATGTTTAACTACAAATAATAAATAATATTTCTTGAAATGTATATGCGTAAGTGCATGTAACAAATTACACTCATGCCATCAGAGGTTTATCAATATTATACTCAATATCCCTCAATCTTTTTCATCTAACACAAACCTCCCTCAATTTATATAACATGAACAATTTCCCTTAACATAGACCTTCCCTTATATTTTATATTGTTATATGTATTGAGGCAGGATAATGTCAAAAAAGAGAGGGATATTGGTGTATCATTATACTTATACCTCAAAGGGAAGTGACTGTAATTTATCCTACATCTGGACACAATAGACTTGAGACACTTCAAATATAGACTTGTAGAAATTAGACAGAGGGAGACCCCTGACTTGATATAGAACAAGTGAAGAATCACGGAATAAGATGAGTGTCAGATTTTAATTCATAGATTTAATTGATTTGAAATATATAGGCTACATATGTGAACACGTGTCCCAGATTTTATTTGACCATCTAATGACAGCCTCATCAGTGATGCTTCATTTGCTACCCAGCCAATGACTTAAGCATAACTAACAAGCTGCACGTCATTTATCATGGTTTATATCAAGCAAGTAAGCTCCTCCCTCCTACCACCAAATAAAGGTAGTCATTTGAAAATGCACTTTTGATGCGTGCAAGATGCCAAACTATAATTTGATTTATTCTATAATCTATAAGAATATAGAATATTGATCAAGTAGCGTATCCTGCTTTGCACTAATGAGCTCAGAAGTGCTAGAGACTTTTTAGCTCTTCTGCTTATCAAGTCTTATTATTAATACAATGAATAAGACTTAAGAGCACCTAAACAAAAGAAATCATGTGGCAAAGTTTGTGTATCTTGTAATGCATTACCAGCATATGAGAAAGAAAAACGACTACCTGGGCTCTCGAGGACAATAAACCAAAACCTCCTCTCGAACATCATCAGAAACTTTCTGGAGTCGTCTGGTGTCCTGATTCATCATTACCCATTTGCTGAAAAATTAAATTTAAAAGGTCAACTTTATGAAAGTACTAAAACAAACTATTTCACCAGAGACAGTATTGTTATTATATACGACAAAACATAAACATGTCAAAATTTAGACATAAACCAATTTATAGTGCAAAGGAATTAATGGTCAATGTATCATGATTTGCATCCATGGATAATTTTCCATCAGATATAGATTTTTGGATAGTACTATTTCTAAGTTTTATGCTTTTATAAATCCCTAGCATCCTTTTGACCTAGGGATGAAGTTTAATAACCGGTAGTTTAGTTTCCTATCCTTTTGCTACTACAGCATAGGATATGTTCTATAGGCTAACCATTGATGGTTGGTACCAAAAGAAACTATCGTGAATTCAAATGAGGAAAGAGATTTTACAATACATGAACAAAAGGGATAAGAAGGAAAAGCATATGATGCATCCTGCATAAGGTTGCTTAGAAAACAACTAGTGGTAAGATATTATCCTACAAAATGAAGGCATATCCTACTGCTTGTTAACAATTGATCTGCCATTCATGAACCGAAAGGAGTCATGCCATAAAAACAGAGTATAATATAGTGCATAGGTACAATATTTATCATCAAAGTGATCAAACTAAAATAGGAAAATATCTAAAAGAGTCACAGTTCACAACCATCCAGTTAGAAGGAAAAATATTTACCTTGTTGCCCTTCCAATAACTTGATCAGTCGCATAGTCTTTCATTATAAAATCACGCCTTGTTCCAACCCTTCCTTCTCCTTGACACCATGTCTCTATCTCAACAACATCACTCCTGTTGAAATCATCTATGTTAGACTTTTCAAATTAGAGTATATAAACTAAGTGTTTATAAAAAAACAAGAACCCACCAAGCAGGATATTTGTATATTTCAATGTGCATGCGAGCAGTAACCCAAATGAGACGCAATTTTCTCATCGTAGGGGTGGTTGCAAAACCATCAGTAGAATATCCAACACTCTGAGCATGATTGCATCCAACCTCCTGCAACACAGTCACCAGACATTTCAGATTTCGTACAAGGAATACAATAATAGCACATGTTCTCTATATCAGATAAATTCAGCTGCCAAGGTTAGATCTGTCTTCCTTTTATTTAATCAAGGAGCTTCTAGAATTCATCCAAATTTATTTGATACTTTAAAAAATCAATTAACTTTTCCAACTGATTATTGTCTTTAAGTTTGGATGAGTTAAGGAACTGCCTTGTCTCCAACCTGGAACGCAATGATGGTGTTACAATGAGCAAACATCATGGCATTTTCACCAGACCACCAAGATCAGAAACGAGAGTAATTTTCTTGACATGACAATTATTGAAGGAAACAAAATAGTAATCTAAAAAAGGAACCATAAAGAACAAAAACAAACAAAACACAGTTTTCCAAAATCTTATACTCCAATACTCCTGGAATACTGTGACATCCAAATCTGCACTTACAAAAAGCAAAACTAAAAGCTGCAAACATAAACCAAACAACCTAAAAATGCCACAAATCTACAAATTGTGCTTCAGAACATCAATAATGAGAATCAAAACAACCCCAATTGCCAAAAATCTTCATTTTTTCACTTCAGAAAGAGACCAAAAAGAAAGAAATACTATTTCCCAATCTAAAACTTGCACAAACGCACACGAACCAGAACCACCCAGATGCTCAAAATCCCAATCAGCTACCCAATCAACCAAGATGAAGCAATCAAATCAAATCACCCCACTGAAAAAACAGATCAAAATCAAAACCTGCAAGAGATTAGCAATGGTTTCCACAGTGGCAGTCTTGTTGATCCCAACTTCGTAGCTCCTCACAATGAACTTCTCCTTATAAGACAACCCATCCTCCGTCAAGCTCCCCAGCCTCAACCGGTCCGCCAGCGTCCCACCCTCTGCTTCCACCCGGCTAGCCACCGCGCCGTCCTTGTTCGACACGACCGCCACCACAGGAAATGCCCTGAAGCCGGGCGAGCGGAACCCAGCGATGCCGCTCCGCCTCCGGCGAGGGCCAACACAGGCGGGGCGGCCACCGAAGCCGCATTGGGCGAGGGAGTGAACCCGGTCCAGCCCATTGCACGAAAGCTTGAACATTTTTGTATTATTTGGAAAGAAAAAGAGGGGAAGGTCCGTGAAGGGGAAGAGGGAAAGTGCAACAAGTGGTCTTGGAATGAAGGACGTTGTCAAAGAGATAGAGATGGGGAGGCACAGTGGACTAGCGAATGCAGCACGTGTTCTCGATGGGCTTTTTTTTCTCCATCCGCTTTAACCAAATCTCTCCTCTTTTTCAACGTCTTCAACTTTTCACCATAGTATAATGCTCCAACTCACTCTTGTTCCTGCCTGTTCCTCGTACTAAAAACACCAATCTCCTATGTGTATTGTTCTTAATCAAATAATGCCACCAAATTTGTGGAACAAAAATAAATTTTCTTGAAAACTTAGGGTAGATGAGTTCCAATGAATGTGTGTAGAGTACATGGAATGAGGGTCTTTCCCCAAGTTAAGAGCAAATAATAATAATAATATTATTATTATAATAATAGTGGAGAAAATTGAATGATATTTTCTTAACCATATTTGTAGCTTTTTGAACATTTATAAATAAAGTTAAATAAATAAAATAATTTTTTTAACTGTGTTTTTCTAAATAGATTAAATGATTGAGTTGTTTTAATATTGAATTTGATTCCTGATAATCAAAATTTTTGTTATGAAAAGTTTGAAATTGGTAGTTACATAAGTTTATAAATTTAGAAGTCGATAATTATATATGCAAGTAGATAATTAATTTTATTTTACGAGAATGAACGAGTTTTGACTTACTAAGTTATAAATGATGAATTTTTTATAATTAAGTTTTTATTACATTGATTTGTAATAATTTTGTATTCTAAATATTATAATCTTATTTCGTCTGTGGTTGAATCTCTTCTCATAGCGATCTAAGTCTAAGATAGGTGGAAATGAACTATTTTGTTAGAACTTAAATCTTAAATGACTATATTCATGTAATTATTTTATGAATCTAAGAGATTTTGTGGATGAAGGTTACACGCACCTAATGATAATATATGTTTAATGATTATATAGTTTAAAGGTTATATGTTCCAAAATAGTTATATATGTTTAGTGTTTATGATGGTGATAATAAAAAAATTATTTAAACAACTAATTTACCTATATATAAAATCAATCTTAAATGGTAAACACATTACATGTTTTAACTAGTCATTCATAATGGTTAATTTGCTATCTTTCTTTATAATAACACTTTAATCATTCCATACAACGTCTTTTTATATAATATATACAAAGAATTGATCCTAATCAAATGAGAATTTTTACAAGGTGATATAAAAAATAAATATAAATATAATTTTGATATTATATAAAAAATGAATATAAATATAATCTTGATATTATATACTACATATTGTTTTCATGTTTATTTAATATAATATAAAAGGAAAATGTGACATTCCATAAGAAGACACAAATATATCTAATCAAGATAGATCAATTAATTTTGTGTAATTAGATTGAAGAACAATAATATTATAACTAAAATGATATCATCAAGGAAAAGATTGCTATGCAATAATCAAAATCTGACAACTATAAATACATGACAAAAACATAGTCATGTTTGCTTAAGCTTTTCTACCCATTTACTTCATATTTTAGTATTTTTTTAATGGAAGGGTGAAACTAGTTATATTGTTCACTTTGAAAAAATAAAGTAAATTCTAAAAAGGGATTTAAAGAAAGTTAACCTGTTTCTTGCAAATTATTCATTTAGATCCTTGAAGGGAGTCATCCAAAGCTTTTATAAAAGCATTCAAAAACAATTTTTGATATGTTTCTATAGATGAATAATCAAAGAAGCATTGTGTGTTGCATTGCATTTGCTCCAAAACATGCATTTATATCTAAAAGGAAGTAACGAGACTCCTTAAATAAAACTCTAGTATTAGATTCTCCAAAAATTGAAATTGTTTTTTTTTTTTTCACTAGACTTCTCGATCATGGATGTGATGCATATTTTTTTTATAAGAACTTGTTACAAACACTAAACAAGATTGAAGTTACCTTTAATATTAGTTTATTATGCATATTAAGTATGTTCACAATCTCTCTTTTATCTTAGTGTTCTCTTCTCACCTTTCTCTTTCTTTCAAGTATCACAACTTATAGGCACCACTTCATCCACAGGTCTACAAATCCTCCGTCCCTACTGTTCCACCCTCTGTCTCCATTACACCTAGATAACCTTGAAACACAATTTCACAAAAAAAATCTGAAATTTGATCTTGGTTGAAGAAATGTAGTCCTTTTTTTTTCCTAAAATTTGGTCTCTTTTGAAAGTGGGAGGTGAGTCTTGTAGAGTTTGGTATATGAAAAAAGAGAATTTGGAGAAATTAAGATCTATTGTGCGTATTTTCCTTGATCCTCAAATCTCAAATTATTCACTTTTATTTTTCTCTAAATCCTAACTGTTTTTATGCAACCCAATCCTCTTATTCAAATTTCCCCTTTATACGTGCAATCTGCACACATTATAATATCTACAAGTTAATTATCACCGGTTAAATCATCATGTTCTTAACGATATTAGTATTAGTCTGACTAAACAAATACATTATATCATTTCAATAAAATTAAAAACCATATTAAGTAAGAAAAACTAAAAAATTATATTACATTTTATTAAAAAAAATTAGAATCAAAACTAATATTAAATCATCCATAAATATAAAATTTTCGGTGTCAATAATTATAACCATCTATTGAGGCACATAGTTAAATTCGCCGAAATATTCCATTATCGTAGGTAGGGAATATCCGTAACATGTAACTTAAATAGAACTATATATACATGCATTAATTAGTATATATAGAAAATAATTTTAGTTATTAAAAGTGAAATAAATATGATAGTGACTATTTGAGCAATCAAATTCATTTGATTGCAAGAAGAAATGACTAAAATAATATTATAAAGAGATTATTTTATTTCACTTTTTTTTTATTTTGTTCAAAAAAAAAAAATCATATATTCATGTTTTAACACCAAACAACTCATCCACGGGACTTGCTCTTTGAGTTGCAAGTTCAGAAGGTTGCATAATAATTTTTGTCGGCAATGAATAAGGGAATAACAACTCGATCATTTTTACCTTTAATGGGTCCTTTGAATTTTGTAATCATATTACTAAAAAAGTATCTCCCAAATAATCTTCTAATAAAGTGTGAGAGTAACCATGAAGTATGTTGAAAAAACTTTCTAAAATTATTTGATCTGAATAATTTTACTAAATTATTAAAATGTTAAATTAATGTGAATATTATAAAAAAGTATAAAAGCATTTTAAATTTCACTGATTAAATATTGAGAGTAGTATGGTTAAGTTGACCTTATGCATTTAAACTCAGTTTAATTTAAAAGCTTTGACAATAACTCAATGATTATCAATCATGAATAGTATAGCTTCAGAATTGACTGAACCGAGTTATAATTATTAAAAGAATGTAACTTAACTTTTTAAAATAACTATTTTTTTTTCTTAAAAAATTGCAAGACAACATCATTTAGTAATAATTTTAGAGTTTGATAACTAAGTTTTATCATTGTAAATATTTATACATTGTCAATTAAATAAAAAAATCATATTCACTATAAAAATTAATAAACTTGCGTTTATAATTAGATGCAGATATAAACTTGTACATGGGATCATTACTAATCTATTTTTCATTATTTTAATAATAATAATAATAATAATAATAATAATAATAATAATAATAATAACTTTTTGTGCAACTTTTGGATTTTTATCTCTGTAACTCATGTTTTTGTTTTTTTTTTTTTCCTCTCTAACTATGAAGCTTTAATAAAGCTAAACTGTGTTCATTTTAGCAGCAACAATGTACTTTGGGTTATGACATTAATCCACAACACACCATTTTTACAACCTTCAAAGACAAAGTCCTACGATAAGAAGTGGGGAGGGAGAAAGGGAACTTCAATCTTTTGCACTTTATTTTGTTTTCTCTTCTTCTTCTTCTTCTTTTTTTTTTTTATTGTTGCTGCCCTACCCATGATCTTGGAACTGAGATGCCTCATTGATTGACATTAGATCTCAAGTTGAAGTCTTTGAAGATACCCATTACTCACACAGCCATGGGGGGTGTGAGTCTGAGGGAATCATGGTGTTTCTGCAAAGGGGTGAGCAAGTCTGAGAGAATGAAAGCTGCAATCTTTACGGGGAAGGGTCAAGCCATGGCCACAATCACCGGCATTTCTCCAAATGGGCTTTCCGGTACCGGATTTTTAATCCACCGGAACCTTCTCTTGACCACTCACACCAATCTTCCCTCGGTGGTCGCCGCCGACAGTGCCGAGATCCGGCTGCACAATGGTGTGGCTGCAACTCTTGTTCCTCAGAGGTACCCCTATTTGACGATAAAGCTGTGATTTCATTTTTCTTGCTCAAGTTGGTAGAAAATGTAGTCAAACTGTCATTATCTTTTGTTTTTTGAAAATATTTTTTTTATTTGGGAGGTGTTAAGTTTTTATGTATTTGTTAGGTAGGAGAAGTAGGCTAGTGGAGGATTAAACGATATTGAGGTGCAAGGTGGTTGGCTTTTGTGTTGAGATTTGTTTCTGATGTTGGTAACCAATGCAGTTAATGTGGTAAAGTTGGATTGAAATTCAGTTCTAGAGGTTGGAAACACGTTTTTGTTAGAATTTGAAAGAGTTATGTGTTTTTGGTAAGAGATCTTGGTATTTGAAAGCTACTTCTGGCTTTGACTTATTCAAGTTGGATCGGGCAGATTCACTTGTAGCAAAAGCTTCTATTACTTATTTTTTTTTTAATATTTGCAAGACTTGAACTTGCTACGTTGTTCGAGTGGAACCGAGCTTTTTGGCACTGGAGCAACAAACAATTAAAATGAAATATTAGCACATATTGGTTTTCTGAACTATTTACGTATTCACAATATACTTCTTGCTAGTTTTATCACTGTACAACACTGGGACACATCTCACAGCACATTCTTCTCGTCTCGATTTTATGTTCATTTGGTGATTTATTTTTCTTCCTTTGTTGACTTTCTGTATACCTGCAATTCGGTGAAGTTTGAAATTTTTTTATGCTTGTTAGCAGTTGTAACTAACATTAATTCATTTTATCAAGGACATTCATGTAGAATATTAGTGGTGGATACTAATTTAGTTTATTACTTTTGGGAGGTAAACTTTACAACTGTGTATCAGTATCACGTGATTCAATTTCCATTAGGTGGTGTATTCATATTGTTTTGCATATTCACATATTTATAAGCCCAAGTATTTAGGTTTCATCACTGTCTACCCTATCCTCACCAACATGGCCTACTAGCAGATAGAAAGAACTACCAACTGTAAAGTACAGAGTCCTATATATTTATTTTGAAACTTTGAATTGATTTAATCTATGGTCACAAGTAGCTATTTCTAGGCATAGCAAACCAGGCTAGTTATTAAGAATTAATGTAAGTATTGGCTTGTGTGGTGTGTATTGGTGTCAATAGTCTAATGTTATGCATAGTGTTTCAGAAATGAACAATCCATGATACATGGCATAAAATCAAAACAACCTAACAAATTCAAAGTTAAAAAAAATAGTTTTGATTGTTTAGCATTTTTCTAAATTTCATAATCTAATTTGGTAGAGCTAATGTTCCAAAAGAAAAGTAGACATAAAACACGCTTTTTTCCTTAGTAGGGGTTGCAAATTAAATCAAACCTGAAAAGTGTTTGGACTCATTTATTAAATTATGATATTTGTCATAGCTGTGAATGACACTGTATAGTTAGTTATACTGTTGTAATCAATTAGTATTATCATGTCATGTTTCATCTTAAAACCAATTGACATTAAGTGAAGTTGTCCAATAGATATATAAGATGCACTCTAAGAATTGGGACAGATGATGTAGGACTTTTGAATACCCTCATGACAAAGGCTAAAAATGTTTGCTTAGTTTGTTGTGGTAACTGTATATTTCTAAGGCTGTTGTTTTTATTGTTATCAAATTTCCCTTTGCTTCCTCTGGGCCTGTCTTACCTACATCAGATGTTACATCCAAATTACTCTTTCTTGGTGTCATTACCTTCAGTTTATTCCTCGACACCCACTAATATAATCCACCTCCTACTTCTGAGTGTCTACACCATTATCCTCACCTGACATCTAGTCCTATCCCTGAACTTGTCACACCCTCTACCACTATTCCTGTCAAATCTGTCCATCCCATGCAGACCAGATCTAAGTCTGGTATAGTTAAACTCAGGCTGCATCCCCTTTTACTGCTAACTACTATTGAGCTCTCATTGTTCAGCAAGCTTTATCTTCTCCACAGTGGAAATTAGCTATAGAAGAGAAATTTTATGCTTTAATTGCTAATAAGACTTGGTCTCTTGTTCCTCTGTCTCCGGGAAGAACAGCTATTAGTTGTGAGTGGGGGATTTGAATAAAGAAAATCATGATGATACTATCAACATGTATAAAGCGAGACTTCTTGCTAAGAGTTTCCACCAAACTCCTGGCTGTGACTTCCCTAAAACTTTTTCTCCAGTTGTAAATCTGTCACAATTTGTATCATTTTGACTTTGGCTCTTTCAAATCACTGGCCTATACAGCAAGTTAACAATGCCTTCATTCAAGGCTACTTAGTTTAGGATGTTTATATGAATCAAGAAGATGGCGTCAAATCAGGCAATCCCAATCTAGTATGCAAACTGAATAAAGCAGTTTATGGTCTCAAACAACCCCTGTGCATTGTATGAAAGGCTCACCAAAATTCTTACTGGTTTTGGTTTCACTATGTGATTCATCCTTACTGATACTCAACAGCTGTTGTTTTTGTCTCTATGTTCTGATCTATGAGGATGACATTTTTATTACTGGCTCCTCTCCTACATCGGGGTTCAGTCCCTTATATTAATTATATTCAAGCTACTGTCAGTTTCTGCCCTCAAGCAATTCGGTCCTTGGATTACTTTGTGGGAATTGAGGTCAAAACTCTACCTAATCAACCACTCCTTTTATCAAAATAAAAATGTATAAAGTATTTACTTCATGGAGCTGGCGTGATAGAAAATCTCCCTGTTGGATTAAACTTTCCAAGTTGGTTCAGCTTATATGAACGACTCTACATTTAATAGATCAGTTGCTGGTGCTTGCAGTATATTACAGTTTTTTTCGGTCACAGTCCTGGCTTGTGTTCCAGAAAAAAAATAAAATTAAACACATGGAATTGGACATGCTCTTTATTAATGAAAAGGTGCTCAACAAGTCCCTTCTAAGGATCAGCTACAGACATCTCACTAACCCTATTCCTGGGACAGATTCACTGCTCTAAGGACCAAGCTCAGAGTTCTTAGTAAGTTTGAGTCACATGAGTTTGGGGGAGGAGGGTACATGAGAGTGTGATAGTTGTCAATGACAGCTGTATAGTTAGCTATTCAGTTGTAATCTGTTAGCAGTTTCTCAGCTCATTGTAATCTCTTCATATTTCTCAATACAATCATACATTTTGAAAGGCCCTGTAACTTTTAGTCTAGCACGCTTAATCTGAGAATTTTATAAAGTTATGGACATCTCATTATAATGCTTGAGTAACTTCTGTTTACTATTTCCCCTTTCAAACAGGTTTCTGCTTATTTTGTTTTTAGTAATTATCTACTTCATTTTACTCTTTTAGCTAAATTCATAATACAAAATAAAACATAGTTACACAGTAATTGGCTCCACGAATGCAGAATGTGTCAGAATGTACAATTATCGTGGTATTGAATGTGCGATGAAAGTTTGCTTTAGTTTGAGTAATTCAATATTTATCATCTCAATTCAGACTCTACATTCCTAAACTTCAGTCAACACTTTCGAGTAGTATATCTGAAGCTTCTCCCAGCACCTTTTTCCACAAGTAAATACATATGACCTTTTGTTTTGAAGAGCAGCACCATTTATCTTTATCTGGTTTTCATTCAACTTTGCAATTTTATGTTTGTGTTTACTTTGTAGACCTATATATTGAATTACATAATGCTTGTATACTGTTGTGTTTTATGATGCAATTTACATAGTTGTCTTAATTTTTAATGATTTTTATAGCTTATGTGATTTATTTTAAATTATGATTGCCTCACCGCGCTACATCAAAATGATGTAAATAGGACATTCCTTCAGAAAAGTTCTTTTGATTGATATTCAAAAGAGATAGCAGAGTTCTACTTAAGTGTTTTCTACTAGGCTATTCTCAGTTTTTTTTGGGGGAGGGGGAGGGATAGGAGCTACTCTAGAAGATATAACTTTTTGTCTTCGGCAATGAATTCTATTATCTTATTATGGAAAAAAAAATATCTGTGGCAGGCACCATCACTTAAAGTATTCACTTGCTTTCAGGTTTTTCATTACAAGTTCTGTATTAGATCTTACAATTGTGGGTTTAGATGATGCGGATGGGGACTCAAATGCACAGGGTCAAAACCCTCACTACTTGAAGACCAGTTGTAAAGCCAATCTGGATCTGGGAAGTGTAGTTTACCTTTTAGGCTACACAGAAAAACAGGAGCTCACTGTTGGTGAAGGAAAGGTGGTCATAGCCACTGACAATCTCATAAAATTGTCAACTGATGGAATTCAATGGAGTCCCGGTTCTGCAGGTTTTGATGTGCATGGAAATCTAGCTTTCATGATATGTGATCCTATGAAGTTAGCCACATCACCAAACACCAAATCACCTTCAACTTCATCCTCGTCATCATCCTCTTGGAAGAAAGAACTCCCCATGCAATTCGGCATACCGATTCCTGTCATATGCGACTGGTTAAACCAGCATTGGGAAGGCAACCTTGATGAGCTTAACAAGCCAAAGTTACCTATCATGCGATTGATGTCTACTGGCCCCAAGAGTGAGCATTCATGTGCTTCCTTCACCCTGCGGCAAGTTTTCAAGTCAGCAGAAGGCGATGATGATGGCGGCGGCACCACATCTTCATCAAACAATGCCTCAAAGGCAAGGGATCAGGGACCAAGCTCTTCTGCTGCTACCAACACAGTTGAAGAAGAAAGCTTGATCACTAATCCAAATGCTGCTCATGTACAGGGAATTCCCACCCCAGAAATATACGAATCTCCTAGAGTAACTTCTGTGCCACTCAGAAGGAAAGAAAACATACCATTGCAGCTTTTGGACATAAACTTTCCTCCAAGGTCAGCCAAAACTGCAGTTTTGGCACAATCATCCAAACCAAAGTCAGCTGAAAATCACACCAAAGACCCTTTTCCTGAAAACCAAGCAGAAGGAGAACAAAACAAGCACACAAGGCCAACAACTCCTATTCCAGACGTTTCCTCAACAGGGTCTGTCAATGGAGCTGCACAAAGCGAGGTTCAGTCTAGCTCATCTCCTGTGGGGGTACCGGATATGCAAAACGGATATAGCAGCGAAGGAGAGACGATGTACTCGGCCGAAACGGCCGAGAGCCGGAACTACACCAGTCCCAGAGAGTTGAAGTTTCAGCAGGTGGGAAGGAGCCAGAGTTGTGTAAGTTACAACAGGTGGGGTGCTGCACCAAGAAGCCAAGTTGCTCGTGGAATGATGGTGGAAAATCAGAGAAGCTTTATGCATGTGAAGAGAATGTACTCACAAGGTGCAGCAACTTCTCAGCGAAGCAATGACTATTTCAGCCCCACTGTCTCCTCGATCATGAAACGTAACAGCAGCTCAAGCAAGCCTCCTCGGCAAACTCCTGTTCATTCTCCTTCACCCAGATGGATGTTCTGATTGATTCATACTTCATATATCATCATATTTCAAGTTCATAGAGTAAAATCATAAAAATTTAAAGAGAAAGAGTATAGTGGCTTTGTGTTTATATTCTTTTCTTTCTTGTTATCCATATTTTTTTATGCAACACGCAAAGACACTAAGTTATGGTGAATAAGAAATTTAAGTCAAAATGTAGATTTCCTTCTGAATGACTCAATGTGATTACTGGTTCCATTTGAGTACAATGTTCCACCCTAGATTATCTAGTTATTGATGTCAACACAAAGCTTTGAAGTGAAAACGCCTTTACTTTCTTGGCTGTGTCAATATAAGTCGAAGTTAATCTTGAAAAAACAGTGTTCTATCTGTGCTGTTCTTGCTGCAAGGATGAAATTAAAGTTGTACATTTGATTATTTAACTCAATTTACTCAATCATTATTAACAGTTACAATCCAATAAAGCATTTTAAATTTAATATGAAATAAGGCTTTAAACATGGTAACAAACTCTTCTCCATGAAAACTTTTTATATCGATCATTACAAATTTTCATAGACAAATGTTACGGGTTCTTTTTATTACAAATTTTCATAAATCAAAATGTATAAATATTATGGGTTCTTTTTATTTAGGTTAGTAGTGTTATAATTTTCAATTTGAATATGTTGAACCGACTAAAATCACATATGAAACAAATTATATCAACACACTCAATTTTCAAGAACAAATTAAAGATGTATATATATACATATATTTTTTTATAATTATGAGAATATAGATTTCATTCTACACTTCATACATGTTCAAAAATCTTCAAATACTCAACTTGTAGTTTTATATAAAATTGATTTCGTTGCAATGATATTTTATATATGATTAAAGTAAAATTATGGTTAAATGCTTCTTTAAATTAATAATTACAAAGAAAAAAGAATTGTAAAAATAAAAACAAGAAATATAAAACTTGCACAAACTACTAAACGATAAAGCTTTTAAAAGGTTGAAAGTGAGCAAACAAGTAAAAAAAGCAAGTAATAATGAGAATTTAAAATGCAAGATTAAATAAAGGGCCAAGAAGATAAATGATTGGAGAAATAAATAACAAGATATTACGAAAAGGAAAGAAAATATTGCAAGAAATTATAAATTTCATTAACTAAGAATACCATTTCTGATGTTCTAGTTGTAAGTGTTAGAGTAATTCTCATTAAAGTATAATTTGATCAACTTTAATTTCTACCAATTTGTCAAATTTGTGGTGAGCTACTATCTTTATTAAAATATAATTATAACAAATACATGGAGAACAGAAAGTTTTAACACAGTGTAACAATTATGAAAATTTTAAAAAAAAAAAATTCAAAAGGACCATCAAAACAAAATTTGTCAATTAAAAGGAAAGATACAAAGAGTACGTATTCCACACCAAATTGTGACTCTCTGTGTCTGCCACGCCACTCTCATAGACTCATTTCTCGCCTCCCTCATTTTTTCTCTGTGAAGTGTCTCTCACTCTCGACGGTCTCATTTCGTGCTTCAAGGTTTTTTCTCATATTTTGTTGCATTGCATCAACTTAAGTGACCATTGAAGAGGTAACATCTCAAGTTCCAAACTTTAATCTTTTCCTAAATATTTTGTTTTTTTTGAGCTGATCAAAAGATACCAAAAATGAGGTAACATCGGATCTGGCAGTGACCATTGGACGAAGACGGAAGATCTCCAACATTGTTACCTCTACTTTGCATCTCTTCTTTCAAACAGTAATCTCATATCTGCATCTTGCTTTTCTCTGGTCTGCATCTCTTCCTTGAGTCTTTGCTTTGCATCTCGCATGATGCTTGTGACTAAAGTTCTTAACTTTTAAGTGTTAAGAAGGATGATACCTTTTATATATCGCTATTGACGCTCATTTTTCTATCATTCTACACCTCACTTGCTCATTCTTTTCCTTCAACCCTAGATGTCAGATCTTCGCCCTCTTCACCTTGCTTCAAGGCATTCAATATGAATGAAAGATTTGAATTGAGATATAAGATAAGATATGAGGTTGCAAATTTTAATGGTGTATTTTGTGTGTCTCTACTCTACACCATTTTTTCACTATTTCAAAACAATATCTACTCTACACCATGTCTCATTAACAAAACATTTTTTCACTATTTCAAAACAATATCTAAATAGTGAACATGTTCATTGCAACATCTTAGCATGGAACATTTTCATGGCTTAAAGTTTGGGGTAAAGTTAACTTTTTTCTACTTTTAAAATGTCAAGTTCGTTATATGACGTAAGATTCAAAATACCAAACTTTAATATGTTTTGTGCAAAGCAAAATATTTAAGTTAATAATATTAAGAGATTATTTTCTTATTACAGTGTTACAGGTGTCTTCTTACACGATTACAAATGTTTTTTTTGGAACACTTATCAAAAGCGGCAACATTTGAAAAATGAACATATTCTTAGCTTAAAGTTCGTCTACTTTTGGATAAAATTGTTAACCTTTTTTGCTTTTAAAATGTCAAGTTCCTTATATAAAGATGATACATTTTCTATGACTTTTGATGTTCATTCTCAAAAGATGGAAGATTAAGGTAACATGAGGTTCCAAATTTTAATGATTTATATTTTGTGCAAAATATATAACTTAATCATATTAACATACATTATTGTCTTTTTACAGTGTTAAAGGTGTGTTTTTGGACAATTACAAATTGTTGCATGGAAGAATCACCAAAAACAGCAACATCTAATGTTAAAAAATTTAATTGTATGGATTTTGTGAAAAATATAACTTAATCATATTAACATAGACTATTGACCTGTTATAGTTTTAAAGTTGTCTTCTTAGATAATTATGGATAATGTTTTGTTGGAACACAAATGAAAAGAGACAAGATCTATACTTCTAAGAACAAATTGGGTAAGATCTACACCACACATTCATTCATTTTTCAAGATTTCAAATTTCAGAAAAACTTATTTTTTTGCTATTGGGTAAGATCTGCACTATACATCCATTCAGATTTCAACATTTCAAATTTCAAATTTCAAAATTCAAGAAACAATTTTTGGTGCAGTGTGATGTTGTCTAGGGTTTCAAAGAGGACTTAAGAAGCATTTATATGAAATAAACTATGACTACTTGGGAAAAAATTTGATATTTTGGATATAGGGTTTCAATTTCAAGATTTGAAATTTCAAAAAACGTTTTTTTGTGCATGTTGTGATTTTAGGTTGTTTATGGTTTGCAGGAGGATTTTGGTATGACTACTATGGAAGAGTGGGTTTATATAAGTTGTTATATTAATCTTTAAAATAGATTCTATCCAATTTTGGGCATTGAGTAAATGGTGCATTTATCTGTAATCAAGATAGAGAATTAATTGAATTTTGAATTTGTTGTCACTTTCTATCATTTATGTTCTCTCTAAACAATTAATGCCCACATATGTTTTTGGTATATTTTGATTATATTTATAACAATCATGTAAAATTTGAGTCTCAGGTTAAATTTTTCTTTTGGGTCATTTAGTATCATGTTTTTGGTATAATGTGCATAAGACATTAATTTTCTTTTAAAAAATAGTTTGGCGAGAGTAAAGGTTGATACAACCTTATTCTACAAAGAGTGCAACAAGGATTTCATTATTGTAAAATATATTAGATGATATTATTTTTAGTACTATTAATGTCATGTAAAGATTTTTCTAATTTAATGTAGAGAGAGTTTGGCATGAATATGACGAGGGAAAACTAATATTCTTCTTAAGGATTCAAATAAAAAAGAAGGGAATAACATTGTCGTCCATTAATAAAAGCACATTAAGTAAGATACTAAAAAAGTTTAACATGGTAGACACAAAGCCAATGAAGATTCATATGCATACATCTACTTCCTTAGACAAAGATGAAAATGGTAAGAATGTAGATCAGATGGTCTATTGAGGCATGACTAACTCTCTCCTTTATTTAACTTTTAGTAGACAGGACATTACACGCAAGTCCAACTGTGTGCAAGATTTTAGTCAGATTTGAGAGAGCCTCGTTTGAAGGTTGTTAAAAGGATCCTTCGATACCTTGTAAGGTCAACTAATTTGTGCTTGTGTTATAAAAAAAATGTGGGATTCAAATTAAAAGGCTTTTGGGATTCATTTATGATTATGTCCAAAAAAAGTATTTTTAAACTTAAGTTTATTAAAACAATTCACCAATGAGTTTGTTAAGAATTGCTTCTAATGAAGTGTCATCATCCAACACAACTTCAACAAAACAGAGACACTATCTAAAAGCTCTTTAAAAGACATTTTGACAAATATATCCTTCTTAGATTAGTGAGATAAATAACATACAACATAAAAAGATTAAGGAGAAGAAGAATTTACTTTTGATGTTTTTATATTGGTTCATATATAAATAGCAGACTACGTCCAATTCTCGATCAACTTGATCAAGTTCCTCTATGCAGACTAACACTACAAAGATACAAGCTAACATTGTTTGGACCTTAATCACTCTTATTAAAACAACTTGAGTATAATTTGGACACATCATTGCTCCTGACTAAAAATCCAATTATTATTTGAAAATCACTCACTCCTGGCTAAAAGCCTTGGGTATGTGGAATACAATCACTTATAGCTACACTAAGTATTATTTGGAATGCATGTTGGAAAAGGATTTATGGCTAGGCTAAACCAAGATGAAGGGTAAATTGATTTTGTAAATTTGTCTTGAAACTTTTTATCCCTCTTTATATTCCTTTTGAAAAAAATAAAAAATAAAAACCTGATAAAGACAAAATGCAATTAAATATACAATCCAAATTGATAAAGATCACACAATATATTTTTTTACAAATAAGAGGATAAATGTGAAAAGACTAATAAGGAAGAAGAAAGATTACACAAGAATTCATCCTGAATTAAACTAATCCTACATCCAATCTCAGTTTTTCAACTTTAGAATAACTAATTTCCACTATCTTTACGAATTTCCACAAGCACATACACATGTGAATTACATACAAGATATACAAATAATAAATAAGCTCTTGAACAGAATCAAGAGGATATAATTCAACCCTTGGATCACACTATATGGATACAACACACAACTCTTGAAATTCCTTCAAGAGATTCACCCTTGAAAACTCAAGAGGAAACAAATAGGATCAACCCACAAATTCAAAAACCAAAAGAATGAAAAGATAATCTGAAAAGAATTCTCAAGTGCTTTCATTCTCAAGTGCTTTCATAGTTCTAACACAACCTTTTTTAAATCTTTGAAAAAGAAGAATTTGAAAATTTGAAAATCTTTTAATTTCTAACACAAGAATTGATTATTTTGTTCTCGGTGAATTTGAAAATACATCAAGAACAAACTAATTGATTATCAAAATCCTTAATCAATTAAATCAAAATTAAAACCATTGCAAATTTTTTTCTAAACCTTTTCTAGAAAGAGGTTATGTATTAAACTATATATACTTGTAAATTTTCTTGTGCAAGACTCACTTACTCACATGTAATGAAAGCTGTAATAAATAATACATCTTCAACACATTTTTCATTAACATTATCATCAAAATCAGCTTCACTTTTTAGTAGAAATAATTGCTACACTTTTAAGTTAAAAGATTTATATTCTAACTATCATATATAACTTCTGACTTATTCAATTCAACAAAACTTTTATTCCTAATTATATGATATACATCACTAAAATTAAGAATCATACCAAACACATGAAATTTGTGTTGTCATCATTCTCCATGTAAAGGGTATACTCATACCATACCCACTCAAATATTTATAAAATAATATTTCTTACAAAATAATAATAATAAATAAAAACATAATATTATCAAGAATTTAATCTTAAAATAATATACATTTTATTTTTTTCAAAGAATACACATTTATTTTCTTCAATATTAAATAAAAAAAAATATAATTACTTAAATTTTAAAATTGAGTATCAAATAAACTAATGATTTTCTTAATAAATTAAAACGGATAAACAAGTAAGTTTGTACATAGTCAACTGATTCAAAAATTTGAATGTTAGCCATACTCATGGTCACGTTTGATCAATCTAGGTATTTTTTCCATTAACACCAAGAGAAGTTCGAACAATATCAATGAATATTAGTTATTTGTTATTCCTAGATATAGGTATATGAGTTAAAAGAAGTTAAAGTAGTTCGTTGTGCTCAATAGCAAACACAGTATCGTCCATAGATGGTCCAGCAACATAATGGTTACTCACCGGAGAAGAGCGACTCCGATCTTCGGGTCCCGTCAGTGATGAAAGGACATGACAGCACCCAGAGAGCAAAAACATTACAACAAGTACTATTCATCTGAAAGAAAAAAGATGAAACTCGCGTGCAGATATCTTGCAGTGAAAATTTCACGGACAACGTGTAGGATTTGTTGAATGTGCCAAAACATACAAAGGATTCGCTGTTCATAATGATCAAGAAAAAAAAATATAAAGAAAGAAGATATAAGTAATAAAAGATATAATCCTTGATTCTTAGCTATACATTTTTCCCTAGAGTATCGAATCATGTCTTGGATATTAACTATACATATCTTAAACAAAACCTAAAAAGTTAATATTAGCTCCTTAGTTATTCCATTATAAAAATTCTTATCCCTCTATCATGATAAAAACTACATTGTGTTTTTACTTTTCATGCCAGTCATTTCATGTAAACATGCTGAGAAAACAAAATTTTAATAGTGAAAAAAAATAAATTGAAAAAAAAAGCTTATTTTGCATATTAGTACTATAAAAACAAAGTTTTAACCAATAACAAGCATGGAGTTGAACAATACAATCTTCCAAGCTAAGCTGTCATTGTCTTCTGTTCAGAAAAAGAATAACCTTCATTTTTTTTCAAGCTCTGGTCTTCTGGAAAATCTGCAAGTTGATTGATTTACATATAGCACTCATCTAATCTGCTTTTATGCAGCTGAAATGCAGGGTTGATCCAGGCTCCACAGCTGCACTGCATACCAGCCCAGTTGAAATTACCCAAACGAGCATTACAACCCATACATAGAAGCTTATCCCCCACATTACCTTCTTGTACTTCCAAGCCAATCCATATCCAAAGTGTTAGTGTGAAGTTTGACAATATTTTATAGCAAGTAAAATATATCAGGGTAATTTTACACGTACCTGCTTCCATCCATTTCATCGGCTCAACAAATATTGAAGTGCAACCAACTGGTTGCTTTTCCGCTTCCGAGGCATCACTGCTTCTCTTTTTCCACTTGAAGCTTGATTCTCCTTTCCCGCGCTCATGGGAAACTATATTTTCCTCTGAAGCAACAATTCTTCTGCATTTCTTACACCGGTATATAAGTTGAGGTTTGGTCGTGGCTTCTGTCTGAGAGCTACTAGCTTCAGCCATTTGTATTCAATAGTCAAGTGATATTGGATTTATACACTGCAAATGTATAAGCGAAAGAGTATAATGAAAGAATTTATGTCCAAAACTCCCTGACAACTAAAACAGCAATTAGCATGTAGTGTCATATAACAATTTTCACCACGGCAATCTTCTTTTTGGTAGAACACTAACTGGATTTGCTTCTGGGCATAATTACTTTTGAAGTTCGTATGAGACATATCGAAAAACACACCGTTCATACAGGTTTTAGATTTTATTTCCATTATGAGCATAATAAAAATACCAATGAAACAATATGTAATGCAAATCATATACTGGATACGGACACAGCAAAAATAATCAAGTCTGTTAATATTAATGACTATTGAGTATAGAGATACCTCAAAAGCGAACTATTAAGGGGGAGAGCCAAACACTTACATACTTTATCAAGCAATTCATATTACTCTATGTGAGACTTAAACACCCATAATACCCTTAACAACCATTCCTATTCTAGATATGCAAATTCACTTCTATGAATCAGCATCCATTGCAAAATGAGATGGAAGAAAGGGCCAAACATTAGTCACCAGATTCATATTGCAAAATGCACTGAAAAGGATCGGGTCAATTACAACACTGAACACAAAAATTATGGAAGTGAAAGTCAAAGAAGATTGATAGTTAAAGTTTTGATTAAAAAAGACCCACAAATACTAGTGGCATTTACCTAAGTAGCCAAACTCAAACTCATGTGGCTTCTGAAAAGCATTTCCAGAATCCTGTTTATACAGCACAAAAAATAGAACACCAATAATAACTGGCAGGATGCAAAGAACCAAGCTACTGCTACTCCTAACAATATACCATGAAAAAGTTATAGAGAGAGGCCAAAGATAAAATAAACTTTAATATTCTATTCATTGATACCCAATACAAAGCAAACCCTACATTAAATAACAAACCGAATGAATGACAATACTACATGTGTCATCATCTAAATTTTAAGATATTTAAAATAAAACTGAATAACATTATTAAAAGGATAATATCTAAATCATCTAGTCTTTAATCACCTATTTGGGCCTCCCTAGGCCCATCCTATCAATAACAGAAACAAATAAAGTTATGTAAAGGATCTGTTAAAAGCACAAATGCAAAATTGAGGGGAAAACTATTCCTTTTAAAGTCATTCACAACATATCATATTCACCTCTTGATTGACCGGCTATCAGACAATGCTATCTAAACTACCAACATGCAGACCCAGGTCAGTGTAAATAGCTTCAAAATAAGCAGATCATATTCACATAAAACTTAAGTCAGCCAGCATGCATGATGCATCTCAAACCGAATCGAAGATTAAAATGAACACCTCACAGGACAAACAGAAAGTCCTACAATGTTCTTAGATCAACTCAATAGCAGTAAAGACATACCAAATAGTAATTAAAACCCAAAGAATTTAGTACCCCTACCATGAAGCAATCAGCACAGGTTCAAACCAATGGACCCACTATGAAGGTATATACAAAATCAAGAGAAAAGGACAAAAAATAATACAACTAAGCAAAGAGAGCGAAAATTCAGAGTTCGTGAATAATAACTTTGTTCTTCTAGGAATGCTTACACCAAAGTACTTATACCAAGTAATACAACTCAACAGAGTAACAAACTCATAACAGATAAGCCGCTCTCATTCCTTACACACGCGAGTTAACATGTTGACATCGCAAACAGTCACCCAAAGTTGGCGTTTTATCAAACACTTCATATGCCACTAACATCAAGTTAAATTAACAAACCCCACTGAAATGCCACGCATGTCTCACGGTATTGACAGCATTCAACTCCGATTTGCAAAAATTGAAATTCATTTCCACACGGGTGCGAGTCATAGATAATAAGAACAAACCATCAGAGAAATTAAGAAGATAAACCCATGTCTCTGATCTCTTTACAATTTATACAAAAAAAAAAAAAAAAAAAAAAAAAAAAAAAAAA
>Ga0123340_1000548_pt1 | contig 25890 bp, 22 predicted proteins | sample SirMexnodulemix_FD_89961 | JGI IMG/M metagenome (GOLD analysis project Ga0123340, IMG submission 89961) | Root nodule microbial communities of legume samples collected from Mexico - Siratro Mexico nodule mix | ecosystem: Host-associated > Plants > Roots > Nodule | place: Mexico: Nepantla...
AAATAAAGATCCAGTCTGTGAAACAGAATTGCATTTTACTGAAAAATATCAAATTGTTTCAAAAAGTTTTGAAATCCAATTCACCCCCCCTCTTGTATTTCAGCCAAAACAGTTTCCAACACTTCTTACGATCTGAGAGAGGCTCCTCCTGACTAGGTAGGAGTTTGGCACTAGAATCCATGGGTGGGTCAACAGATTTTGAATTCATTAATCCAGTTTCCTCCAAAATGTCCAATGCATATTTCCTTTGAGAGATAAAAATACCATTGTTAGATTGTGCTACCTAAATCCCCAAGAGATATCTCAGTTTGCTAAGATCTTTAGTCTGAAGTGGTGACAAGTATGTTGTTTTATCTAAAAGATGTTGTGGTGATCACTACCTGTAAGAACAATGTCATCAACATATACCACTAGATAGATGTACCCAACGTTTGAGTGACGGTAAAAACTGAGTGATTTGCCTCACTACAAGTCATACCAAATTGTTGAACAACAATACTGAATTTTCCAAACCAAGCCCTAGGAGACTGCTTAAGGTCATATAAAGATTTGTCAAGACGACATACCAATCAAGAAGACCCACCCTGAGCAACAAAACCTGGAGGTTGCAACATATAAATTTTCTTCCTACAAATGCCCATTAAGAAAAGCATTTTTGATATCCAATTGATAAAGTCATCGTTGAACAGTTGCCATAGTTATGAATAAGTGAACAAAATTTATCTTTGCCACTAGAGAAAACGTATCACCATAATATAAACCAAAAAGTTGTGTATAATCTTTACCACAAGAAGAGCTTTGAGATGATCAATAATACAATCAGGACCAACTTTGATAGCAAAAATCCACCTGCAACCAACAAAAAATTTCCCAAAAGGTAAAGGAACAAGTTCCCAAATTCTACTATTCTGAAGAGCACTCATTTCATCAAGTGTTGCCTGACGCCAACTAGGATGGGCTAAGGCATTACCTACAGTTTTTGGAATGGACACAAAAGAAATATATGAAAGGCAAGTATAAAGAGATTGGGATAGTCTATGGTAAATTAATGTGGTATATTATGGAGAGGGATTACGAGTAGAATGCATACCTTTACAAATGGCAATGGGAAGATCAGGTTTAATTATCGGAGTCAAAGAGAGCAGAGGAACTAGTACAAGAAGAGAGTCATTGGATGGACGATGAAAAGTCTGATGATGACTGTAAACCTGAAGAAGTGGTGGATGAGAGGAATCTTTAGGTATACTAGATACAAAAGGAGTATAAAAAACAATCGGAATATGTACTTGATTAGATGAAGACATAGGTGGAGAAGATAAAGACTTAAAATAAAAATAAAACTCAATAAATGTGACATCTGCAGAAATGAAATAGCGGTTAAGAGAGGGTAAGAAACATTTATAACCTTTTTGAGATCTCGTGGATCCTAAAAAGACACATTTGTGTAATCAAGCAGATTCTCAAAACCAGGACAAAAATTGTGAACAAAGCAAATAAACCTAAAAACTTTAAAGGGTAAGGGATGGAGAGGTTTATGAGGAAATAAAATAGAATGAGAAATTTTATCATGTATAACTAAAGATGGAATATGATTAATTAGATAACATGCACTAGAAATAACATCACCCCAAAACCATTGAGGAACCCCACCGTGCGAGTAGTTTCAACAAGATGTCTATTCTTGTGCTCAACATCCCCATTTTGTTGAGGTGTACAAGCACATGAAGTTTGATGAATAATGCCATGAGATTTCATAAAAAGTGTTAAAAAAATGAGAAAGATAATCACGGGCATTATTACTATGTAAGATTCAAATTCAAACTCCAAATTGATTTTTAATTTCATTAAAAAAGATTGAAATATAGAAAACAACTCAAAACAATGTTTCTTTAAAAATAACACAATACATCTTGAAAAATCATCAATAAAAGTAACAAAATATTGAAATCCTAAATTAGACTTAACATGACTTGGTCCCGAAATGTTTGAATGAACTAAGGAAAAAAGGAACGAAACGCATTGTGAAACCCTATTAGGAAAAGAACTACGACTTTGTTTTCCTAAATGACACAACTCACAAGACAAATTGGATAACCTGAAAAGACTTGAAACAAGTTGTTGCATCTTAATAGGAGTAGGATGACCTAACTGAGCATAAGGTGAGATGGAGAAATCATGACCATGCCAACATGTGCAGATGTTCATAGGTGATAAAGACCATGAAACTCACATCTGGTACCAATCATCCGTCCTGAACTCCAGTCTTGTAAACAAACAGAACCTTTGGTAAAAGAAATGACACAATCAAGGGAACGAGTGAGATGACTAATAGATAATAAGTTAAAGGGAGATCTAGAGACATAAAGAATGTTATCAATAAATAGTGAAGGAATGAGATGAATAGTACAACACCATGGGATGAGACCTTAAAGTCATTAGCCATGGTAATAGAAGGTAAATAATCAGAGGTAGACATAGAAGAGAAAAAAGATTTATTACCACTAATGTGATCTATGGCACCTGAGTCTAGAACCCAAGGACCAAAACAATTGGTGTGAGTGAGGCTACCAAAAGATGTACCTATATGTGCAATAGAAGTAGTGGAACCAAAGTTTTGGCGATCCTTATACCATTTAAGAAATTCACTTAAAATAGCAAGGTGGCCTGAAGTATATCAGATGGAGTAGGGTCTGTAGTATAAGGTTACACAAGAGGAGCAATTTGGGAAAGTGTTGTAGGTTTAGAAGGGCGACCATGTAAAGAATAATACCTATCAATTTTGTGGCCAAGATTGCCGCAATGATCACACTTGTGACGCCCTTTTCCCGACTTGCAAAGGTGAGTAGGATCATCACGCTGAGATACCAAAGCATAAGAGTCATAAACAGGATTAGTAGGTATATCAATGGTGTATTTATTTGGCACACGAAGAAGGGTGGAACATGTAAAGGCATGAGGCGATAACTCATTAAAATCATGAAGAAGAGCATGAATTTTACTCAGATATTTTGTTATTGTACTAACAAGACGTTTGGGAACAATAACGTTGAAGAGATTTTGACATAAACCATAAAGACATTGAGTATCATTGGTGTACAATAGTTTTGCATGTTCCAAAAAATTCTGAACACGTCTCATAAGAACGAAAAATTTGTTTCAAAGATGAGTCAATGGTAGATTTGATAACAATACATAATTGTGCATCAATTTTCAACCAATGTAAACCTCATTTTCATCAACATCAACACCACACTTGGTGAGATGATCAAAATACCCCTGACTCTTAACCATAATTTAATATCTGAAGTCAAAGTATCATAATTTGTTCCATCCAATTTGTTAATGGAGAGATGAAAATTAACATAATTAGTATAGATGGACGAATCAGATATGATAGTGAAAGAGTCCATAGATGAAGTGAGACAAAACACCTTGGAAGAGACAGAAAAATCCTAAATCAAGATCACGAAGGTAGATCCAAAATAAGGACAACTCGGTGACTCTGACGATGGTAATCTTCGTCAAAAACAATTTCAGACGCTCTGACACCCACTGCGAAAATCGTCGACAATAAAGTAACAAGGAGTGGCACGTGAGGGTGTGTCGGAGCTCTGATCACCGCGATTTCAATGACACGGTGGTCGCCTGGTCGATACGAGTCGACCGATTATGTGTTTTGTCCAATGAGTGGCAGTGGTGGCGACGGTGCAAGCAACAACATGGACGGTATAGGCGCAGTGCAGCAAAATAGTGTATAAGAGCAGTAGAGATGGTAGTGGGAAAATAACGGTGAAGAATAGGTTCACCCAAAAAAATTACCCTAACCCTAGTCTCTAGATACCATATTAAAATAAAGGAAAAAGTAAATGTAGATTAATCTACCTTGTATAAAATAAACATGTAGGGGTTGTTTATTTATAATAAAAATAGTAACAGAATTATAGAAAATACGGGCTTCAACATAAGCAAATTAGTATGGAGAAGATACTCATCCCAAGACTTGCTGTTCCCCTTCAGAACTGCCCTAAGCATAGTTGATAGAGATCGGTTGACAACTTTTATTTGTCCATTCGTTTGAGGATGACAAGAAGTAGACAAATTAAGTTTTACTCCCAGTCTCCCCACAATGTTCTCTAGAAATGACTGGTAAATTTTGGTTCCTTATCGAAAAATATAGTTTTAGGTAATCCATGAAGTTTAAGTACATCTCTTAGGAAGAGTTTTTCTATGTTGCTTGCATCATTTATTTTTTGGTAGGGAATAAAATGAGCCATTTTACTAAAACCATCTATTACCACAAAAGTATAATCAAAGCCCCTTTGGGTTCTAGGTAAACCTAGGACAAAGTCCATACTAATGTCTTCCCCAAGAGCACAAGCAACTGGTAGAGGTGTATGTAGTCTATAAGGCATAACCTTAGATTAAGCTTGTAAACAAGTAATGCATTTTAAACAGTACCTTTAAATGTTTCGTCTCATGTGAGGCCGAAAGAATTTGTCTTTCTATATGCTTAATGTTTTCTCTACCTTGAAATGACCCATGAGACCACCTTCATGTGTTTCTTTGACGAGCATCTTTCTATGTGAATCTTGGAGAATGCAAAGTTTTCCTTTAAATAAGTACCCTTGGTTTACGTAGTAACACCCTGTGGTTTTGTTTGACAGTTAGAAAAAATAGATGAAAATTAAGGATCTTGGCTATATAACTCATGAATGTGATCAAATCCAAGAATTTGGGCCCTCAATTTAGAAAATAGCATACGCCTATGAGATAATACATTAGCCACAACATTTGTTTTGCCCTTCTTTTACTTAATCACATACTCAAATTGTTCCAAAAATTCCATCAATTTAGCATGTTGTTTATTCAACTTATGTCAACCCTTCAAATATTTGAGTGACTCGTGATCACTATGATGATGACCTCTATAGACATTAGGTAGTGTTTTTTCTCAAGTTTGAAGGGTCCTAACCAAAGTATATAGTTCCTTGTCATAGGTGCAGTAATTAAGAGTGGAACTGTGAAAATTTTCACTAAAATATGCAATGGGTGACCACTTTTGATAGTAGAGCCCTTAATAAAGACCCAACCATAAGGGCAATGGCCAGAAGAATCCAAGAAGATCGGAACTCAGCTGAACCCGACAGAGTAAAGCTCTTATCAACTTGGGCCACTGATTTGTCTGTAAATAGTAGTATAGTTTAATTTTCCTTTCTTGTCCATGTATTGGGCCTTCGTATTGTCCTTTTGGGTTTTGTATTTTGGGCCCACATTAGGAGCAAAAATAATGCACAGAGTCACCTAGAGCTTAAATTGGACTTCATCTAAGCCCATTTGAAACCCTAGGCAACATAGGGCATCAAGAGCAAGCATGGAACGTCCACCCTCACACTTTACGCATGTCCTCAATGCTTTAAGTTTGACTTGACATATGGCACAAGATCCACCATTGCCACCCCCTTCAATTGATCACTTGACAATTGTCACATGGCCATCGCTTGCTCTACATCTAGGAATTTTAAATTTGAATTTTCCACTCACTTTTTGGCTCCAAGTTGGCTGACTTGGGAGGCTATAAATTCATGTATTCAGCCCTTGAAATTTAGCTTGAATGAGTATAGTAAAGTGTTGAAAATTTTCCAGCCCACACCTGCTTGAGCTCTTCTCTAGCTTAGCACATCTTGCATAGCCTAGAACCTTTGAAGAGTTGGCCTAACCTCTCTTCTCTTCCTCTCCATTTCTAGATCATTTTCCTCCATTGAAACACCTTGTCTTCCATGCTTAGAGCTTCTCTATTCCGCTGCCAATTCTCCATCCATTCACAGTTGGAAGTTTCATGGCTAACATAGCCATAGAGATTCATTAACTTTGTAATAACACAGAACCTATGCTTACCCCCGATGCATCACATTCTAGCTCAAAAGGTTTATATAAGTCTAGTAAAGCTAAAATGGGTGCATTAGTGAGTAGAAACCTTATTCTTTGGAAAACTTTTTCTTGTTTTTTGCACTAATGGAATGTAATGTCTTTCTTCACTAACTTGTTGAGAGATGAAGCTAGACTAGAGAAGTTAGGAACAAATCGTCTATAAAAATTTGCAAGTCAATGAAAACTCTTAACATCCCCTACATGCTTTGGGGTTGGCCAATCCTAAATGGCTTTTCTTTTGGTAGGTTCAACATGAACCCCTTCTTTATTTACAATGAAACCTAAAAAGTTGGCACTATCTACACAAAATGTATATTTGTCCACATTGCACGACATTCACCACACATTCTCCATTTTCCATCCTTTTTGGGCACCAACAAAATCGGCACGACACAAGGGATTAAACTCTTTTGAACCTAGCCTTTGTCTAGTAACTATTGAACTTGAGACTCTATCTCCTTAGCTTCTTCAAGATTTGTTTTGTATGTTGGTCTGTTGGGTAGACTGGCACTAGGAAGAAAATCAATTTGGTACTCTATTCCTTTAAAAGGTGGTAGTCCAGTTGGACCTTCACTAGGAAAAACATCACCAAATTCTTTCAATAGCTTTTCAAGCTAAGGAGACAAAGTACTAAGTTTGGAAGTAGTGGACAGTGTGGACGTGAGGGTTTCTTTACACGAAAGGAGGTATGAAGGTTGTTTAGTGAGAAAAACATGTTTTATTCATTTATTTGACAAAATGTTCATCTTATGAGTTACCTCGTGGAAAGGAACACCAAGCTCCCACACCTTTGACTCATCTTTAAGATTTATGTTTTGAATGTTTTGACTTTTTATTTCACTATCCAATTTTTTTTCATTTGTACTTGGTCTTCCAATACCTGTGTAGGCATTAAAGGGTGCAGTACAAACTTTTTGTTATTATGGGTGAAAGTAATCTCGTTGGTTAGACCTCATGTAAAGTCCTTTTGTCAAATTGCCATGGTCTACCCAATAACACATCACAAGCTTCCATGGATACTACGTCACATAAAACTTGGTTAGCATAGTTCCCTACAAATAACTTGACTTTCACCTGATCTTTTACAGTAATGTCCCCACCTTCATTAATCCAATGTAATTTATAAAGTTTAGGGTAAGGAACAACAAACAAATTTAATTTCTCAGCCCGCCTAAATAATTTATAAAACACTTGTTGAACAACACACTTCACTCAAACATTTTGTCAAACACCTAATGATCTATGGTTAAACTTGTAATTGATGATATGTGGATTCACATGACTTTAAACATGATTGGACAAGATTAATAAAGCAAAACCAAACACTCAAACACAATTAGAACCGATTGAAATTGAAGAAAACTCTAATGAAGCAAGAAATGCTACTACACATACACAAATTCACCTATGGACATTGTTTTGGACAGTTCAAGAGCAATCAATTTCTTTGAACCGAATCAAATGATCAAACACAATGCAAACAGTGGAAATATCACTGGAGATGTAAAATAAGATGTATACAACACGAAATTACACAAAAATAGTGAAGATTTTTTTAGATACTTAGTTAGACCATGATAAACGAGCTCTTAATAAAGGCCTAACCACAAGCAATAGCTAGAAGAATCCAAGAAGAGTGGAACTTAGTTGAGCCCGATAGAGTAAAGCTCTTATCAACACGAGCTACTGATTTGTCCGTAAATAGTAGTGTAGTTTAATTTTCCTTTTTGGGCCATGTATTCGGCCTCCGTATTTTTCTTTTGGGCCCACAATAGGAGCAAAAAAAAGACCCAAAGTCACCTGAAGTCTCCAATTGGGTTTCATTTAACCCGAATTGAAATCCTAAGCAACTTTGGTCATCAAAGAGCAAGCTTTGTCAAGCAAGGAACGTGCAACCCTCACACTTTGTGCATGTCCACAATGCTTGAAGTGTGACACTCCACATGGCACCATCTCCACCATTGCTGCCCAACCATTTATCCTGATACAAGTATCATTTGGCCATCGATTGCTTTACATCTAGGATTTTTAAATTTTAATTTTCCCACTCATTTTTTACTCCAAGTTGGCTGATTTGGAAGCCCATATATTGATGTATTCATTCTTGCAAATTAGGAAACAAAAGGCTCTCGATTCTTCATTTGTTTTGAATTATTCCAATTCAATTTTAAGCCAATTTTTTTCGAGGAGCTTCTGTGAGGTGTTGACCAACTGAGATAAAAAGTTCGTGCAAAAATACTTTGTAAATTGATTTCAATAAATCATACAAGTTACACTGCCAGACAAAGAAACTCTAGTTTTTGTTTTCTATTTTGTAATCCAATCTAGTGTTTTTCATTAGAAATTCCATTTGAGTGCCTACTTTTCTTATGTACCTTCATTTCTTGCTTATCAATTACTTATAAATTCTTTGAGTTTGTCAACATAATATTCCATTTGATTTTAGCATTTCAAATTACACTTTTATTGCTATAACTTTTTGGCATCTTATGTGATCTACCATTGGAGAGTTGGACATCAAGATGAGAAAGGAATTAACTCATCTTTGGTATCATAAGGACAAAAGTTTAAGATGTGCTCAAAAAGAGAGGACTACCAAGTGAAGTGGCATTGAGAGTGAAACACTTTAAGAGAAAGGTGACACAAAAGCCAACCAAGAAGCATAAATTCAAATTGTGTAAAAAATGTGTGACTATTTCTTTTGGTTTATATTTCTTTAAACATTTCAAATTTGTGGACTAATAATTCAATTAGATGGTGAGTGTGTCTCTAAGGTCAAAAGGTGTTAATGAGCCTCACCTAGGAAATGCCTAATTTTCAATTCTTGTAATTTTACAATTTTTGTAGCTTAGTATGTGTCACCTTCATTCGTGTCAAGAGTTTTTCACTAAGACAAAGGTTTGTCTAGTATAGTAGGGTAAGGTTCTGGCTAGGAAAAACTTGGTACTTAAGTTGTCCAAGTGACGTACCTCTCTTTCCTGGTAATCTCCCTATTATGCTTAGCTTATTCTTTTTCTATGTGAAAACTTTTTATACAAAGCTCAAAGATGTCTTGACAATCTCATCATTCTAGTGACAATAAGTCCAGTGGCAAATCTGACTTAAAAATGATTTTGAATGAAATTCAATCTTTAAGGATAATAAACATTGAACTTCAGTTTGTCCTAGTTGAGGAGAAACTCAAGACCTTGATAAAGAAGGAGGGAAATTCAAAAAACAAGTACTTCTAGGAGGATTGAATCATGGGATGAAAGGTTTGAGAGAGAAGCCCTTAGATTAGCTAATTTATACCAATGTGACCCTAACAAAAGGCTGAGAAAAGAGAGAAAAGTCAGAGAGACCAGGGTAGAACTTCCCCATTTCTATGGCAAAGAAGATGCTGAAACTTTTGGATTGGTAGATGAAAGTGGAACAATTATTTGAGTGTCACCAAGTGAGCGAAGAAAGAAAAGTTTCCTTAGCCATCCTGAGTTTCCAAAGCCATGCCATGCATTGTTGGTCTGCCTTAGTAAGAGAAAGACGTCTCCATTAAGAGCCTCTCATATTATATTGGAATGACCTTAGGAATGCATTGAGATGTAGGCATATAGCCTCTATTACCATAGAGAGCTAATAGATACACTCCATAGGTTGAGTTAGAAAAATATGATTATAGAATAATACAGACAAAAGATGGAGTTATACATGACGAGAGTTGGTATTAGAGAGGAAGATATTGTCACCATTGCTAGGTTTATGAGCGGATTAAGTCTTGAGATAAGGGACATAGTAGAACTTCTTCCATATCGAGATTTTCAGGTCTGGTACAAATTTGCATTAAAGTTGAACAAAAAATTTTGAAAAGAGGACCAGGAAGAAGTTCTTATTCTGATTCATTTCATAGGAAAGATCTTAAAAGGAAGGGCAAAACCAAAAAAGAAAGACCAAAAGAAACCCGTTCCCTAAGCCTAACAAAAGATAAATTTCAAAAGAAAGATCCACTCGCACTAGTGACATTAAGTATTTTAAATGTCAGGGTCGAGGTCATGTCAAGGCCTAGTGTCCCCTATAAGAACCATTGAGGCCATGACATATCTAGCAGTGAGGATGAGACTGCATGTGAGAGTGTGAGTAAAGATTATGAGAGCATAAAAAGTGAGGATGCATATACATGTGAGGGTGATCTACTCATGATCCGCAAAACCCTTAACAATCATTCTAGTCCACAACCCGAGTCTCAGAAAGAGAACATTTTTCATACTCAATGCAAAATTTTGGAAAACACATGTTCTCTTATCGTAAACAACGGATCATTTTGTAATTGTTGTAGTACTAGACTAGTTGATAAGTAGAATTTAATTGTTGTTCCCCATCCAAAACCATATAAATTGCATTGGCTCAATGAAGAAAGGGACATCCATGTCAAAAATCAGGTGAAAGTCAAGTTTTTTGTGGGTAACTATGAACATATTGGTTCATGTTATGTAGTTCCCATGGAAGCTTGCCAAGTCTTATTAGGCAGACCGTGGCAATTTGATAAGAAAACAATGCATAACAGTCAAACTAACGAGATTACTTTCACCCATAAAGATAAAAAGTTTGTAATTCATCTTCTGAAACCCACTTAGGCATTGGATGTCAAGGTCAAATGAAAAAAAAAAATAGATAGTGAAAAAACAAAGTCCAAAAATCTCAAACTTCAGTCCTAAAAATGAGTCAAAGGTATGAGAGCTTGGTGTTCCTTCCCATAAGGTCACTCGGAAGGAGAATAATTTGTAAACAAATATTTAAAACATATTCTCCTCACTGAGCAACCTCCATACCTCCTTCTTTGTAAAGGAACATTCACGTACACTTCTTTCACTAATTCTAAAGTTAGGACTTTACCTTCTTTACTTGAAAACCTTTTAAAAGAATTTGGTGATGTAATCCCTAGTGAAGGTCCTATGGGACTTCCACCATTTAGGGGTACATAACACCAAATCTTGAAGAAACAAAGGAGATTGAGTCCCAAGTTCAAGAGTTAATGGAAAAGAGATGGGTCTAGAAAAGCCTAAGCCCTTGTATTGTCTTGTCTTGTTGGTGCCGAAAAAATATGGAAAATGACGGATGTGTTGTGACTACCAAGTTGTCTATAACATCACAACAAAATATAGGCACCCAATATTGAGGCTTGATGATATGTTGGATGAACTGCGTGGTCCACCGTGTTTTCCAAAATTGCTTTGAAAAGTGGATATTATAATATTTGAATCAAAAAGGGTGATGAGTGGAAAATCGCTTTTAAAACCAAATTTGGACTATACGAGTGGTCGGTAATGTCTTTTGGGTTTACTAATGCACCTAGTACATTCATGCGACTTATGAATCATACCCTTAGGGATTGTATAGGTAAGTTTGTAGTTGTTTATTTTGATGACATTTTAGTGTATAGTCATAGTGTTGAGTTCTCATGTACAATATTTAAGGTCTATGTTATAAATCCTTAGGAAAAATAAAATGTCCACCAATGCGGACAAATGCACTTTTTGTGTTGATAATTTAGTCTTCTTAGGTTTCATTTTCAATAAAAAAAAAAAAGGATTCATGTTGATCCCACAAAAATCGAAGCCAACCAAGATTGGCCCACTCCAAAGAACGTGGGGGATGTTAGGAGTTTTCATGGCTTAGCAAGTTTTCACAAACGTTATGTGCCTAACTTCTCTAGTCTAACTTCACCACTCAATGAGTTGGTAAAGAAAGACGTCACTTTCCATCCGGGTCAAAAACAAGAAAGCGCTTTCCAAAAGATAAAGACTCTGGTCACTAATGCACAAATTCTAGCTTTACCATACTTTTCTAAAACCTTTGAGCTAGAATGTGATGTATTTGGAGTTGGAATAGGTTATGTGTTGTTGCAAGGTGGCCACCCAATTGCATATTTCAGTGAAAAACTTCATGATATCACCCTTAACTACCCCGCCTCAATGAATAGGTGCTTTGGTCAGGACCCTTTAGACTTGGAAACACTATGTAGTGTCCTAGGAATTTGTCATTCACAGTGATCGTGAGTCATTTAAATATTTAGCATAAGTTGAACAAACGACATGCAAAGCGGATGGAATTTTTAGAACAGCTCCAAAATGTATCAAGTACAAGAAGGGCAAGTCAAAGATAGTAGCTGATACTTTGTCTTATAGACATGCATTATTTTCTAAACTTGGAACCCAAATTCTTGGATTTGAACACATTCTTGAGATTTGTAGCTAAGATTCTGAACTTTCCACCATTTTTGCTAGTTGTCACTCAAAACCACACGGAGGTTACTATATGTCTGAGGGGTTTTGTTTAAAGAAGGAAAACTTTGTATTTCCCAAGGTTCACATAGAAAGGTCCTTGTGAAAGAGATTCATGAAAGAGGTCTCATGGGCCATTTCAAAGTTGATAAAACTCTGAGCATGCTTAAAGAAAGGTTCTTTTGGCCCCATATGTGACAAGATGTTCAAAGGCACTGTCACAAATGCATTGCATGTTTACAATCTAAGTCAAAAGTGATGTCTCATGGATTGTATACTCCTTTAACATGTTGCTTGTGCCCCTTGGGTTGATATTAGCATGGATTTTGTTTTGGGCTTACCTAGAATTCAATAGGGTTTTGGTTCTATCTTTGTGGTAGTTGACCGATTTAGTAAAATGGAACATTCCATACCCTGCCACAAAGTAGATAATGCAAACAACATAGCAAAAATCTTCCTTAGAGAAATAGTTAGGCTTCATGGGTTACCTAAGTCCATAGCATCAAACAGAGATCCAAAATTTGTCTGTCATTTCTGGAGAACTTTCTCGGAAAGATTAGGCACCAAACTTAGTTTTTCAACCTCTTGTCATCCTCAAATGGATGGATAAACTGAGGTTGCTAACAGATCTCTATCCACTATCCTTAGGGAACTTTTGAAGGGTAACCATAAATTTTGGGATGATTACTTCCCCGCATTGTGTTTGCTTATAATAGAGTGGTTCACAAGACCACCAAAATCTCTCCCTTTGAAGTTGCCTATGGGTTTAATCTTCTTACACCTTCTGATTTATTACCCCTTCCAAGCACTCATGAATTTTTACATAAAGATGGGGTTTCAAAAGATGAATTTGTTTGAAAATTGCATGAAAGGGTTAAAAGTCAAATACAACAACAAAGTGAGAGATATGCCAAACAAACCAATAGGGGGAAGAGGGAGATGATTTTTGAAGGGGATTGGGTTTGACTTCATTTACGCAAAGATCATTTTCCTACAAAAAGGAAGTCTAACCTCAAATGCCGAGGAGATGGACCTTTTCAAGTGCTCTAGTGTATCAATAATAATACATATAAGAGATTTGCTTGTGAGGTATGGGGTCCACACTACCTTTAATGTTTCTAATTTATGTCCTTTTGTAGGTGGCTCAGATGATGAAGCAGAACCCACAACTTTGAAATAAATTCTCTTCAAGAGGGTAGAAGAGTCCTTAATAAAGGCACAACCACAAGTGCAATGGCCAGAAGAATCCAAGAAGAGTGGAACTTAGTTGAACCCAACAAAGTAAAGCTCTTGTCAACCTAGACACTAATTTGTCTGTAAATAGTAGTATAGTTTAATTTTAATTTTTGGACCATGTTTTGGGCTCCCGTATTTTTCTTTTGGGATCTATATTTTGAGCCCACGGTAGAAGCATAAATAAGGCACAAAGTCGCCTAGAGTCTCAAATTGGACTTTATTTAAGCCCAATTGAAATCCTAAGAACCTTTGGCCATCAAAAAGCAAGCTTGGCCAAGCAAGGAATGTGTAGTCCTCACACTTTATGCATGTCCTCGATGCTTGAAGTGTGACACTCCACATGGCACCATCTCCACCATTTTTGCCCCAACCATTGATCTTAAGACAAATGTCATTTGGCCATTGGCTACTCTACATCTAGAATTTTTAAATTTGAGTTTTCTCACTCATTTTTTGCTTTGAGTTGGCTGAGTTGTAAGCCTATATATTGATGTATTCAACCTTGCAAATTAGCTTGAATGAAATTAGTAGAGTGTTGCACATTTTTCAGCCCACACTTGTTTGAGCTCCTCTCTAGGTTAGCCTATCTTGCATAGCCTAGAACCTTTAAAGAGTTGGTCTAACCTCTCTTCACTTCCTCTCCATTTCTATTTCTAGATGATTTTCATGCATTGAAGCACCATGTCTTCCATGCTTAGAGCTACTCCATTTCACTTCCAATTCTCCATCCACTCACGGTTGCAAGTTTCATGCCTAACCATAGCCATGGATGTTCATTTGACTGTAACTAACTCTTATATCAAATGATAGGCCAAGTCTAGAACCTTGCTTGCTCCAAGCTCTTTGCCATGACTTGAAGCATGATTTTGGATCTTGAACAAAGTGTTAACTACAATGTATTTATGCTTATCAAAACAACACATTCTACTGGAACTTTTTACTACAACATAATGTAATTTATTTATAAAAAAGAGAGAACGTAGAAATTATGAATATAAAAACAATAAAAAAAAATGGCCGCAGTCTATATATTTAACAATATTTTTATAAAAAGCATTTAGCATTTATTTTATAAAAAATGTTTAACAACTTTGAAAAATGTTTTTACAACTTTTATAGTAATAAAACTCAATCTTTTGATCAAACCACGTCAAAGATGTGGTTTTATTAAAAAAAAAAAAACGAAGCAAAACTCAATTGTATTTAAATTTTATATTTAGTTTAAATGATTATTTAAAAAAATTGAACCAATAATGAGTTGATTATTTTTGAACGAGAAACACCTCTAAAAAAAGTGAGATATTTATTCATTTAATTTAGTTCCTAATGTGATACTTTTGATATCATCTCCCAATTGTCAATTCTTTTAACTTGTCAGGTAATGATTTCATCATGACATCATGACAGTTAATCACAAAACTAAAAAAACAAATAATTAAAGAATAACTAAAAGAAAAAAAATACAAGGATTAAAACCCAAACACTTATAATAGAAGAACTAAAAATTTAATTAAGATATTTTCTTTTTTTTACCCTTCTCAAGCTTCAGTTTTTATTCCTTTTACATATTAGAAATTTTTTAAATGATCTAAATAGGCAAATTTAAAAAATGTAAATAAATAATTTATGTTTTCGAAGAAGCATGAATGTGTATATATTTTATTTAAATTTAATAAAGTAACGTTTTAAATTATAATGTTATTTTAAATTCGTAAATTGAAACACAATTGTATATTCTCAGTTAATAACTTTTAGAAACAAATATTTTTTTAAAAAAATATTTTAAAATAACTTTTATAATGAATTTGTTTGGACAAATCTCCGTAAGCACTTCTAGCATATAAAAACAAGGAGAAAAATGAAATGAGCTTTTCTATAAATTAAAATTATCCTATTTTGTTTTATATGATTTATTTAAATTTCACTTTTAACTTATATAAACTAATTTTAATTTATGAACAAGTTCATTTGGTAATTTTTATTTACTATGAATATTTATAATAGGTTGTGTTCAAACAAACCATATATTGTTGATATACATGTTTAACAAAATTATCATCCTCTTCTTTTTAGTAGCATACTAAATGGTTAGGAGGAGGAAAGAGAAGGTACTACCTACATTTGAAATCCATTATTTGAGGTTAATAAGGTGAATGGAAGAGAAAGGAAATAATAAGGTGAATGGAAGAGAAAGGAAAGGGGGAATTATGATTTTAATTTTAGTAGTTTGAAATTTCTTAAACAAATTAAATTATAAAATAAAATTCTGGCAGTAAAAAATTCACAAATCTAAGTGACTAGAAGTTGCATTGTATGAAATCTATAAAGATATAGGTGATGTTACTATTTTAGTACAAACATGTTTCATGATTTTAGGTGTGTCTTAATAGAATGTTTACATGTTATGATTCTAGACTTTTGTTGTTAAGGATTCTTTTATAGATGAAAGTCTAGGCAATGTCCTACTATAAGAGCAATGACCAAATGTATACATGAAGAATGGAAGTCAGAGGCACATGCTCAATCCAAGATGCTGAGGAATTCTTGATTGTAAAAATGTACGAAATATTGTGTCAGAAGATTGTATAAAGTTTAGGCTGAAAAAAAAGTTAAAACTAGGTTTAGAAGGTTGACTTAGGCATGCTAGGATTAGGGTTAGGGTTAGCACACCTAGTCACATAGTGCCACGTGTCAACATGGCATTGGAGATAGTGGAAATTTGTGGAACTAGTGAGAGGAGTCCACGTGGCTACACATCATTGGAGAGCCTTCAAACTTGTGGAACAAGATAAGGTTTGGATAGCTTCCATAGCAAGATAGGGTTAAGGTACGAAGAGTGCTCTGCAAGCTAGGGTTAGGGTATGAAATATATAAATAAAGGTGTTTGTGTATGTAATTTTCAGCCTATGTTGAGTAATAAAATGCTGCAGAATTTTGTATAGCTTCATTGCATTGAGCTCATATTTGTTAGCTCCTCTTAAGTCTAACCTAGAATCTATTTGATAGTTAGCCTAACCTCTATCAATTATTGTTCCATCTACTTCATTCTCTTCACACAATTCATTGTTTTCACATCTATAAGCCACTCATCCGTCTAACACTTTGTTCAAGATCCAAAATCATGCTTCAAGTCATGGCAAAGAGCTTGGAGCAAGCAAGGTTCTAGACTTGGCCTATCATTTTTTATAAAGTAAATGCTAAATGTTTTTTATAAAAATATTGTTAAATATATAGACTGCGGCCATTTTTTTTTATGATTGTTTTTATATTCATAATTTCAACTTTCTCTCTTTTTTATAAATAAATTACATTATGTTGTAGTAAAAAGTTCCAGTAGAATGTGTTGTTTTGATAAGCATAAATACATTGTAGTTAAATACAATCAAACCATAAAACTATTGAAAACTAATTTTTTAATTAATTGACATGCCAAGTTTTAACACTTTAAGAAATTGAAATTATGAAACAATATTATTCTAACTTTAAGTACTAATTGATCTTACCTTAAATTTGGATATAAAGACTACTATTTTCAACAATATCTATAGTTATCAAAATATCAATTGACCACATTTTTTGATTCATTTACTATATCAGACCAACTAGGGAAATAAATAAGCCCAATTTATTCAATTAATATTATTTTAAGGAGTGCTAACAACCCTTTACAATTGATTAAAAACTATTGAACCTCCCAAAATGGAGAGAAAATTATTAAATAACAAGTAGAACCCACACAAAAATTTCATCTTTAAATAAACTTCAGTTGAGTATATTCACGACAGTGCAATCAAAACTGTGTTGCTGCCACTTCTATATTATTTCTATGGGAATTTGTTTTAATTTATTACTTTCTGTGGGAATGTGATTTTATCATTTTTCTTAGGACATATATTGTCTTAACTTTTTCTTTGGTAGAGAGAAGATGAAAATGAAAAGGAGGAGAAATACTTTTGATTGTTTATTAAAAAAAGATGGAAATAAATTGAAAAATGAACAATAATTAAAAACGTTAAAATTATTCTACTCCTATATGTTTGGATTGTGTTGTAAGAAAATGGAGATATAATGGGTATTATATTATCTAACTATTTAATCTTTAAAATCACTCAAATTACACAACTTTCAAAGAAAATATATTTCTATTTCTCACCTATTTATACTGTGAAACAATTAAAATTTAATTTTATATTTTACCTCTTCCTTTGTTTCTTAACTTTTCTCAGCATACATGAAGAATAAGAGACAAAAGCATGATTTCCAATAATTTAGTCAACAATAATTGCTTTGCAGCTGGTTATTGACCCTTTGGAAACAGCTGCAAAAGAATAAAAAGGTTCACTCTAGTAATAATACCAACTACCATCCTTGCCATTCCTCCCAACAAGCATCTACTAGTAAAAATTGCTTTCAAGAGACCTTAGCATATAAGATTGTGATACATATCTTGAGGACAAAGAATTGACACACTCAAGTGTCCACTAAGATAATTCAGCAACAGAAATATTCCCATTTTTGTAATCCTCCTCTAAGACTCTAACTCAGAGAACTCACTCTCAAAGAACACTGAGTGGAGAGCTCTCACACATTGCTCTGCTTCACTGTCATTTACAACCAATGAAATGTTCACCTGCAAAAAAACAAGGAACAGACCATACATGAAAATGAAACCATTTAAGGGTCTTGGCATGCATGTAAAGTTGAGGAAGTCAAATCATTTTATGCTATGAATATATGAAAGGTTTGATCATTCCCCCCTCCCTTTTTCTAGGAAAGGGCTTACGTGCAATAAATATGATTCTCATTAATATAATCACAATAATAATACACTACCATATAACCAAGTGCACACAATAACGGTTGATTCATTCCAGCAAATATACTGAATAATATAAAGTGGATTAGGGGATACCTTAGATGCACCCTGAGAGATCATTTGCACAGTGACTCCAAGGGATCGAAGAACACGAAAAGCCTGCAACAGAATCAATCAGTGATTACCGTATGTGATACAGTGTGTATCAAAGGTGCATGCAATAAGAAAATTAAAACAACAGAATTTAAAGGCAAGGCAAGTTTCCAAAGAGAAGAGCTCTATCAGGCAAGAGAGAACTCTATCTGCCCCAAATGATAATCCTCCGTATTCTTACAAAGCCAAAACATATAACCAACCCACTCCCTTCTAAAAGAACCATTTACAAAGGGAAATATAACAGAATCAGCCATTCCCCAAATACCGCTCCTATACTAACTCAGTAACAGAATATCATTAATAATCAATCCTGCTTCTTATTCTTTGGCCTATGACTATAGACCTGAATGGGCTATTCTACCTGGAGGAATGGTTTCTATCAATACCCTGTCCAATAGAATTAGCCTTGTCCCCAAGGCTGAAATTTGGAATCTTGGCACAAATGGTTGTTGCAGACCCACACAGCCAACACTTCCTCTAGTGTTGGAAGCTCGGGATCAGCGGGATATAAGACTGGGGTAATGGCAGATAAAGGAGATCCCTTGGTGACAGATCGCTTCAGCTGGGACACATGAAAAACTGGGTGAATTTGAGCCTAATCGGGTAACTGCAACTTGTATACCACAACTGCAACCTTATTGTTAGGCAACAGGAGCAGCATGATCAGCAGGTTAAGGAAAAGTGTGGATGGTGTATTATAGAATGAAATTAAATAAATGGAGTAGTGACAGTTAAGTTGTTAGGCGGGGGTTGTTTGCTAGTGTTGGAGGTTGGTCTATATATTAAGACCAACCTTGGGGTTTGGGGATTATGGGATGTTTTTGTTGTAGTTTGATAGGCATTATACCTGTGTGAAAGGAAGAATTTTCCTGTGGGAGTGCTGTGTTTTCTCTGTTTCACAGGCTCTAATAAAAATACATTTCAGTAAAGTTGTGCTTTGTTTTCCTTTGTGTGTTTTTGTGTTGTTCTCTGATCTGGTGACCTAACACTTATCAAGGATTTAAAATGGTCCATAGTAGCAGGGAGAGAGCATGGGATTGATGCGGCGAGTCAGAGTTGGTGATGGGGTCGAAGCTTCACATACACCCAATCAGGGATGTTGAACTCAAGTTGCTGACGATGTTTGTCAACATTCTTCATGGTCTTTTGAGTTTGATAACTTGCCATAGTGTTAGATACAAGGGGATGAGAGAGACAAAATATGGAGAATCTATTATAGAAGAAAATTTATAAATAAATAATAAGGTAGTCGGGGTCATGAGTGAGTTTGTTATGCGGGGGAATGGTTATGCTTTGGGGGTTGGTCTATATATTAAGACCAACCTGGTGAGTATAGAGAGAAAATGTTTTTGTCGTGTTGTGACAGGAGTTGAACCCGTGGGAAAGGAATTGTAATTCCTTTGTGGTGCTATGAATGAATTTTTGCTCTGATACTAATAAAGTGGCATTCCAGTCTTTCTTGGTCCTATTCTTGTTTCTTGTTTTCTGTGTTTCGTTGTCCTAACAATTTTTGTGTGTATCAGAGGTACATGCAATCAAAATTAAAATAACAGAATTTAAAGGCAAGGCATGTTTCCAAAGTGTAGAGCTCTCCCAAGAAAGAGAGGAATCTCTCTGCCGCAAATATCTATTCCAAGGATTCATCTGATAATCCTCCATATTCTTACAAAGGGAAAATATATAACCAACCCAACTCCCTTTTAACAAAGTCAGCCATTCCCTATATACCCGTCCTATACTAACCCAACTCTAACAAAATACCATTAATAATCAATCCTGCTTCTTATTCTTGGGTCTAGGGCTATAAACCTGAATGGGCTTATTCCACCTAGAGGAATGGTTTCTATCATTATGTCACCTGCAGAAGGAACTAAACATGGATAAATAACATTTGCATGTGGACATGAATTAACTTGTGCCTAAATTCTCATCATACAGCCTATGGTTTTTCCTTTTCCAAAATAAAAAATGCCACAAGGTTTCCCACAGAAAATAAAAAACTACATTCGCCACACACAGCAAAAGGGAGGAAGGTAAAGGCACAGATAGTAATATGGAAAGGAAGCAATTGAATCTCCATATAAAAATTAAACTTAGGATAAGAACTACATTTAGATAGAGATCAAAACTGAACCTTCTCCAATATTAGTGATGACCTCTGAACATTTCCAATGAGAGAGATTATGGATCTACTCTGTAGGAGATTCACCACAGCAATTTTCTCTAATTCTTCAACAACGTGGTCAAGTTCCTGCTCAAAGAGGATGAAATTAAATAGCTCACTATTTGTTAAAAATTCATTTTGCAAGCCTTAGCATAAAACTAGGTAATACCAACCAGATAGGCGATAACACAGTCAACACAGGGAGACAAATTTAAAAACATCACAAAAATTATCACTTCAAAAAATTAATCACAAGAATACATGTGCTTACACTTGCCTGCTGAATTAGCTCTCTGCTCCAGAGCTTTGATGGATCCAGTGTCAACGAAACACTGACTTCACTTGTAGCTACAACATCAACTGATATGCCTAAATCTTCGAAGATTGAAAATACCTGTATACACACGGAATATGAAAACTGGAACAGATTCATCCACAGGGAGAACACATCTGATGACTATTAGCTCTCACCTTAGCAAGGAAACCATATTGACCAAGCATGCGAGTGCTCACTATATCCAACATGGTCACATTACGTTTCAAAACAATGCTTGTTAATACTGCCTGCAGGTGGAAAAAGAAGAACTTAAACAGTCAAAGTCTTACTTGAGATAATGGGATTTACTATTAACGCCAAAACTAAATTTTACACACCTTGCTCATATCTCTTGACTTGGTGATGAGAGTACCAGGAGCTTTAGGGTTGTAAGAATTTTTAACCCTAACAGGAATATCACTTTCTCTTGCCGGTCTCATAGACTGTGGATGCAGAACCTGAGAATCAGAGAACAGAAAGATTTAGACTCATCTTTGATGGGATTATTCCAATATCCTGATAGGAACCCACATCTGAAAATTAGAATGGACCCACTTGTAGACCAATGTAGTCATGGGCCAAGACGAGAATACTAGGGGAGAGGGAAAGTTAGGAATTTTCTGAGTATGGTGTAGCCACTGGATTGGACTTTGAATTTCGAGAATTCACAGATATTTTATGTAATTTCTGTTGTTCACTTTCTAGTATTTTTTCTGTTATGTCCAGTCCTAATTGCTGTTTTCCGTGATCATTCTATTCTGATCTATAAAAGTAGTACTTCCAAACTCTTTTAATTTCCATCATATCCCGCTGCAAATGTCTATCTTTAGATCACACGGTGCTACTTAGCAATAAGATGATGAGCTATAACATGCTTTTGACTAGACCTGATAATAGATTACGTAATAACACAAACACTGGTATACGCTTATTAACAAAATAAATCAGAGATTACTAGAGAGCCAAGTTAGTGGCCAAAAGAATGTCATCTTGTTAACCATTCTATACCAAATAAGCAGTAAAGAATGTAAAAGCATCCAATTAGGAAACAGAGATGTTGATTCAACCATTTTCTGACAGTGACACTAAATCAGACTACATGGTAAAACACACAGAATGACATATAACAATAAGGTCAATATCACTCATGCAAACCCTTGGAAACTCATCTCACTGGTACATATCACTCCTTTTGCTCAATTACGCAATGTTGACCCACAATTCTTCTACTAGTCTCCAGTGGTACAATTGTAAACGGGTAGTTCTTCCCTTCACAGTTTCCACTATATCAATTGGCTATTCAATGCACATTATTCATCATCTCCAAATTTAACTAGTTATGTGGAACATCATCTCCTTGTTTCTACTATCTCAATGCTAGCATTTGGACCATTAACTTATTAGCATTATGTTCAGATGTATGTTGCATTGACTCAAAAAGAAGGTAACTAATCCTAAGACCTATTTTATAAGACACGCATAATATTGATATTGTGAGATACTCAATCAGGAATCCACAATTTTTTCCAAACCATAAAAGAATGCATATGGCATATTGTCAAAAGAAATGGATAAGTGAATGTAAATTTTCCAATGATACCTGAGCACCAAAGTAAGCTAGTTCAGCAGCCTCATCAAATGTCAAAAAAGGAACAGGTTCCGCTTCTGGGTATATATTTGGATCGCATGTTAGGACACCATCAACATCCTTCCAAACCTGTTTAAGAGATTGAATTAATCGCTTTTCTTTGAATCCATTTTGACATGCATAATGTATTTTATGTACAATTGCAAACCTGGATCTCAGGCAACCCTAGCGCTTTCCCAATCGCTGTAGCTGTCAAATCACTGCCCCCTCTTCCCAGTGTTGTCACTGCACATGATTTTCGGGCCTTCAAGAAGAAAAACAAGCAAAAAGCCTTTCTAATTAGAGAATTTCCATTTAGTAACACAATCCTAGTAAAGAAAATAAATGAAAAGAAGCATTGAAGAAACATTACACCACAAATACCTTTCCAAGGAAGCCTGTAACAATTGCAATTGCAGGATCAGCGAGCCAATCACCATGCAATCTTTTCGCAACTGCCGGATAAGTTGCTTCCAAAATGTCCGCATTAGTGAAATCATCAGTTGTTATAAAACCAATCTCAAATGCATCGTACTGTGAAACAATTATATTACCAACAAATCACTATAATCAGAGACAACACATCAAAATTTGAAATATTGCTCATAGTTGGGCCATCATATGAGCAATAAAAGTACTACCAAGCTTTTAGTTACATTATGTATTAAATAGGCAAATAAAAACACATACTTGGCGGGCCTTGACACCAATTTTATTAAGATATGCAGCAAAGATCCTAGTCGACATGCATTCTCCAAAGGAAACTAAATAGTCCTGAGTCCTTTTAGTCAACTCTTTCATCATAGCTATTCCCTTCAGAAGTTGCTCCAACTCTTCTAGATGCTCTGTAAATGTTTCCACATGCAACATGAAATTAACCACAAATTAGCACAAACAAGAAAATTACCAAACAATCATAGAGAAGAAAGAAGGCATATGATAGCATTCGTTTAGTCCACAAGGTGATAAAATAAAATGAAAAAAAAAAAAAAAACATGCAGCAACTATGAATTTATAAAATAAAAAACATGGTTAATGTTACAATTATAAGCAAAAACAATGACAAAGCCTCAGCTTTTTCCTGATTTGAAAGATATGCAGTGACAGTATTTTTTATCTAAACTGTTTGTTAAGCCATCATTCAATCTAGAAAGGGCATGACAAAACAAACTTAAAGTATGAAATGCCTTTTTGTTCCTGTCAAAGCATATCAAAATCACAATTATAGCGTACAATTTCATCTCACTTATACAATTTCATCATATAAATACAATGTAGGCGCTGCTTCAGGTTAAATATAAAATGATGCGGCATGTGATAATTATTTTCTATCTTGATTAGTTTCCTTTTCTAAGTTAGTTTTACTAGCTACCTTTTTCTTATGAATTCCATTTAAAGTCTTTGATTTGTTGTTTAGCAGTAATCAGAGTAAAATTTCCCGTGATTTATCATTAAATTTCTCTTCATCTGAGTGCCAAAATGTGCCATTCTTCCACTGCACCAAAGACTTATTAATTCTAACACCTAAAGCATAAACATCCAGACTGGCCTGTCATATTTAATGTCGAGGCAGTCAAAGATAGAAGACCAGAAATTCAACTCACGAACTTCTTCGGGATATGATCATATAAAATAAACTTGAATGTGGAAATCATATTTCTCAGGCAATACAAAGTCAAACAGTAACAAATATGCAAACAGGTATGATTCAATCTAGCGAATTAACCAAATGCATGTTCCACAACCATATAGGCGAAGTGGTACTATTGATACACACAAATAAATACCCAGAACTGGGTAGGTGAAATGATTTGATAATACCTTTTTTTATCTAAAAACATATAAAATAATATTCAAATGGTCCAACTTAACCATCGAATGATATACTGTGAACAAAGCAGCTTACTTGCAATAACAGATCTGTCTACTCCAAGCTGATCCACAGTCCTGAGAGACAGATAAGAACATGCAGTGAGAAAATAATTTGTTTCTTCCGGGATAAAAACTGATTTTTCTTTCTCAAGATAATGTCACACTAGAAAAAGTAAAAACAGAATACTCATTGCTCTTGCCTTTGGTGCAGGTCTTTTATAAAGCTGAGCTCTTCAATACTTGACACATTAGTAACACCACAACTCACAGCTTTCTCTCCAGCCTAACAAAACAGAAAGCAAACATTTTTTACTCAACAACAGTCTTTGATCATCACAACACAAAACAAAACAGTGAAAAAACCAACAAAAAGAAAAGTAGGTCAAAAAATACCAGCAAAAGCTTGTTTGTTGTCTTTCCCATGGCAGAGAGAACAACTATAGGTCTCTCCTCTGGGAAACTCAATATAAGGGTAGCCACCTCTTTCATCCTCTTAGCAGAAGCCACTGAGGAGCCACCAAACTTCATGACACATGTGAAACTGGTTTCACCCTCACTACTCACCTTTTCATGCTCAGTTACACTCTTCTCAATCACATCACTTGCCGAGGCTTTACACGTGACACTGAATGCCATCCTATTGCCCCAAACGCTTCTTGCACAAACAGGAGCACCAAATGTCGCAAACCCAATTTGGGGCTTGCATTTATGCATGCTACTCCTCACAGCAAGGCTCCCTTGGACTCCTTGAAACTGCAACGCGCTTGCCATGCTTTTTCCAAGCAAGTTATTTCGACAAATGAACACAAACCTTAAGGGATCTGAGAAAGCCTTGCGACCCAAATCCTTTCTCAAGTTCTCCAAAGCTCGATCTGCACAAAAAGGAAAACACCCTTTACTCCATTTCGTCACAGCATCATGGAAAACGGTAAATTACAAAAAATCATGATTAAAAATTCAATTTTTATTGGTTTTCTTTCGTCTTATGGAACGACAAAACCTTACAAGAATGGAGGAAAGAAATGGAAATGAAAAAGAGAAGGGAAAACCTTGAGAGAAAGAGCTCCGGAAGGTGGAAATGCGAGAAGAAAATGAAGGAGTTTTGGGACTGAGAGAAAGGAAAACGAAACAGAGGAAGGTGTGGGGCAATGGTGGCGGCACTCCTCTTTTATTTATGTCTTCTCACACACCCCATGAAAGGTCTAAAACGTGTTTTATATACGTGTTCCATATATGCGACAAAAAATCTATGTCCCATTCTCGAAGTGCTTGGTTTAAAGTGTTCTCGATTTATTAATTAATAAGGCCTTATAAAATGAGTTTTAATTATAAGTTTTAAAAAATGATAAACAATATAAATTATTTTTAGTTTCTATAAATTATATTTTAGTCTAGGGTGATTTTTTAGTTTAAAAAAATAAGCTGGTTCTTATATTTTTAGTTTTAAAATAAATCAATTTAAAAATTTTGTATCATGTTGAAATAAACTAATATTAGGTTTTACTATATTTCCAATTATTT
>Ga0123340_1000549_pt1 | contig 25890 bp, 14 predicted proteins | sample SirMexnodulemix_FD_89961 | JGI IMG/M metagenome (GOLD analysis project Ga0123340, IMG submission 89961) | Root nodule microbial communities of legume samples collected from Mexico - Siratro Mexico nodule mix | ecosystem: Host-associated > Plants > Roots > Nodule | place: Mexico: Nepantla...
ATATATAATTCTAAAAGTATTTATAGAGTAAAATTAAATTTATAATAATATTAGTTTAGTTAACTAACTTAATATTACCTTTTTTTTTACTGATTTTGATAATTTAATTATTACTATTATTATTTTATATAAAAGTAAAGGTAATATTTACTACAAGGGAGTGGATATAAAAATATTTATCATAAATATAAATTTTAAATTATATTACTATCCAGTTAATAAAAGTTTAAGCATATTTCCTATTTTAAAATCTTCACCTTTTTAAGGAATCATGTGGAACACACATTAGCTTATTTTGTTTATTATTATTACTTATTATTATAAAATTTCTAAATTATTTATCATCAAAATAATTTTGAAACTCTAAAACATGTGATGTAACTAATCTTCTAGTTTATTCCATATACTTTATATTAGAAGAAACGGTTAAACTTTTATACAAATTAAAGTCTGTCACCGACTAATGTGAATCATGAATTCATTGAATGAAACTGTGCTAATTCGAATTTTTTATCCACGTTAATAAAATAAAACATAAATGAATTAATTTTTAAACATTTTATAATTCAGTTAGATAATAATTTTAGTGTGCCAGATTTAAATAATTACCTGTACTTAAAATTAGGACTTTTTAAACTTTTTATTATAAAACGATAATTTTTAAGAATTAAAAAACTACTTTTAAAAATCCTCTTATATACAAAAGTTATTATCAATTACATTTTTTAAGAATGTGAGTCTTTAATTTTCATTTAAATAGAACGGTGTTCTTGTTACCTACATTTGGAAAATATTACTAAAATAAAATCAATTGTAACTTGTTTGATTATATATTTTTTTATTTTTTATTTTAAAGTTAACTTATCTTATATATGATATTATTTCTTTACTGTTTTAACTTTTAGTGTTATTTTTAGGTGATATTATTTGTTCTTCGTGTATGAAAGAAATCTTAACCATCTACATAAGACAGTTACTATTTTTAATTTCAAAGGTTTGAATGTTTTGAGTTTAACTCACTTTCTTCGTATTGTAAAAATCTTATTAAGTATTTTTTTTCTAAATTTGAAAGTGACGAAAGTTAGTCAAATATGTGTATAGTAAGATAATTAAGAAAAAAATTAAAATAAACATATAAATTAGTTGAGTGTAGTTAATTTAAAATATGACCCACATAAAATATTATTTTTAGTTATTCTTAAAGAATTTTTCATTTCAACTATGATATCACATTGAGTTTTATGGTGAGATTAAACAAGATCAAACTAAATATTAAAAATAACAGTAATTTTAATATTAATAACAAATTTCTATATTACATGTAGATATTTTGAGTCCTTAAGGTAAATTTTTGGTACAATTGTTGCAGGAAGAGGTTTTCACGTTGTAATCCATTAAAAAAATAATATTGTTATTAATTGGTGATGATAAACATGATAAAATACAATAACAAACACCTATATCATATAGCATTTTTGTTATATATATTTATCATGAGATATACTTATCTATCAATAGACTTATTTATCAATGGACATTGATCACTTTAGTATATAGCATTTTTGTTATACATATTTATCATGAGATATACTCATCTATCAATAGACTTATTTATCAATGGACATTGATTACTTTAGTCTAGTAACGTTTTTTTAAATGAAAAAAGATTAAAAAAAGATGAATGTGATTAATGTGAAAGTGGAAACATATTAAAATTAACAAAGATCATGAACAAGATACTGACTACTAGGACTTACTATGTGATCATAATGATGTTTAGAATGTCAGAATCTAATTTCAACTAGATCATGATACTCAAATAATTTTATATATTTTTTTAGGAAGTGAATTTCAAGTTTAACAAAACCGAATGTAAAGACTCTTTAACTCGTGCGTGAGTCTATATATAAAAATCATGCTAGGATAAGTTTTGATAACATCTTAAAAAATAAACTTTAAGCCTAACTCAATCTTACAAAACCTATTTATAATATTAGGTTTGTATCCATTTATAAATTATTGAAATGTCTTATTATTACTAATTATCTGATATATGTAATAAATTTAATAGTATCACGTCAATTTAAATTTCCTGTTTCAAGTTTTACTTATTTTTTTCAATATTCTACGATTTTTATATTTTAATTTCATTTAATTTTCAAATTAACTTCAAAAAGTATATTCTTCACATTATTATATGCACGGATGATATGAAATAATTCATAATTATTTTACAAACAGATACCTACCACGTAATAGGATAAGTTTAAGCAAATTTCATTTATTTTCTTTTTCTTTTCATTCCCTCATTGTTTTTGTCTCCTTTTCTTTTCTAGCGTAAATTCACTCCGTGCAGCAAACATAACCTAATAGTTATAAATAATTAAACATTATGGACAGCAAAGATAACTTAATAGTGATAAATAATTAAACATTACGGATATTTAAATATTTAAACGATGTTTAACAGCGTAATGTGACTGAAAACAATCTGTATCTTTCTCCTGCAAGTCTCCGTTACTGGCAGTATTCGAATGTGAAAAGTGACACAATTGGTTGATGGAATAAGAAAGTGGGGAACAAGAGTTACGGGTTTGAATTTTGCGACTGGACCCAAACCATTTCCGGAAGAGCTGCATGTAAGACAAGTGTGTGAAATGCCAAACCCCCATTTAATTTCCCTTCCTTATAAAACAACCAAGTAGCCAAGCCCTCTTTCGTAATTTCCCACCCCTCCCCCCACCCAAACCTACCAAACAAATCCTTCAATTTTTGCCCCAGCCCGGATCTTACGCGGACTTGTTTCAGACAAATTTTCTTCCGCGCAGAGCCAAAAGTCACTTCTCTCCACTCTTTCTTTATTATTTCTTCGCCTTCCGTTTCTCTCTCTCCGTAAAACCAAACCCTCTCTTCCTTCACGCTCAAACTCTCGCCCTTATATAAATAACTCACCCCCCTCTCTCTCTCTCTCTCTCTCTCTCTTTCTCTCAACCCAACCTTGCATGCATTTTCTTCTGCTTCTCACTTAACATTCTTTCCTTTTAACCCCAAAAAAAAAAAAAAGTTAACATGGAGAAGAAGTAGCAATCTGTTCAACCAGTAACGCATCTCCGGAGTAAGAGCTAGTTTCAGTTTTGGACTTTTTTAAGCTTTTATTTTTTATTTTATTTTTCTGTCAATAAACTGTTACTCATTTCTGTTTCTGCAGAAACGTTTTTTCTCAGGTCTTCATTTTGCACCATTCTTATCCTTATACCAATCAATGGCACGTGCGACTAACTGGCTATCGTTCTCGCTCTCTCCCATGGAAATGCTCCGAACCTCCGAACCTCAGTTCGTGCAATACGACGCCGCTTCCGCAACTAACTCGCATCACTACTTCCTCGACAACTTGTACCCCAACGGTAATATATATAGTAGCCACTTGCTACGTACTTACTTACTTACTTACTCCACTCACTAGTTACTGGTTAATGCTTCGATAAAAGAAGCGCACGTGAGAGATCGCTGAAACGGTTCGTTTTGTGTGCAGGGTGGGGAAACGGGAACCTCAAGCCTCTGATGGAGCAGAATCTGAACCAGAGCGACGTGAGTTTTGTCGAATCGTCGCAGTCGCAGAGCGTGGGCCACGCGCCGCCGCCCAAGCTCGAGGACTTTCTCGGGCACTCCTCCGCTGTGATGCGTTATTCCGACAGCCAGACGGAGACGCAGGACTCCTCGCTGACTCACATGTATGACCACCACGGCTCTGCTTACTTCGGCGACCAGCAGGATCTCAAGACCATTGCCGGATTCCAGGCCTTTTCTACCAACTCTGGCTCCGAGGTTGACGATTCCGCGTCCATCGGGAAAGCGCAGCCCAGCGAGTTCGGGACTCACTCTATTGAGTCCTCTGCGAACGAGTTCGCCGCGTTTTCTGGTGGCGCCACCGGCACTCTCTCGCTCGCCGTCGCGCAGAGCTCCGAGAAGGCCGTCGTTGCGGCGGATTCCGGTAGCTCGAAGAAGATCGTCGATACCTTCGGCCAGCGAACTTCTATTTACAGAGGTGTCACTAGGTATACTAATTTTTCATTTCTATTATTGCATCAGTTAATTACTGTTTTATGTTTTTCTTTTGTTGGTTTGTGTGTGTGTATGTGTACGGTGCTTGTGCTAAAAAATGAGGTTTCTCTTTTTCTTACCCAAAGGATGTTTTGGGACGTTGGAAGTTGAAAAAAGTAGATAGCTAGTTCTTGTCTATTTGTGAAAATATATCGAGATAGTGATTTTAGATACGGAGAATTGACAATGGTTTGAGAGAGGTCAAGATCATAATTTTGGCCTATTCTCACATCTATTTCATGTTAGATTGTGAGTTAGCTTTAATTATGTTTTTTGTGATTCTGCAGGCACCGATGGACAGGTAGATATGAAGCGCATCTATGGGACAACAGTTGCAGAAGGGAGGGTCAAGCCAGGAAAGGGCGTCAAGGTCTAACTCTCTCTCTTTCTCTCTCTATTTTGAAAGTAAACAAAAAATGAGAATAATGGAAGAATAGGTGTGATCGTATAGCACTGAAAAGTGGCTTGCATGCATTGAAGGTGCAGTTAATGGTTGGAGTGTGGTAGGACACCTGGAGTTTCTTTGTAAAACAGTCCTTTTTATGATTGACTGATGGGGGTATATACATACTATGCTGGTAGTACTAGTTACTTCACTGTTTCTGCGTTTTTCTTTCAATTGATTTGATCCGATGTGCCGCCATTTTGCCCCTTGTGAGTCGGGTGTCTTTGCTTTCTTGTCTGGTCAGACATGTTAATCTCTCATTTCTGTTCGTTCTGCATTCTCTCCCTGTTCCGTACCCTTTTGTTGACGCCTTCATGTCTAGTATCTTATCTATCCGTCCTTCCCCTTCCTCATTAGTCATGAGTGATAACTGATATTGTGCATTAGGGCTTTATCTTTTGCTTTTGCTTTCCCACTTGCCAGGGAAAGCTGCGTTTGACCACATCACCCATCACTCCCATATTGAAATTTGTACTGGCTTACATTGAGATGGCGGAGCCTCTACTGTAGCTCTGAAGGGTTACGACAGTGGGTCTGGCCCCCCATCTCAGAATAATGGTGTCCTCATCTGAAACAAACTCACGGGATTTCTTAGATCCTATGTTGCAGGGACAAATAACAAAAATATTTTTTAATGAGTCTCTTTATTGGACGAAAGAAGAGAAAGAAACGGCAAAAAGGCGATTTGTCTAAAAATCGTTCCAATGGGAAATAGGCAATTCGGCATTTCTTTTTTCGGTCTCTTTTTAAATGCCGGGATACGTCTTTGACTATAAGCTATCTACTTATTATGATTGTTCAAATTTTTATTAACCAGAAAGGAAAAATTGATTATTACTTTGCACAGATACTATCATTTTTTGTCTTCAAATTAATTTTGTTCATAGATTGAACCTTTTAGTACAAATAAAATTCGACCGGTCCTTGTTCTAGGAAAAGAGGATGGGGTTGATGGATCTAATCCAATGTGCAGTTGTTTTCATCCTATCTAGCAGCCATAAAGGGTGTGAGAGAGAAAAAAAAAAAAAGGAAAAAAAAGTTTGCTTGTGCGCATGCACCGTGGCAATTGGCAAGCATATGATCACTTTTCTTTCGGCCATTTGCATTTTGGGTTAAAAAAGTAATTTTTGGCAGATAATTTTGACTATTCCGTTAGCTGATGTTTGCTATTTTGGCTTTTCCTTTGCATGGAACGGGACTTTGGTGCATTTCTGGCTGTCATTCAACTTTTTGACTCTTCTGCAGTTTATCTGGGTAAGTAGTACTTTTCATTTAGATTTGGTTCAAGAATGCTTAATACCATCTTAAACTTTTTTTGTTGTTTGAGAGATGATTTTGACATAGCCAATTGTCGTGGTTATCAGGTGGATATGATAAGGAAGAAAAGGCTGCGAGAGCTTATGATTTGGCAGCTCTAAAGTACTGGGGTCCCACCGCTACCACCAACTTCCCTGTAATGCAGTCACTTCTTTCTTGTACTCAGTTTTGATAGATCTTAGTTGCATGAAATCCTACGCATATACATGGACTGAAAACCTTGAGGTGGGACCAAAGAAGGAGAGATTCTACGCAAGGAATCATGCATGTTTAGTGTTCATATTTTAATACGCTCGTATATGCAAAAGTTTCTCTTAAACGGAATGCGGTTAATAGTTTGTGTGAAAGAAATATGCTTTACTTGGTACGTAAAAAGTTGAGGCTAAGGTGCCGAGAAAGGGTGTATGGTATCTTCATACTAACGTGGCAAGAATGAAAAGAGGGATGATGGGGTGGGGAATTTAGTATTATATGTATAGCTAGCTTTTGTTCCGTTTTGTTTTTGTTTGGGTGAAGGGTGAACTTGTATATAGCTTCTGAAGTTGTGGATATATCAAATAGCTTGGTGGGTGCATTGTTCGTATGTATAGATAATGCATGGATCAGTATTGTAACAAACATCACTGACTTTATTTCTATCCTCCTTTCTCAGGTCTCCAATTATTCAAAGGAATTGGAGGAGATGAAGCATGTAACGAAGCAAGAATTTATTGCATCACTGCGAAGGTTTGTGAGTTAGCTTATTAAAAATTTATCACTGTACTTCTGTGCAGTTTCTGAAACTTTGAATTTCCATTCTTGCAGGAAAAGTAGTGGGTTTTCCAGGGGAGCGTCGATATATAGAGGTGTCACAAGGTTTGGAGTTAAAAATTTAAAATGATGTAACATATTGATGTGCTTGATCCTGTTTTAATATTTGTAAGTTGTGTTCTCCAGGCATCATCAACAGGGTAGGTGGCAAGCAAGAATTGGCCGCGTAGCCGGAAACAAAGATCTGTACCTGGGAACATTCGGTATATATCTTTTCTTCCATAGTTGTTAGTGTTATAAAAAAATAACTGTTTAATTAAATTTTTTATGGTCAAGTTTCACAGCATCCATAGTAAAGAAAGATGATAAAAAACTAGATAAGTTCATGAAATAGATAAGATCATACTGACAATCAATAAGTCCATGTTGATAATTTGTTGTCACTTATCATTGTGGACTTTATGGTAGAATATTATGTGTCATCATCTAACGCAGTTCACATGGTAACAGCAACCGAAGAGGAGGCAGCAGAGGCATATGACATTGCAGCAATAAAGTTCAGAGGTGCAAACGCAGTGACCAACTTTGAGATGAATAGATATGATGTGGAAGCTATAATGAAGAGTTCTCTTCCAGTGGGTGGGGCAGCAAAACGCTTGAAGCTTTCCCTTGAATCGGAGCAGAAAGTTGCTGTGAGCAGCAGTCAGCAGAATCCACAGTGCGGAAACGTGAGTGGCAGCATCAATTTCTCGGCCATCAACCAGCCCATTGCTTCAATCCCTTGCGGAATTCCGTTTGATTCTTCAACAGCATATTATCATCACAACCTTTTCCAACATTTTCATCCTACCAACGCTGGCACAGCAGTGCCCACTGTCACTTCCGCCAATGCAACTGGGCTTACTGCACTGCCTCCACCAGCCACAACAGCAGCTGAGTTCTTTATTTGGCCTCACCAGTCTTATTGATCTAATCAACTCCATCAACTTTTGTTAATTTCCTGGTTATGCTAACAAATCAAAAGCTATAGTCTCTGGCACAGTTTAGCTGACCCGCTGCCAACCCTCCTCTATAATTAACACCTTTAGGCTGCTAAGAACAAAAAAAATGAGGTTTTTGAGTTCGCTACTTAGTTACAGTAGGAAGCTGGATATGTACTAATTACTTCAGAAATGAGAAATATTTCGTGCATCGTAATCTTTGCACAACAATTTCCTAAATGCTTCTTAGCTTTAGTATCACAACCTTTGTTTAATTACCTTAATTGCCAATTCGTCTGTGTTTAAAATTTCTGTTTTTAACATTTTCGTTAAACACGGAAATAGAATGATCCACTATTAACTCATTATTACTCGGTAGCCTTCTTGAAATATACACCTGAAACAGAAGGCTTTTTTTAATAAAATTTTCACGTCTTGATAATGTTATTATCAATTGGTACTTCGTACATTTTCCTGGTGAGTTCAATTATAACAACTGAGGAAAAAAGTGAGGTGGAATTGAATTTGAAATTCGCATTACGCAATACTCTGTCTTTCCTTCATTGACAGCAATGATGAATACGTTAGCACTGTCTGCAAATATGAATTCTTTTCCACAAATATTTTGTTGCTTGCAAATTTTTTAAATGTTTTTGGTAATACCATTTACTGAATTAGGACAGTATAAGTATTTTTTTTGTTTTCCTTCTTTAAGCTACGGTCAGTCCTATGAACCTAGTGGAAAGTTTTTCTGGTGAGACTTGTAATCCTAATTTTTATTACTAAAAAAAGTATGTGCAGATAAAAAAATAGTAGTAGCAACGAAACTCGTCACAAACTAAATATCGTAGCTGTTACTAATTAAACTACCGACAAACCACAAGTCAATGGAAATACTACATGCTATTCGTGACATAAAAGTAAATATGAAAATACGAAGGAAACTGAAATAAAAGAGAAAACAAGATGAACAAGTAATTGCAAAGAGATGAGGATAAAGACAGCTTCAAAAGATATGAGCTTAAATCATCTTCATCTTTAGTTCAAAAACTCAACTTGAATTCTTAATTCACTTCCCTTCTTTTAGAGATTTAAAATTATTTATTAGGTCAGATATTTTATATGGCCGTTAATGAGTTTCAACTCAAGCCAATGGTTAAAAAAATAAAATAACCACAAAAATTAAGATAACATAGAACGAAATAAATATTTTATTCTATTCTGTTTTTTTATTCATTTCACCATTTTAACTGGAACCAAAATAAATTATTTTCAACTGAATTTTACTTTTAAAACGCATCAAATGCAGAATAAAACATTCGTTGTGCTTACTTTTGTTTTTAGCTGACGTTTTATTCAACGCTACTTACGTAACCGTAGAAGTCTCTCACCTTTATTTTATTTTATTCCAAGGGATGTTTAATAAAATAATAAAATAGGCTACATTTTAAAGTATTCAAGAAAGGGAGAATGACATATCAAATAATTGTGATGAAGAGTCTTGTTTTTATCAATGCACATAAAGGGTCTAATATACTCATCTATAAAAATGTTTTATCTAATCAAGGTATAACTCATTAACATTTTTTCTCTCAAAAACAAGAATATACTAGCTCCGTCTTTAAAAAATATATGGCAGAAAAACAAACCATTAAGAAAATATTATAATATTTAAAACATATCTTACTAATGTACTTTTCTAAAAAATAAATAAATGCGTATAATATAATTTCAAATTCCAAAAAATATTCTTATTGAAATGATATAAAAGGATATGTATTTTCTTTGAGCACAGTGTAATTTATAAATCGGATCGAATGAACATCATCCGTTTTATAATTTTGTAAACTAGATATGGATATGGATCATCTGGTTCACAAAATTGCAAACCGGATGATTTTCACCCACTGGCTATCCCGTTCGCAAATTCTTTTGAAAATGTAAATCGGATGGATGGAGTGACGTCTGATTTACAAAATGCAAATTAATGTAAAATGTACATTCTCATCAGAATGAGCACTACCAGCATCAACACCACCAACACCATCACCTCTGCAAATTGATGCTCTAATAACTTTAGGTATGTGACTGAGGTTTTAGCATTTGACAACAAAAATGCAGAGACACTTCATTTGCCTTAATTAAATTAATTTAATTTAATTTTAATTAAATTTGAAATGAAATCCAATGAAGAAGGAGGAGTGAGGGTGTAGGCAAAGTAAAAGACTCTTCATTTGAAATGCTTGCAGAGTAACAAATACTCTTCATATGTTATTGGAAAATGAGGAGAGAAGTAAATGTGCATCTGCAACAACAGGAGAGACTCTTCATTTATTTTATTTTATTTTAATTACATTAATTTTAATTGGGTGAATTGGGTAGTAGTATGCACATTACATTAATTTTGAATAAAATTAGATTTGATACCGTTAATATTATATCATATTTTTCAAAAAGAATGAGGTGTCATCCAATTTATAACTGATAAAAATCAGTTATAGTTATAAACCCATCCGGTTTACATTTCCAAATAAAATGTAAACTGGATGACTTTGAAATATAATAGACTAAGAATATAATAGACTTTTCAAGACTAGTATAGAGGTGTAAGACGAGATCATGGAGATGCATAAATCATTTTTATTTCATTCTCTTTGAGCCCAATGGACACCTATTGTTTGCCTCAGCCCACGGCTCGATTTTAAGTTCTGTCTTTTAGCCCAATGTTTTGGAGATGCATTCTTCCTGCACCTCCATGCTTTCTTCCTCCACCTTCATATTTTCAAAAATACCAAAATCACCTTTTTTGAATTTGAAATATAATCTTTTTTATATTTAAATTTTAAAATTCAGAATATAAATTTGTTTTTTTATTATTTAATTCAAAATATAATTTTGTTTTGTATTTTAGATTATTCAATTTAAAATATATTTTTTTATATTCTAAATTTTACAATATTAAAAATTGTTTTCTTAGTAGAAAATACAATTCTTTTTCATATTTTAAATTAAAAATTGTATATTCTGAGGGGTATAGGATTTATTTAAATTTTCTGTTAGGGGTATACTGGTAAATGCGTCGAATCCATGGAGGTACAGGAAGAAAGTATGGAAAAGTATTAAAGTGTAGGAAGAATGCTTCTATTTTGGAACAGTACTAAGTATGCCGGGCTCAAATCCAAAAGCCCACTAGAATATAGCTCATTTTCTAAGTTTGTTTCGGGAAAATACTTATATGAAGAAGAATCACACAAATTTTATCAATACTTTCTAGAGAAATTTTAATCTTCAAAAAGCTTATATTCCGTCTAAAACGGACCAAATTTTAAGTACATACATTAAAAATATCATTTTAAATGGTGAAAAAAGTGATTTATATGAAAAACCATACGTGCATAGTTTTTTTTTCTTCATATAATCTTTAAGCTTTCTACGTGTAGACTATCACACAATGATGAAACTTGAGTTTTGGATTTTTGCAATCTTCCTTGCTAATCGCAAACGAAGGTGAAATACAAACGATACACATTTCATTTGATGGATACTATTTACGTATGGGCGAAAATGTGTGAATGCGCCGCAGAGCAAAACAGTTACCCTAACTCTGCTGTGCATCATTTGTACATTACATTGTTGGTTGAGGAAACAGTCGTTCTCATCGTTAATCCAAAGCCAAAAGCTCCCTACAAGTTCATGCTAAATAAGAAGCCCCACTAGGTTTGTGACTTTGGATTTAACCACTTACACTGCTATAAACATCACTCCATCCCTACTACAAATCTCACTAACCAAGAAGGATCATTCCATGATCAGCTGCATGTGGCGACTCATGTCATTCAGGTAACTTGAGCAAGTATAATCTTCTAGGTCACATGCCTCTACCAATTGAGATTTTGGTGCAATTGAGTTTTGCTTAAGGTCTAGAATTGTCTCCTCACCCTTTAGCAGCTGCACAACCTATAGTCCACAAAGATGCAAGTTAGTTTCAAACCATTCAAGAGATTAAAACATCCAAAACCCTAAACTCTAAATCATAAACAGTAAATCATAAACCCTAAAACTTAAACAAGTAATATGATCATCTTCTAATCTAACCTTATTCATGAATGGCCGCTTGGAGGATGCATGGTGGACACACATGGAAGCTGTCACCATGAGACGCATCATTTCTGTATGATCATATTCCTCTCCTAATCTGGGGTCTGCTATGCCCTTTACATTGTTTGTGTCCAGCAGCGGCTTGGCCTGAAACAGTAAATCATTTCTAAACATAAGCAGCATTTTGCAAGCAAAGATTATATAAACATCTTCAACTCTTTGTTGCCAAATCCTCAAGTCATGTTCTCTCAGAAGGGAAATTCACTTTGGATCTTCCATGAGATATACTAGGGTTATGAAGTCTTACCCAGGAGACAAGACTTTGCCTACTATCTGAATCAACAGCGCGACGGCCTGTTATGAGCTCCAACAGCAAAACTCCAAACGCAAATACATCAGTTCTCTCATCCACAATTCCATGCATAAAGTACTCCGGAGCCAAATAGCTGCAACCAACCATTTCATGCATGCAGTGTTTTAAGACTAAGAAAATGGTTACAGTAGGAAATGTGAGTCAATGAAGCTACAAACACTAACCCAAATGTGCCTTCTATTGGGAAGACAACATGGTTGGCCCACTTATTTGGAAGCCACTTTGCCAGTCCAAAATCCGAAATCTGAAGTTTATTACAGCGGTGTTATTTTTCTTTGCATAGAAATGCACATAGAATATAAGTAGAAAAATTCAGTTTATGTTATAAGCTGCTGGCATAGTACCTCAGCTTCATAATTTTCGTTGAGTAATATGTTGGAGGCCTTGATGTCCCTATGAATGATTCGCCTTGGGCACTCTTTATGGAGATAATGCAATCCGTCAGCCACTCCAAGGGCTACCTTGAATCGTTTTCCCCAGTCCATGCCTTGAGAACCTGACATGTTGAACACCTCTTTGTTAGCCATGAAAAATAGAATAAGCACAATGAAAACATGAAAACTGAAGCAAGAAATGGATGCATCTCCCCACCAAAAAGCATAGAACTAAGACTTCCATGCGGAGCTAATTGTAGGACAAAGTAGAGGCCGCGATCAACCCCAAACCCAACAAGGTGTGTTGCATTTGGGTGGTTTATGTGTGCAATAATCCCAAGCTCTGTCAAAAAATCACCAGCTCTATCTGCAGCATCCTTTTCATTCTTCATTAGCCTCTTTACAGCTATAATTTGACCATCAGGTAAGCAGCCTTTGTACACTTCAGCATGACCACCTTTCCCAACCAAGTTCTCTACAAAATCATAGATAACAATATTAAAACGAATGAAAAGTCAAAAATATTTGGTTAATTGTTATTGATCGTGTTAGTATTAATGTATAGTTTCTGACTTCAGGCACTTAAAGACTCTTTATGAGAAAGACCAAAAGGAAATATTCAATTTACTTTAATAGGACCAAAAGGACAATTTCAAAGGGTCACAACATCCCATTGAATTTAAGACTTTGACCAGGAGCCATGTTTTGGTAACTATCAGCTATTAAGTTGAATAGTGTTAGACTTGTATAATACATAGTGACATGTCCAGCTGAAATTAACTCTAATGGGGAAACGTTATTTGACTGGCTTCTTACCGAACTACTTGACAACGGCTTTTCCATTAAACTTATTTCATCATTTGACTAATAGTAGAGATTTTAGAAAACAAAGGCAATAAATTCAATATCTATATTTTTTTTTCTATTTAGTCTTTGGCAGAAGGCTGCTATAACAACTGTTTTGAAGCATCTCCATTTTGCATTATAAAAGCAGAATGAACATTTAAAACTTTGACTTTCCGCAAATTAATCATACATTGTCTCAAGTGGGTCATTATTTTAAAGAAATGATTTGGGATATTCCTAATAAAATCCTATTAGATTGAATGAATTTTATCTCTAGGATGAAAAGAAACAAACAGAAAAAATGCATCATAAAGCCCGATTACCATAACTACAAACTAAATAACTAACTTCTTGCACCATAAAAGAATGTCCCTACTAGAAACATATGACATGTACCAACAACAATTGACATCATCATAAACTTTTGGAATATGAAAGGTGTGAACTAAGCCGAAGCCGTACCCTTGACAAATTTACACTAACAAATTTAATAGCTTGGCTCATGCATGTGCTATCGTTGAAACCAAGACAGAAGTAACTTTCTTGCAAACCATGGTCACACGATATGCCAGTTTTCGAGGGACACACTGCCCAATCCCATAGGTTAAAGGGTGGGACACTGTTCAATGTGGTTGACAAGTGACAACTGAAAGCACCAGCAAACGGCACGCCTGAGTATTTTCATGGAAAATTGCCTTTAAAGTGGCAAAGTACACAACTCATACCCAGGCATAGGATTATGTACTAGTGTAATACTTCTTTGTACGCTAATATTTTGATAGTATTAAACTAATTATGCACTCAATAGAACAAACTAAATCTTATTCATATTTTCATGGTGTCAGCTTTAGTATCCAGCGTACACTTGCAATCTGCACTAAAGGGTAAAGAATATTAATGTGAGGCCCCATAAATAAATGTCCTTTTCTGTGGACATGCAGAAACAGGAACCCTATGTTTGGTCAAAAAGGTCGTCTACTCTCTACAGTTTCCAAGGGGAAAGTTAGGCACTAACCAACTCCCAAGCTAATGGCGCCAACTTAACACCTCTAAGTCATCATCAACCATCAACCATAATACCATACAACAATCAACCATGTCGTATAAATTAAAAGAATTCTAAACCATTTTTCTTATTTCTCTTTTCAACAAAAAACCCTCTAACACAAACCAATTATTTTGTAACATCCCACGAGGGATGCCTCATCTAAAGTAGAAGAATGGAGGGTCTCGCATTTATTAATTGGGGGTTCATATTCCTATTCATTTGACAAAGTTGGTAATTATAATCCTCTCTACATTTCATCACAAAAAAGAAACTATTTTGAGCCATTAAATTAAAGTTATTGCTAAAACGATACATATCTAATGGCACGAGAGTCTATGCTTGTAATGAAAATGAAATTTTGCAAAATCAATTATAAAGGACACACCAAAGTAGAAATAAATCACATTCATCCTTGCCTCTTTTCTTTTGCTAATGGTGACTGATTAATAAATACCAAACAACTTGCGAAAGTGGAAGGTTCATCCCTCCAAATAACGAGATCCATCAAATGAACTGATATTTTTCCTATGAGATTTTTTTTTTTCATATTCACAAACTTGAAAAACTTATTTCTAGTATTAAAAAAAGACTGAAACTTTCACTAAATTATGAAAAGAAAAAAGAGGATTTAGTTCATACCAGGACTAAAATTTTTAGTAGCAGCTGCTAACTCTTCATAATCAAAGTTTCTCCAAGAGGGTTTCGCGGGAATAGCTCCAATGTCAATACCCTCTTCGGCACTTCGAATACGAGCGAGTTTTTTGGTCAAACCCTTCTTTGAGATATCATGGCTCACCGCAAGCAGAGGAATGGACGTTAATTTTCGCACAGACTTGAACTTGAAAACATCGACCATAGACTTCCATGGCACCAAGTAACCCTCTTTTCCGCTATCCAACGACGAGTCTGTCTCGGACTCTGTCTCCGAAACAGGGGTTTCCAGAATCGCCCTCGGCGATCCCTCACCGTCGCTCATCAACTCTTTCACGTGATTACGCGAGAATGCCATTTCTGGATTCTTCTATTCTATTTACCCCCTCTTCTCGAACTCTGCAGAAACAGAGGAAACAGAACAAAAAACAAAAATGGTCTTTAAAGCTTGAATTTTTTTCCAATGTAAACATACATAAACGAAAATTCGATTCACATGAATTAGCAAAATAATAAAAGCCAACATGGTTTTCTTCTCTGGTCAAATTATTTGCTTTTCTAAATTCCCGGTTGAATGTTCTGTTTCGTGTGTTGTGCACCTGAAACAGGGGTGGTTATTTAACAGAAGAAACAAAAACGAAAAAACAAAAGCTTACCTTATTTTGACATAGTTCAGGGCTACGGGAGTGTTTGTTCGAATCCAAAAGCCCGTGCCCGCACCTGAAAGTTAGAAGGACTAATTCGTGGATGGTGAAAATCCTCCTTTACATTGGTGAGGGCATGAGCAAAAAAAAAAAAACAGAGGAATGCAGAGAGAAGAGGAGGGTGGATGCAGAATAGAAGCAGAAAAGATGACAGAGAAAGAGAGTTTCAAAATTGGTAAGTGTTTGAGCGGTGCTTAATATTGGGAGAGGAGCATGCAACATCCAGCGTTGGAATGTTTCCTATATTTATACACCTACTGTTTTCAATTCTATTTTTCTTGTTCATTTATTTTCTTTCAACCTTTTCAATTTCAATTGGTTTAGTTTAGTCTCTTATTTTTAACTTCTTATTGGATCGGTTGGTGATGTTATCATCATACAAGGCTCAATTCTTAATTCCATGTTTTGCACCACCTTCTGTATTACAATGCCAAGGATGAGGAATATAAATATTACAATTTCTATAACTAATTTTATTTTTCATTTACTTTACTATTAATAAATTATTTTTCATAAATAATATTATTTTATCTATCAATTATTTGTTTTTATTATAAATAACAAAGTGATTGTAAAACTTCATACATTTTTTTCAATTTCTGAAAAAATCATCCAAGAGGTTTGACTCATGTAATTGTAAATAAACATTAATAGCGTGTCTTAAATTTTTTAAAAAAGATAATTAATTGTCTGAAAAGTTGAAAAGATTTGGAAAATAAATTATTTAAGTAGCAAAATAAAGGAGGGGAAAATAGAAAAAGAAAGAAAAGAAAAGAAAATAATGGTTATGGTTTTGTTGAGAAACGAAGTGTTGGTCGTCGTGACTTTTGCCGTAACTAACGCACGAACAAAAGCGCCTGCGAAGTGGGAAATTGCGTAGCCGAATAAAGAGAAAATGAATTATTTTCATTAATTATACACCTATTATCAATATATTATTTTCATTAATTACATCATTTAAACATTTAAATAATTAAAGAAATTAAAAATGAAGATAAAAGAGACTTTTGAAGAGCCTGAAATCACACCGAATATATATGTTTATATGTTTTCATGAGTAGGCGTCTGTTTTTTTCAATCAAACTGTTTTTTATTTCACCAATAATAAACATATTCTTCCCAAATTACTAGGCGTTGTAATAAATTAAACCTAGAAAAGATTAAAACCAATACATATTAGACGCTTATTACTTTAATGTTCTGAGTGCACAGCTTCAAATCTTATCTTATATTATATCACATTATAATTTGTTATCAATTTTTCAAATGCTTATTTTTATATATTTGACGACACATAAAACTCAATAAAAATGTAATTTCGTTATCAATGAATACATGTCCTTTTTTATATTTTGACCAAAAAAAAAATTCCTTTTATATATTTAATAAACTTGTGTCTCAAAGGCATATGAAATGATATGTGAAATTGATTAAAATATTATTACACATGTTGATGACTTAACGTAAGACCTTAGTGGTTGAGTTTGTTACCTCTGTGCATGTTACCTTATTGTGATTTTTCACAATTGGTGTTCTTGTTTAAGCCTTCGTTGTTGATGTAAGAATCACACTCTTTGAAGCTTCATTTTTATTGATTCCATAACAACGTAGAGTGGCATGCCCATTTGAAAGTGACTGCGAATTATTAGTTTGGTTCGTCAAAATAAATGTCTGAAAGGATATAGTTAAGAAAGAAAAACCGTGCTGAGATCTTTTTCGTGTTTCTTGTTCGTACGTTGTGACATGTTTCATGTTTTAATCTTCTTTAAAGTTTACAGCAATTTTGTCTTTTTGTGGTTGAATTGCACCCACAAATCCCGCACCAAAAAACAAAGCAAAGTTCAATACCAAAACCTAACCCAAACACAAGCATTGAAATAGGTTAGGGTGTTTCACTAACTCTTCTGTGCATCAATATTCCGTTCTGTGTTAGGTCACGTTCTTTATTTATCTCTCAAACACTCGCTAAGATAAATATTAGATACTTCCCTCCTCATAGGGTCACTGTCAAACGTGGCAAAAAGCTTAGGGCAGCATTCTTTGTTAGGTAGGTCAACTAAACCCGTTAATGTGTTTTCCATATATTCACATTTTGTAGAGCCTTTGATCTAAAATAACGAAAACAATATCATAAAACTTAATTAACAATTTTGTTAAATCAATTATTAATTTTACTTAATTGTGATCTTGGCCATAATAATTAGTGGTTCGAGTAGATGGATCGATTGGATTATTCAAATCATATAAATATACATTTTTTTAAGTTTTTATGTAATCATCAGGTTCTAATTGAATCCTTTTCATATTAGAATCAGGAAAATAAAATGGCATATTAGTACCAGTTCAATATTTGATTGACATGATTAGAATTAAAAAAGTGCAATTAAGGCTATTGATTTATATTTTTCCCAATCTAGAACTCAACCCCCACCAACTTCACCAAGTGACCCATGTCAGTTCAGTTAGGGAAGTGGCTTAACTGAATTCCATTGACGTCTTAAAGTGCATAGTGGATAAGAAGCTTAACGATTTGTGGGGACCCTTAATTTTATAAAGTGTTTAACAAAGTTGCAATTGCTTCAAGGTGAACCAACCAAAATGGTTCTTCCCTCCAATGAGATTATATGCACATTGCTTCTTCGATTTGACCAGTTTTGTTAAGCAAAATTCAAGGTGGGGGCAACAACTAATTAACAGATGTTATTATTCAACTTCTCATAAGGATTGCAATGGATTCGTTGGGAGATTTTGTTTAGGAAGTTGGTTAACCTCATGTTAGAGTTACTTATATATAATTGAGACACAATTGTATGCCAAGAGACATTGAAGCTGTAATAAGTGAGTATATTAAACAAAGAGTACTATCTTATAAATGCCAGCATATTTATAATACTTCAATGAAATCTTATCCAAGTAGTATTTAACTTCTTATAACACTGTTTATATTGCTAATTTGATATGATATTGATGTGGGAGGTTGAAATTATTTCCATATTATGTAGTAAACTCACCCTCCACTCAAGAAACAATTTGTAATATAAAAAAGAAAATTTAGTGGTAAAGATATTCTCGACTATCTCCTTATAAATTCATTTTAATATTGTTAAGAATTTTTTAGATTGACAGAATATGAGTAATAATAATATTTAATTATTTCTTAAATAATTAAATAAATATTTAAGTAATTATAAATACATAGATTTTTTTCCTTCTCAAATATAAAAAACAAAAATAAATATGTAATATAATTAACTCTTATCTTGTGTTTGTTATTATTCTCACAATACTAAAGGATTTGATGAAGTCAAGCAAGCCAAAGCAAGCAAGAAGATGGAAGTGTGTCTTAGGCTTTGTCTTAGTATGAGTGAGTATGATTGGTTTTGAAAGAAAACCTAGGCACATCTGAGGAGAAATTCACTAGTACATGGTCTAAAATGATTAAATCAAATCATAAAGAGAAAGGTATAACTTTGGTTAAAAATAGTTTTGGAAAATAAGGTACTGGATGAATAAAAGCTGATTTCAAATTTAGCAGAATCAATTTAGTCGTGCTGGACGAACTGAATTAATTATTTTTTAAAATCTGGTTTGGGTTCTTCCCTTATAAATACAGTGGCTTTTTTTAAAGTGTTAAAATATATACAAATACACATACGAAACAAGAATACAATCTTTGAGCATCACTTGTGAGAACCACTGTGAGAGAATCGTTTTGAGAAAATCTAGAGTCTTTCTTAATCTTTTTAAAAGGGGGCTTTTTACTTGAAGAATCAATCTTGACCAGTGCTACTGAATTTCTTCAAGACAATATACAGGCCTTTCTTTCTGCACCAATCAGGGAGTTATTCTCAACCTTTCTTGAACCTGTTTGATTCAAGATTTGTGTTGTGTTCATTGTAATTCTGTGAAATTCTTGAACAATTGTATTGGTTTTGGGCTATAGGAGTTAGCCTTGTGTTTCTGCTGAATTGATTGGGAGCTACGGGAAGTAGTTGATCAATTCAGTAGGTTTCTTGATTCACACAGAGAGTAAGAATTGGTTGATTGATTATATGTGAACAATTAATTGAATTAGTGGAACTTTCTTTGCTTGTGGTGCAAAAGAGACTAGACGTAGCCCTTGAGAAAAAGTGAACCAGTATAAAATTGATTTGTGTCTCTTTTTCTTAACCCTTCTCTCACAATCTTGATTTGTTGCTGAAAAATTTGATAATCTGTGATCTGTTGTACTATTTGATATATGTGTTTCTGCATACTTAAAGTTTTATTTCTGCAACATAGTTCTTGATATTCTTACTACAAGATTGCATTATGTTCCTTGTGTGCATCATCAAACTTTGCTTTGAAGTCCTGTAATTGATTCTTGTGTATTGGTGTATAGATGATTAGTTCATTTACTGAAAAGTTCTAGTCCAAACTGTTTTTCAAAGATTCTTTAATTGAAATTCTTTAATAAAATCTGATTTAACATCAAATTTCTGCATAATCTGATAAGTTGAATTTGTTGTTGGATTGTAAGATTCTATTATAATACATTGACTGAATTTCTATCATAGTTAATTTTGTTTTTCATATTGTTTTGGCGATAATTTCATATTGTTTTGGCGATAATTTCATATATCTTGTTTATGCTGTTTTAAAAATCTTGATTGCGTTAAATTGTGATTATAATTCATTCAGTTTGTCTTTTATTCATCATCTAATATAAATAAATTCATTCGAGCTTAAAACTAATTTATTTTCTATTGTACCTTATATTCTTAATCATTGAGATTTGCTACTAAAGATTTTCTGATGTTTTCATAGAGTTAAATTGCAAAAATCTTTTAAAGTTCAATAAAGATTTTCTGATGTTTTCATAGAGTTAAATTAGAAAAATCTTTCAAAGTTCAATTTACGTTTCTTTCAAAATTCAATTTACCCCTTCTTGAACTGAGCCAAATACATTGTTATTGGTGAGAAAAAGAAAATAGTGATTTGGGTGATTTGGAGGCGTGAAAATAGAAGAGTGGATGAGAAACTCATCCTCATGGAGAAGGCAGACAACAACACTTCTCAGTTCATGGGTGGTGGAGGCGTCTCTTTAAACATCGTTTTACTTTCCGACGATAGTTCCTCTTTTGTCTCGGGGTATAGAAATTTTTTTATTGGGTTTAGGGTTTCTTAAGTGTAGGGTGAGTTTACTATGGAAATTGGAAGCATTGTGAATTCCTACTTCCAATTCATTTAAGTAATTCTATTCGTATCAGTCAATCTGAAAATAGATTCAACCATTTTGTGCAGGTCCGTCTTACATGCAGGTTTTGTTTGACATCACGTTTTACTGTGTAGAAAATTTGACTTGGTGTCTGGCCAAACAATCTGTCCAAATATCTGTTTAGCTACAATACTCTCTCTTAACATGTGCAGCGTGACTTCTTGCTGAAGATATGGGGCCGATGTTGGAGATAGAATATTCTTCTAAGGTCATCTACAACTGTAACATTGCTTAGGATTCTAACATTAATTGTAGCACATGTTCAAATTTTATTTCTCATACCATTCTGTCTTTTCTTTTTTACCAATACAACAAATTAAATAGTAAAGAAATATCATTTAGGATATCAAATTGGATGTGATCCATGCTTGCAAGAAGAAAACTTGATGAATTGTGCCAATGCTAATTATCTTTCCTGTTAACTGATGATCTAATATACCGAATCAAATCGTGAAGATCGGAGAAAGAGGAACCACCCGGACTCACACTTTTGTGAGCTAACATAGCCATTGTTTTAGCTGATTTCAGAAACTCCTCCCTCCTATCAACCATCAGATCATTTAGCATCTTCTCCACAACATGTCTATCACACACATCTTTCATGTCCAACCCTACTTTCCAAACCTCACTCACAAACCTGCTGTTGATCTGCTGATCAGCAAAGTATGGCCAGCAAATCATGGGCACACCAGCCACCAAACTCTCCAAGGTTGAGTTCCACCCGTTGTGGGTCAAGAACCCACCAATGGCCTTGTGTGCCACCACCTCCTCTTGCGGGGCCCACTCTACAATGAACCCCCTCTCTTTAGTCCCTTTCTCCAGCTCAACGGGTATCTGGTTATCATTTTCTTTTCCTGCGACAATGTCTGGCCGCATCACCCACAGAAACCTCTTCTTGCTGTTCACCAAACCGTACCAAATCTCCAGTAAATCTTCCCTTTTCATAACAGTGCTACTTCCGAAGCTGACATACATCACCGACCCTTCAGGCTGAGCGTCGAGCCACGTCATGCAGCTCCTGTCCACTTGAAAAATACTGTTCTTAAACTTGGGAATGTCCTTTCCTTCCTTGGATTCTGCTTTTCTCGTGTTCAAATGGTGGTGGAGAGGGCCAACGGTGTAAACTTTGCGAAAATGGTGCCGTATTTGGGAGAGAACAGGGCCTTCTAGATCCTCAAATGAGTTGAGGATAATCGCGTCTGCTGCAAGTGATTGTTGGCTCCGTTCCACAATCGACTCAACAGCCGAGCTCCCGTTTTTGTTTGGCCGAAAGAAACTTGGTAGATCTCTGCAGCGAAGCAAATTTTCCATGCCTGGCATGTTTTTTATGATCCGATCCATGTCCTCATCTCCTACAACCATTCATATCATAAGCTCCTGAATCTATACAGATTTTGTCTATCATATCAGTTAACAACTCCTTCCCAAATTGACTCTACTATTAAGAACATGTACAATTTTCTGATAAGGGGTCAAACCTGAACCATTAAGACATTATGGCAGCTATCACTTGTGATAATGAATTTGTCATAAGAAATTAAGAAATTGGAACATACATACCAAATGGAAAGCGCATATATAAGGAAGGTATGAGTAAGAGGTGGATACTAGATAGGGTGAGAAATAAATGAATTTTAAGTCCGTACATACCTCTAATGGGAAGTTCTTGGCACTGGAGGAGCTTTTTAGCAGAGATATAAGCCCAGAAGCAACAAGAACTAATGGTTCGGAAATGAATGATTGGTATGGATAGGTTGACCTGAGAAGCGACGTCAGCGGAAAGGCTTCCGAAGATTCCATCCTGAATAATGCAAGTAAGTTTGGGAATTTGAGGAGTGTGGGAGAGCAGAATATCTCTCAAGAAGGGCTTAGCGTGGGGAGTTATGGAAGAAATGAAGTCCCAGGCACGGTCTCCTGCGAATCCAGGGTGGTCAGCCTCGTCGAAACAATCGGAAAGGGTCTTGAAATGGAGCGTAGGGTAGGATTTGGAGAGAACTTGGATGTCACCGAAACGAGTGAGGCGGCGGTGGATGGTGTCGGTGGTGAGGAAGGTGACGTGGATATTCTCAAGAACCAGAAGCTCCGCGAGCTTCAGCATGGACATAACATGCGCGGATAATGGAAGGGGAAAGATCAGCACGTGCCCTTCTGCCATTGATTTTCTGTTCTTCAACTTGGCCTTGGTCTCTTTAATAGAAGACACGGCCCATTTAATAAGAGCTCAAAACAAACTTTAAAGTTTTAGACTGCCAGGTAAGCGTCTCCAGCTACTTCTATTATCAAGTCATATCTTTCTTACTCATTTTTAGCATTCCCATAACTTTTTTTAAGGTTCCAGAGCAAAGTTGAGTAGCAACCATACCGTTTCTCCAAGAAATTTGAGAGCCGTTTGTCTAAGAAATTTGAGAACTGTTTATCTTCAGAGAAAAAAAAATTTGTTAGGGAAGATGAAAAATATTCTGGAAAGAAACAAAGAAAAATAACGAAGCTATTGAAAAGCAAGAAAATGTTAAAAGAGAATCACAGAAAAATCTAAACTTTTTATTTTTTATTTTCTGTATAATATTTCTGTATCAATACAAAACTGAAATTTCCAATATATAAGGATTTCCGTTTATTTGTTGCGCGATGTTACCAGTAATAATTAATAATAAGTTTAATATTTAATACTTTGCTTCTGTTCTGACCATAGATTTGCGATTAAAACAATGAAATGAAAAAAAGTTCGAGAAGATCTATGTATGAAAATTTGTTTAAAAATAAAAAATGGGACAAAAATCTGACGGGATACCTTTTTTTGTAAGGGTGCAAGAAGAAAGTAACAATTTCTATTATATTTATTATATAATTAATTTTTAGTATTAATTTATTAATATTAATATTTATATTAAAATAAAAATAAATATAATTAATTATATAATATAATATAATAATATTAATAAGAATAATAATAATTATTATTAAAACAATAATATATTTAATAATAATCAAATATTAATACAATATTAATAAAATTAAAAATTATAATACTAAATTTATAAAATAATAATTAAAGAAGATACTAATAATATTAATATTAAAAAGTAAAAATAATAATTATATTATTAATAAAATTAACAATTATAATAATGGTTAAAATAAATTTATAAAATAATTATAATAATATTAATGCTTATTATTTTATTTTATTTTATTAATTAAATGCATAGTCTCATTCATAAATTTTCTTTTATATTTCACCATTTTTTCTTTAATTAAATACATGTATTTTTAATTTTCTTTCACCTTTAATTTATTTATTTTATTCTTTAAAATTTATTCTAAAATCCAAACAACATCTTTGAGCGTTTGATAGCGTGAGATGCGCCAAGTTAAGAAATAAAATTGCGATTAGTGATGCACAGTGAAAGTAGTTACACCGCACCGCCATCACTGTCGTATCTCCTATCGTTATGGATGTTTCGCATCTCTTGTTCGCCCTTCGGAAACTCACCTTCTATTTCTGTTTCTGGACAGTCTGCAGGCTGGGTCACCCCAAATTACCACCATTCATCTTGTTCTGAGACAAGCTTTCACAACAAAATGTCAAAAAAAATCTAAAAAAAAAACATGAAAATTCATTTTAATAATAATAATAACAATAATAATATATATTAGTATTTTAAATCAAAACATATATTTAAATTATTAATATATGGGGTTTTAAGTGACTTTTTTTTCTTTATGGACGTCAAAATATAATCTTTCATAAATGTCAAAGAAATTTCTTTAAACAAATTATTTGTACAGAGTAGTTATAGTCTGACAATTCCTTAAAAAAAAAAAGTCTTATACTAATTAATAAAAACAGTTAATAACTGGTTTTCTTAAAAAGTTGTCAAAATATATATTTTGGCTTGAATATCTTATTAATCGAAATGTAAGAGAGTTCAGTCGAAAGTCATGTGAGCACAAGATCAAGCTATAAAAATTCTCTCCAAACCTTGAGAATATATAAGAACGTGAAATAAAATATCAGAACAACTAAATATTAAACATGAAGATTATAGGTCATTATATCATTTTTATAAGTTTAATTGATTTAAGTCTATTAGAGAATATAAGATGTTATTTTAAGTCTTAAAAGACTAAAAAACTAGATAAAGATATTTTTTTTAATTTTTAATTTAAGTTTCCTTTCTTAATTTATTAGGATAATAAAATAGGTCAATTTAATCTATTTTTTTCCAATCTGATAATGAATTAGGTGGTTGACTATTATGGTTACATGAGTTTAAAATTTTAACTTGTTTAACGGTCTTTTAAGTTTTTTCTTAGAGTTTTAAGATTTTGTCAAAAGAAATTATCTTTATATATTAAATTATTTCATTATAATAATATTTAAAATTTACTTCATTTATAAGTATTAATAAATTAAGTTATAATATTATCTTATATTTACATCTTTAAATTATAGAATAAAAAAATATCTTTTAATTTTTTTCAATTGTTAATTAGAAAAATAGGTCGACGGACTTCTCTCATTTTTGGGTGGTTGATTAATCAGAGGGTACTGATGGGTTAAAATATCAACTCGTGATGGCTAATTAGTAACTGGCTAGTAAGTCAACCCGATCTGCTTTACTATCTTTATACTCTTTTTTTTTTTCCTTCATATACTTTTTTTTATATGACCAATGAAAAGTTCCTTAAAGCTAAATATCTTCATTCCAAAATTAGATAAGAAAAATTTCACCCTCTCACATAAGTTATCTAGATAAGGAGATCGAGATGACTTCATCTTATAAATAATGTGATCTATCCTACATAACCCATATAAATATTTAAAAAATTAAAAAAATTCCTATTTTAACTTTTTAATCTCTAATTCTAATCTTATAAAAGCAAGGATTTCCTACATAAAAAGTTAAAAACTAATGATTTAATACAATAAGAAACCATATATA
>Ga0123340_1000561_pt1 | contig 25705 bp, 9 predicted proteins | sample SirMexnodulemix_FD_89961 | JGI IMG/M metagenome (GOLD analysis project Ga0123340, IMG submission 89961) | Root nodule microbial communities of legume samples collected from Mexico - Siratro Mexico nodule mix | ecosystem: Host-associated > Plants > Roots > Nodule | place: Mexico: Nepantla...
TATTTAAAATGAGCTAATATTTAATATTAAAATTTCAAATTCTTAAATATATATTTATTTATGGATATAGTATATCTAAACTAAAAAAATTAAGAAATTCGAAAAATTATAGGAAACTTGAATAAAAATAATTTTAGAAATTATATGAGTTTTAATTTTTTATAACCGTAAAAAAAAACTTATCATATATAATAGTTTGTGATTTGACAATGATTGACTTTTCTCCCTGAGAAAATGACCGTTATTCTTTTAGTTTATTTCCATTTAACCTATTTCCGTAATATTATTTGGATGGCAATTTATCCTCTAATCCTTAATTTTGTTGACACGTATTTCAGTGGCGCGGATCGTCACGTGGCTTAGTTCCAAAAACTTTGTTTTTAAAAAATAAAAAATAAAACACTATAAAGTATCGCAGAAAAGAGCACCCGTTTCTTCACTCGACACCAACTTTTTATTTGTATTTTTTTATGTTTGAAATTATTCTAAAAAATATTACAAGACATTACTCTAGGGTTAAAGTGCTCAAAATAATAATTGTATATTATTATTATTACATTTAAGTAATAAAAGCACAAAAATATAAAAAACTTCCATAACTATTTTCATTACACGTTAATTAGCATGCAAGCTTATAATTTTTGCTTATTTTTGACAGGTTTGATAGAGATCTGAAATGGAGAACAGGGGTTGAGGTTGTTCCAATGCATTGCTCAAGTTCAAATGGTTTCAGAATCACTTCCTCTGCTTTAAAACAAGCGTATCAAAAAGCACAAAAATTGAATCTGAAAGTGAAAGGGGTCTTAGTAACCAACCCCTCGAACCCACTAGGAATAACCATGACCAAAACGGAACTTAACCACCTAATCGATTTCGCAATTGAGAAGAACATTCACATAATCAGCGATGAAATCTACTCGGGCACGGTCTTCGACCCACCCAAATTCGTGAGCATAATGGAAGTTGTGAACGAGAGAACTAGCAGCATCAACAACATTCGGAATCGCATTCACATAATATACAGTCTCTCGAAAGACCTTGGAGTACCAGGATTTAGGGTGGGAATGATTTACTCAAATAACGAAATGCTGGTGGGTGCTGCAACAAAAATGTCAAGCTTTGGATTGGTTTCGTCACAGACTCAATATTTGGTGGCTAACGTGCTGAAGGACAAGAAGTTCACTTTTAATTACATGGAAGAGACCCAGAGGAGACTGAAGAGGCGCATGGAGATGCTGGTGTCTGGTCTGAGAAACGCAGGGATTCAGTGCTTAAAAAGCAATGCAGGGTTGTTCTGTTGGGTGGACATGAGACATTTATTAAGCTCTGCGACTTTTGAGGCGGAGAAGGAGCTTTGGATGATGATTCTTTGCCATGTTGGGTTGAACATATCTCCTGGCTCTTCTTGCCACTGCTCTGAACCTGGGTGGTTTAGGGTATGCTTTGCCAACATGTCTGAAGCCACGTTAAAAGTTGCAATGCGGCGAATGAAGGCTTTCATAGATTCAACCGTCTCTGTCGTCAACGAGAACGGTTGTACTTACGAACAATCCGTGAGTGCCGAAAGAGAGTCAGTTGCTAAATGGGTGAACTGATATGCTTCGTTAATCTTCTATTCTGTCTTCATTTTCACTTACGAAAGTGATGAATAATGATTTCCTAAAATATATTACTGCAAGAAATCATGTTCATTTATGGAAATTTTATTACTAGAAAATTGTTTTATGTATGTCTAAAATTGCGTTTGATTAATTTATAGATTCCTAATAATACTCTTTAAATTCTAAATTAATTGAAAAAAGAGAGTAAAAGTTATAATGGAGTTATAATAAAGTTTTTTTTCTCATCCGTATAAGAATATAGATTACTCACAAGAATATAAATTATAAAAATAAGAAGAAAGAATAAGTAGTAGTACGTAAATTTACCGCTAAAAATAAAAATAATGAATTTAGGTCGCGTAGTTCAAAATCATATTAAGCACGTATTTTTGGCTAATATTTAGTAGTTTTAGAAAAAGGAATAAATTTGATTAATTAAAAAATATTAAAAGTTTTGAGGGCATAAAGTGATAATAACTAGTTATTTCATAAAATCACTTCTATTCTATAAAGATCTGAGGATGTTTGTTTTACAATTAATTATATTTTTGTTAATAATATTTTTGAGATTACTATTACTGAAATTGTTATTGCCATTAAAAATGTTTAGTAAATATTTATATTTTTAAAAATAAAATATTAAAAAAATATAATTAAGTTAAAGTACGAAGTTACTTAGAAAATAATTCCTATTCCTGTGAGAATATAAGATTCTCTTTCCCATTTTATATGAGAATAAAAAAATGTAATATATAGATTCCTACAAACGTGTAAATATTCGATAATATTTTTTATAATTTGTGCTAAATATATGAGAATGTTACATTTCCATAGTAGTATTCTTGAGTATAAATTTGTAAAAGTTAAAACAAAGCTCACTATATATTGAAACAAATGTACTATATGATATGTCGCTCTTTTCGTGAGAATAAAATTTGTCTAAAACATGAGAATGTGACGTTCTATATAACACATGTGAATCTGAAAATATTTTTTTGTGACCTTATAACAAATTCAGGAAAATTAATTTCCACTTTAGTATAAAAATAGAAAAACCACGTGAAAATGTACTATATGAGATGTCGCTCTTTATATATAATATTTATTATTATTTGAAAAAAAATTAATAATCATACATTTTTAATTAATAAACAATTATGATTGATATAAATTTTAAAATAATTATAAAAATAATAATTTTATATCACTTCGTCCCTGTTTATCTATAAGACTCTTTTAATTAGTTTATATATTTTTTAAATTCGTTAAATCAGCTGAAAGTAATAAATTTTGTGAACAGTTTGTATCATTCTTTCAAAGTTATTAGAGACTTTCGTACGCTCAGTGAATTTAAATCAATTGAAGAAAAAAAATTACTGATGCATTTTAAATATTTAATTAAGGATATTTTAAAAGAAATACCTTTAATATATCATTCAATTTAAGAGAGATCATATAACAAAAAGAGAAACAATTTTTTGAGAATGTTCTTATAGTCAGGGTTTTTCAGATACAGTAATCTTTACTATTATATAAATGCGATACATTTGATAATTTTATTCTATGTCGTAATTTTATTTTTTAATAAATAAAAAATAAGTTATTTATTTATTTAAGAAAATAAATAATTAAATATTTTATATTTATATAAAAATAATTAAATATTTTTAAAAAATAATTGTTTTATATACTTTTTTAATATTACTTTTACAAAATTATATATATTAAAATAAATTGTACTATTTTTCTATTTTAATTAATTCATAAAATGATAAAATTGTATATATTTAATGTAGTGAATGTGATTAAGGGCATGTGTTTTAGTTAATAAGATTATTATAATTAAAAATGATCTATATAATTTTTTATTAGTATAAAAGTCAACAACTATATAATAAAGTACTTTGTTCTAACATAACATCATCCCATATGCTGACGTGACATTCGCAATGGCAAAATGCATGGTATGAAACAAATATTTAGTGGCCATTCTGGCATGGGGGGATTGGCCACGTGGAAAATCCGTTACTCACGCTATTCGTGTGTTGGCTGGCTGCGAAGGAAAGAGAGAGCGAAGCAACAACACGTTTTTGAAGCTATTCCACGTTTAACTATCCACCTTTTCTTCTCAACTCTTCGAAGAGCATCAATTAAAGAAGAAAAAAACGCAAAAAACTGTTAGGGTTTCCCTTACCGGTTTCTGCATAAAACCTTCCCGTGAAGGCGAAGCCCCTCCACGTTCTCTTTTCTTCCACATTGTGCTTTTTCCACCCCTTTCCCCCCTAATTCCACGTCCTTCACCTACAAATTATTCATCCCTTGCAGGTATCTTCTTTCTCGAACATTTCCATTTCCGTGCTTGTTATTCCCCTGTTTCACGTAACTACATTTGATCCATCAGATATTTCCACATTACGAATACTTGTGTGCGCATGTTACTCTCGAGTTGTATGAACGTTGAATAATAGTAGAAATATATACTTGTACCGCACAAATCATTTGTATTTTAAAGTGATGATATGCATGTTGATTTCCTTAGTGTTGCCAACTTCGTGCTTACACATCTCTTTCATTTCATGGATTGTTTTTCGGCTTCTCTATTATGCTGTTTTGTCTACTCTCTTGACTCGAGGTGAAATCCATTGCGTTTGGCTTAAATGGTGATGTGGTTACGAATCTATGGTTCCATAAACAATGTTAGTGTTATATGAATATCTGTTGTCAATACGTGCCTAAGTTTATTCAGTTTTACTATTTAGTGTTTATTTGAAACCTGTTTAGTTGAACTTAATGCCAATCCATCCTTTCCTTTCCTTCTATGTTAGTAATTTACTGCACAAGTTTTTTTTTTACCCTGTTTATATTTTCTTGTTTCGTTATCCTACCTTTTAGTTACGTACACTACCAGCTTTAAGTACGATTTCGTGAAAACAAAGTAGAATAGTCAAAATGTCATATTTATGAATTTACAGTCTCCCTGGTATTCCTTGGTAAATTGCGTGAGGGTATTAATTATTATGATCAAAGGTTTATAATACTTGATCCCATGTTGCTTTGCGTTTTAAACTTCACTTCTCTTGATTGGTCTTTGTGTGTGTAAGTTTCAGATGAATGATCATTCTTTTTTATTTCAAAATTCTTTGCTTCTCGGTATTTTTTACTATTGTTTTTGAGGTTAAATTCACACAGGTTAGGGTGCAACTTAACCAAATAATTAAATGAAATAATATATGCTGCATTCCTGAACTTGTCCTAAGAAATCCATATTTACTGGGCCATTAATTGGCATATTATTCATTCAGGTGACGGATTTGATGTGGATGTCTCGTGTCGTTCTTCTTGGGTAATGAGATCAGTCAAGTTTGCCTCACTAGGCAGAGATGGACATTGCTGCTCTTTTAACCTCTGCTGGAATTAATATTGCTGTGTGCGTGGTGCTCTTTACACTGTATTCAGTATTAAGAAAACAGCCCAGCAATGTCAATGTGTACTTTGGAAGAAGGTTAGCTTCCAGGCGTTCAAAAAGCCGGGATCTTTGCTTGGATAGATTTGTTCCCTCTCCTACTTGGGTAATGAAAGCATGGGAAACGACTCAAGATGAAATGTTGACTACCGGTGGCTTGGATGCTGTGGTTTTTAGCAGGCTGCTTGTGTTCAGGTTGATCAATCATTCTTAAATTGAAACTCTTCAAAGCTGCAGACTACATAAAGAAATGCTTATACTATAGTTTTAATCTGAAATTCACAAGATGCCCCCACCTACAGAGTGAAGATATCTTAATCCTAGATAAGTAGAAGTGAATAGATGGTATATTGTTAGACTCAATCATTACGATATAAGGCACTGGCATTATGCACCACAAAACACTTTGATCAATATTTGTTAAAATGCCGAATGTGAGCACAGCATTTTTATGATTTGTTTCTCTCTGAAATAAATGAAGATAATCAATTTGTACAATAATAACTGGAACTAAGACTTGTGCTCATAGAAGAGATATATGATGTTAAGTCAGTTTGAGTCATCAAGTCACCAAAATAGCTTTTGGTAATATTGAACTCAAGTTTGCGATGGTCCTTCTATGGAGTTTTACCGTCTTTATTAGTTTCAGTATGGTAAATTTACCTGTTTGAGAGTTTGATGCCCTCTATGGAGTTATACCGTCTTTATTAATTTCAGTATGGTAAATTTACTTGTTTGAGTTTGATGAGTTTGCTTTCTGCCCTATTTTATGTTACTCAAACTAAAACCACGGCCTAATCATCCACTTAAAAGTACATAAAAATGAAAAAACTAATTTTGTTGTCCATTTTTGTGGCTTTTGTGCTTTACTAACTATTGGTATCAATTTTTCTGTTTCAGTATTAGAGTATTTTCTGTTGCTGCTATCATCTGCACTATTCTAGTGCTTCCAGTGAATTATTACGGTCAGGACAGAATACATAAGAATATACCTTTCGAATCACTGGAAGTATTTACCATTGAGAATGTTAAAGAAGGATCCCGGTGGTATGAACCCTTACTTATGTTGTACATGGAAATTTCCATTATGTCAAATAGTCAATATTGTGTTGAAGCTGAGAAAACAATGAGTAAACAACACAAAAAAGAAAGTGGTTTCTTGACGTAATGCTCTGAACATTTTTGGATCTGTCATGTGATTATGCTATTTCAAGTTACTTTTAGTAACTAATGAAGTCTCTTAAGCAAATTAAGTTTTGTTATTAATAAAAATAAAATTTAAGTATAACTCAATTATACAAAACTATGTTATTAACATCAAATTTACTCCTACTTATATATGATAATTTTATTTAATCTTTTGTAATAAGCTCTCTAATTACTTTAAATTCATTTTTTCTATTTAAAATATTACATATTTTAGTTGACTAAATTTGTTTTAAATCTTCTTTTATTAAATATTCATTAACAAAATCTTAAATCTTAATGAAAATAAGTAAGATGTTAAAAATTTTCCCCTTAAAACCTTAATTTCACATCTTATAAAATCTTTCAAACTTTAATAAAGCTTAATTATTTTTTTTATATTCCAAATACAAGATATTTTTTTCAAATATTGGGTAGAAAATAAAGAGCTTTAGATAAAAGAAAATTGACAATAGGAGCAAATTTACTTAACTTTAGAAAATGTTTGTTGCCTCAAATTTAAAATATACATTCTAAATTAAAATGATTAAAGTGAAATTAAATCCTATTTATTATTAAATTGGGATAGCGTAACCTTCTCTAAACAGCAACTGGAATTGTTTCAGGATGCAATCATTCTTATTACTTTCTTTCCACTCCCATTTTAGATGATAATGTGTGAATAATTAATGATTTCTATTAGGAATACTCCTACAGACTGCTCACTTATTGACTGTATTTATTCTTTTGCTTGATCTCAGGCTTTGGGCTCATTGTCTCGCTTTGTACATCATAACTTTAACAGCTTGTACTCTTCTTTACTTTGTAAGGGGCTGCGACATGCGACATTAATTCGCAAGATTATTTTTTTTTATCTGTTTTCAGAGTAAACTATGCTTTAATTTTCAAATGTTTAAATATGACTAATGAAGTGGAAATATTATACAGGAATACAAAAGCATTACTAATTTGCGGCTAGTACATATTACTTCATCGCAGCCAAATCCTAGTCATTTTGCAATTCTTGTCAGAGGAATACCCTGGTCTCCGGAACAATCATACTGCGAAACAGTGAAAAAGTTTTTCTCATTCTATTACCCCTCAACATATTTGTCGCACCAAATTGTGTATAAGTCTGGTGCAGTCCAGAAACTGAAGGTTTGTCTCTTTTTAAAATATTTCTCTGTTTATTAGTGTCATGCTATATTAATAATGCTATTTTAGTAGTGACGGGAATATTTGATAACGGGAAAATGGGAGAAAGGGGTTCTTATACAGTTTATCACTTCTTGTTCTTTTGGCTTAATACTAACTTTAGAACAATATATTTATCTCCGTTATATTCTAGACTTGTGAGATCTTTGTAAAACATGCTTATAGAATGTCTCTTTAAAATATGCTAAGCATATTTCAAAATTGGGCTTTGTATTACGAAAACTGAATCCCAAAATCAAGATTATATTTCAAAATTCCCTTTCTTTACTACTTAATCACGAGTCTTCACATATTCTTGTTACGCATCCTTTGTCGCAGTGCACTCTAACGTGGTAGTAGTGCGCATCAATGTGCTTACTTAGATCATGGTAAACTGAATTGAGTTTTTTAACAAAAGATATCGTTGACTTGTTGTTCACCAAAATCTTGGTTGGCTCTTCTTGTGACGAATCCAACTCCTTTAAGAGATTTTGTAACTAAATTGCATGGCAAACACATGTAGCAACCACATATTACAATTCACATGTTGAAAGAGTAATAATTGTTTACTTCTTTGACATCCATGTGAAGATAGTGTCTCCCATGTAAAACACAGCCAATTGTCCTCTTGTGATCATCCATATCTCTATCAGAGATATTTTGTGTATAAAAGAAGCTTGTAATCATTAGAGAATAGTACAAGCCAAAATTTATTGTTCCTTAATTCTCTTTTGTCGTCTTCCAATACGTGCTTCTTGGATCCTTCATGTAACGTAAGGTTCAACCTAAGTTCCTGAAAAGTGTTGGATCCACTCTCCCCTTGTGCGTCTTTAGCTTCATTTTACATTCCAGTGTTGTATCGACCAAATTAAAGTAACCCATCTTGAACTTTTTAATCGTCTCCTTTGCATAGCTTTATTGAGTGACGAAGATGTCTTTGCCTTCTTGCTTTATTTCAAACTTTTGTCATTTCTTTCTTGAACATCCTTGGATGGCTACATTTGAAGATCAAGTTATCTACATTCAAGCGCAAAATTAAAACATTATTATTTTGGTCTTTGATTTTGATATATAAGTTGTTTAAGATATCTTCTCAAAATAATAGTCATTTAATCCTTGTTACATTAGAAAAGAACCTTTTTGTTTCTCTTTCTTGAGTCTTTCAAACTATCCCTTTGAGTTTGAGAGAGATTATTCTCATTTTTGACTTAATATGATCTCTCACAAGTGTTGGATTGAAAAAGTTAAGAAATCGAATAGTCCCAATTTGATTGTAACTTAGTTCACTTGAACTCCGCTACGGGTTAATTGATGTCACATCACATGCAACAATCTTTTCTAAAGTAATTGTCTCACTATGAATCAAATTCTTCAATTGTGATTTGACCTATCTGGACTGTGTCATATGACAATTGTACAACATGCAACAATTTTCTCTTGAATAAATTATCCCAGTAGAAAACAAACTCATGAAATTGACTCCGATTCCAATTGTTACTACTAAGTTATTCTTTCTACTTAAGAGTATAATAGTCCAAGTATTGGGATTCAATTGTAACTTAGTCTATTTGGTCTTCTCCACTGGTTAATTGATATCACCTACAACAACAACTATCTCCCGAACATCTTGTGCACTATGGAGAGTCTTCATCTTGATGCTCCAATTGTCAATAGTTGCTCTTGTTGAGAATTGGAACTAAAAATGGAACCATCTCTTTAGATTGGATCTTCAAGCTCTAATGCAAATTTGTTGAAATTATATTTTAGTAACGAAGGGAATATTTGAGAATGAGAAAGCCTAAACTTTTGGAGGGAATATTTTAGTCATATTTGATCATTTTAGACTTGAAACAAACTCTAGGACAAAAATCCTATTTATATTAGTGGCTCCTCATGGACCTATAGTTAGGATTTTGCCAACACATACTTAATCTAATGGCTACAAGTGCCTTTCTAGACGTTCTCCACAAATAATAGCATATACATACTTCTACATACTACTCTAGAATGATCTCCTAACAGAGATTCTTTTTTGAACTTGCTTCTAAAGTGTCTCTCTAGAACATGTTAAACATTCTTAGAATTTAGGCTTTTTGTTAAGACAACCATGGCCCAAAATCAAGTTTATGTCTCTAGTTTAATTTGTCATACATAAATATTTTCATAACAGTTAATGCTAGGCAAGAATTCCATTATTTGGTTCAAGGTGAATTAACTTGTATCAAGGCTTATGGAAATAAGTTTCTGCTTTTCTTTAATTTTATCATGCTTTGCAATTTATTAGGTTCTTTGGTGGAACTTTTTCCCTGTACTTCTTGCTCTTAATCTTTCAAACCCGAGGAACTTTTAGTTGAGATAGGGTTTCCTTTCTTTTCAATATTTTGATATACGCCTCATTTTGAATTTTGACGTCCTTTCTGAGATGACAAAGATATCATCAAAGCCTTTCACGGCTCTGCAATACAGAATTGGTTAAAAATTTGTGCATGAAAATTATCAAGAATAAACTCTTTCAAGAGTTTAAGCTATTGGATTAAGATTTATGAATGATCTTATAGGTGCCCCAATGGAACAAGAGTCCTTGAAGTGGAACTACTAAAGTTCTATTTTTGTTTAGAAGAATTGAAGAAGCAATTATGGACACGTGGTCTTAGATTTTATGGCATTGTGTTACGAAGCTCTAAAAAACTTAAGTAATTAAATGAAGGCTTATAAATAGTTATGATGGTCATAGTTGTTGAATGTTTTCATGGTCATATTTATCTGTGGCGTGCTTCAGTTCCTGAATTTTATCATGGTCATGGTTATTGAATTTCATTTGTATAAAGTCAGTGGGATTTCTTAATATCTATGATATCTTTCCCTATTTACCCATTTAATGAGGTAATCAGGCTTTTGTTTTTTATTCAAGAAGTACAAGTGCGAAATACTTCTCTTTTGTTTTGTTATCCTAGTGTAGTTATATATCACTTCTGGTCTTAAAGAATCTTTCTAAAATAATATAAAGTTTTCAAGCATTCTTCTCTGTGTTGACATTACTGTTGTTTAAACTTTTGTTTCTTTTAATCTTTTTCTGCTAGGATGATGCAGAATATATGTGTAAAATGCTCAGTTCTGGTTGTGGTTCAATGGAACAGACGTGTAAGCCAGGCTTTACGCAATGTTACTTTTGTGGAGGATCCACTAATTCTTTTAAGATTATTTCTAATGAAACTGATAGTATACATGGAAGAACAAGCTACTCTGACGTGCATTTAAATGCAAGAAAAAAGGTCAATTTTCTGGCTGGATTGATTTATATAATTACAATATTAATGTTAACCCTTTTCATTTTTGTGATGTGGTGAACTTCTATGATAAGAATTTTCTTGATCTAATATTGATATGTGAAACCTCTTTAATCTATATTTGATTTTTAATGATTCACTTATTATTTTCTCTTCTGCCGCACTGTCCAATTTAAACCTTAGAAACAAGTATAAACTATTTCTGGTAGATGTTTGTCTAGGCTTTCCAACATCATTTATAATGACCTTTTAATGTGAACATAGAAAAGGCAAGTTACTTATGTAACCTGCAGGAACATAACAATGAAGGAATCATCAAAGAAGCTTCACTCTTTTTAAGTCCGTTGAACAAAAATCGTTCTTGGACCAGCTCCCCAACCAATTTAGCTGATTATAATGAATTGGTTCTTTATTTACACAGGGTTGGACTTTTGGATAAGGATACCATAGGGTGCGATTAGCTTACAAATAGTTTCTTTTGGGGTCATTCTCAGAAGATCATTGTGTATTAGATCGATAGATGTGTATCCAGAACATAAGAAATGCAAGAAAGTAACAAGTGGTGAAAATATTCAATTTATTTCAATGTTCAGCATATATTTTGCGCTGGTTTGTTACTCTATCACATGCTTATTATATACGCTTGATTATATCTCTACTTTATGTGTCCACATATTTGGTGGTGGTCTGATACGTAAAATATTTGTAATGTCTACTACTTGTGTATTAAGCCACGAATGAAGCAGTCATTACTGGGATATTTGTTTTACCACTGTAATTATTGAAGCACATATATAATCGCTCCCCTTTGGTCCTAGAATCGCAATTTATGTGTCATGTGCCAAATTTGTGTTCATTTAATAAACAAAATATGCACATGTTTGGACTCTAATACAGGAATGTGCAGCCGCTTTCGTGTTCTTTAAAAGTCGTCATGCTGCTCTTACGGTTGCTCAAAGTCTTCAAACATCAAATCCTATGTTCTGGGTCACAGACCTAGCTCCTGAACCGCGGGATGTTTACTGGCCCAACCTTTGCATACCATACAAGCAACTTTGGATCCGTAAGATATCTACATTTGTTGCCTCTGTCACCTTCGTCCTTGTATTCCTTATTCCTGTCACATTCGCACAAGGATTGACTCAACTGGACAAGCTTGAGAAAATGTTCCCTTTTCTGTCAGGAATGCTTCAAAAGTAAGATGTTGTACTTACACATCGGACAACATTTTCCCAATATTTATGGATTACAATTTTGAAACAAATAATTATGCATGAAAAGTTAAATATGGAACTTAATTTAAGAAACCCTCTCTCTGAGCAACAACGGTGCATTATATAAGAATCCATATTTTTTTTGCACATTTCAATATTATCATACGTTCTATGACTCTATAAATTACAGCGTGAAGCCTGTGATTTGGAATATGCATCAATAAATAATGATATAGGAGAATTTGTTCAAGCTTGTAGATCTTCAAAAAAAGGCTTTTAAGAAGAAATACAAAGATGTAATTCTTAATTGAAATGTTTTCATTTAGAATGATCAATTCAACTGGTTAATTATGTTGAAGAGTGGTTAATGAGTAACCCACTTATTAGCTTAACTATTTATAGTCTAATCTTAAAGTAGAAACACTTTTACCATACAAAGAATTCATTATTTGTAATTTCTCCTAGATTTTATTTGTCATTTTATTAAGATTATTAGTTATTACCATCTGCTCTGTTTGTTTTCTGACCTGGTGTTTGTGTATTTGAAATACTTGTCAAAGTGTTTATTATTTGTCCTTCTACTTTACCTAATTTCGTTTATAACTTCACACGTATACACCTTTTTTACTGATAAAAGAAGAATGCATTTCAAAGAAATAATTACATCGAGAAGGGTGGGTGGATGACAGGATACTCACTGCCATAAAAACAAAGCATTAAACGACAAAGTAAAAATAGTAAATTAACGCAGCAAAACTACCCAACGCCTCCCTATATCTGCTACGGAAATCTCATTCAAAGACCCACTTTCTTTACAACAAATAAAAGACAAGTATGTAATCTTATTGAAAATCAAGAGCAGTGCAATATATATGTCATTTCAAATACATGAGTTACACATAATGAATGTCAGAACATTGTTTTTCTGTAAGTAGCATTTTCTTGTAAAGCCGGGATTGTTATAAATTGTAGTTGATGATTGTTTGTGCAGAGGATGTGGAAGTTTAGCTTGGTAATTTAAATCTTAAGCTGTTTTAAACATTATTGTAAATTGAGCAAGTATTTATTTTGCAGGAAATTTGTGATTCAGCTGGTGACTGGTTACTTACCAAGTGTGATTTTGGTTTTATTTTTATATGCTGTTCCACCAGTGGTGATGCTATTTTCAACAATGGAGGGATGTATTTCTCGTAGTGAAAGGAAGAAGAGTGCATGCTCCAAAGTTTTGTACTTCACAATTTGGAACGTGTTTTTTGTTAATGTTTTTGCCGGGTCTGTTATCAGCCAACTTGCAGTCTTTAGTAGTCTAACAGAATTACCTGCCGAACTTGCCAAGGCTGTTCCAGCGCAGGTGACATGTCCATATTTATACCTGGCAAATGACTATAGAAAATTACGTATCCCTTGTGTGGGCTTCACTTGCCTAAAATTTTTGACCGTCGCTAACCTAAGTTTTTTTCCCTTTGAACAAATGAATTATTAATTCTTCCATGATTAGTTATTCACTTTAATGTGACTTTTTCATGTCATACAGGCTACCTACTTCACAACATATGTTTTATCATCTGGTTGGGCAAGTTTGGCATTTGAAATTATGCAACTCTTCCCACTATTTTGCAATCTGTTCCAAAGATTCATACTTGGGTCTAATGAGGATACAATGAATGGCTACCTGACTTTTCCATACCATACAGAAGTTCCAAGGATCTTACTATTTGGATTCCTTGGGTTCACCTGTTCTATTCTGGCACCCTTGATATTGCCCTTCCTGTTGTTTTACTTTGTACTCGCATACCTTGTTTACCGAAACCAGGTTAGTACTTCTTTCGAGTTTTGGTCCTCTTAATTTTATTCATCGTGAAGTTAAATTGCGCCAATTCTTTTATATAATTACATGAGCATCTACCTTATATGGGTATTTTATATTTATTTTACACTGTTTTATTTTGGGCGTTGATAGACTTGGAATCCCTTTCCACCGTGACATTTTCATGTGCTGACAATTTTCAAACAATTTTATATTGTGAGATTTATGCAATTAATATTTATGGGATAGTATGAGATTAGGGGTTAGAAATCCACAGTTGGTTTCACCTTGTTTTCCGAATAAAATTTATAAGGTTTTATGCATTTTCATTTACCATGGTTTAGTGCGATATCAATGCATCACTTGGAATTCGAGGTTTTATTGTGACATCCTGTAGTTTATCTTGTGAAAGCAGCAACTATTTCCCTGTCCATTTTTATACGGAAAAACGTTTAGCAGGGGCATGAATGCATTAAACAATCGTAGAAAATGATTTGCCTTCATTTTCTAGATCATGTCCGCAACTTTAGCAATAAGAAACTTTTTTGCGTATGGTTTGATTAATTGATTGGAAAGCTGGATATAGAATTTGATTATTTTGTTTACTGTGTGTGGCAATTTCTTCACTTTAATCCACCTAGTGCAGTTTCCTAGTGAAAAATTTTATACTCTACCTTCTGTGACATCATGACATGGATGAACTTTTAATGTTTTGTAGTAAATTTTTATAATGATAGAATAAAAGGTTCGACTTAACACTAGCATTTTCAGATTCTGAATGTATATATTAACAAATATGATAGCGGGGGACAGTTATGGCCCATTGCTCACAATACAACGGTCCTTTCGTTGCTTGTGGCTCAAGTTATTGCACTTGGGGTGTTCGGAATAAAAGAGTCACCAGTTGCATTAGGATTTACCATTCCACTGCTGATTTGCACCGTTCTATTTCACCAATATTGTAGGCAACGATTTCTGCCAGTATTTAAGAACAATGCAACGCAGGTGCTTTCACTTAATTACCCTTACAATTCCTCCCCCACTCTATTCCTTTGTAAGACTACCTGACTTCTGGTTTGTTTTAGGTTCTTATTGACATGGATAGGAGAGATGAGCGTTGTGGGAGAATGGAACAGATTTATGAACAAGTGAATTCAGCGTACTCCCAGTTTTCTGGTTCTAATCAATCCGAATGTTTCAGCAGTCATCAAGGGGAGAGAGAACTTGCTCGAAGTCCGAAAGATTTGGAGACAGGTTTGCTTCCATATTCAGTGGAGGGATTTCACTGACTTTCTGAATTTAAGGATATGATTTGATAGATGATAGTTTTGCCATTTTTGTTTATTTTTATTTTTCAGGCAACGAAATTAGCCAAGAAGATATATCATGGCCACCAGTTCTTCATAGTTTCGATAAACCGGTAATAGGGGGGAAGTAATTCTAGTTTTTACACCCGCAGATGTTGTGAGAATCGTGGTGTCCCCAAAATGGTGCAGAGCATCATGCATCAACAATTTTGATAAAGATAAAATCTGGGTTCCAAATACCTGTGTAGAAAACAGGATTTGGGTTGTCCCTGGAAGTTCAGCTGTACGACAAACACTGCCAATTCTGACTGAAAAATACAAAAGCTAATATTTTGTTTAGTTATAAGTGTACACTTCATTTATTTCTTCCTTGCTATTTAAGTTTCGTCGGAGAGATCGACGAGGATCGAACCTCCCCATTTTTAACGTAAATAAGTTTTCATGATAATTGAGGAAATTTAGGGAAAGGCTACTTCATATGGAAATCCCATAAACTATCACGGTATTTTCTTGTAAACAGTGCTTTTAAAAAATTAAATTCAAATGAACTATAAAAAATAGTTATATTTTATTAAAAATTAAATTAAATTATTTTTTCAATTTTAAAATACTGAACCACTAAAAAATTGGTTCATGGCACAACTTAAAATTACTATAAAACTTTAAAAGGAACTACTTACATAATAATTATCCACGAGTAAAGAGAAAAAATGTGACCGCCTTTTAAGTTCATAATACCTTTTCTTGATAATTTTTTTTATATTAAAATTTTGGTAGTTCTAAAATTTTACTAGATATAATTTGTCTATAAAAAAATTGTGGTTATACATCAGTAATAAATAAATTTCTTAAATTTGAGTTTGAAGAAATAATATTTTCTTTTTTACTTTTCAGTGTATCATAAGAATGCAATTTAAATAATTCGATTTCCAAAAGAAAAAAATAGAATAGAAATTTGGTTAACTAAGTTTGTTTGAACTATTTTCTAGTTTAATTTTAAAAAATATTTTCTAGTTTAGTTCTGTTTTATAAAATTAAATTAATTTGATGAAGTACTAATTTTTCAGTTTAGTTTCAATTCAACCTAAAAGAGTCTAATAACAATAATAGTTTCATTTAGGTTTTTAATATAAGAATGGTTATTAAACTTATAAAGAATTTAACTCAATTCAAAATTACAATTGACTAATTTAGATCAATCTTAATTTTATAATCTAATTAGTTTTTTTTTTCTTTTAAAATAAACTATAAACCACCTAATTGTAAATACAAGTAACCAGAACGAAATAAAAGTTAAATATGATATATTACTTTTAAAAAATTAATCTATATATTTTATTTTAATACATGCAATTAATCTATATATATTATTTTAATACATGCTTTTTCATTTACTTAATTTGTTTAAAATATTATTTGGTGAGCATCTAACAATTTTATTATCTTAATGTAGCAAATACTTTGTTTGTTTTCGCACTATTTTTTTTCTTCAATTTAAACATAGAAATTCTAACTTAAGAAATATAGTACATATTATTAATTATCATTATCTTCAGAGTGCGATGTTTCGTATACACATCACACATTAGAAGTAGAAAAAAAAAGAGCAGGAGACTCGAAACTTTGAAGTTGAAGGAATTGCAAGGCTGAAGCACAGTTAACGGGCCTTTTATTGCTCTGAGCCCAAGCTTTTTGTACCCAAAACTTTTGCCACTTGCACCCGTGATATACGTGAAAAGACCAGAATACTCATCTATGTTATTCTGGGAGACTTCATCTTGAAGTATCCGTATAATTTTCAGATTTATCAATTCAGAAATACATTTCTAATCCATCAATCTAGAAGTCTAAAAAATTAAATTGTAAGTTCCGGATGAAGCAATGTAGAAACACTTACTAATTATGTGATTTGGAAAAGTATTCTGGTTGAGTTCTCCATAAGATTATCCAGGGACTAGGTTAAATAATTCAGATTGGCTTTCCTGAATGATTGAATATTTGATAATACTTACACGTTGAGCTTTTCAAAATGATCGTTTTTTCGAAATGCAGATTGAACTTTCCAAAATTTATTTCTAGGTTAAGCTTTCTAGAATGCATTTAGTGGTCGAGCATTTAAGAATGTATTTCGAGATTGACCTTTTAAAATGTAGTTGTATGTTACTTTCCCAATGTGTTTTTTTATTAGTGTAAATGAATATGAGTACGACAAGAAATGATATTTCTCATCGCAATGTAGGTGAGAGACCTTCGATGCTTTGGTTTATAAGGTTTACACTTTTTAGAATGAATATAAAATATTTTCTTTCCTGGTTTTCAATTTTTTTTTCAAGCCAAAAATAATAAATTGGATTAAATGGGACACTTCCAACCCATTTACAAAGTAAATCCCCATCCAAAAAGGGTTCAAAAATAAGTTAACACAAGTGAATTATTTACAAACAAGATTGTTCTGTATATCTTAGCCATCTTGAGTACGATAAGTTATACTAGCATTTAAACATAATTAACACTTTTTCACATAGACATGTAACTTTGATAATGTCTCTCAGAACTTTTTCTTTTTCTCCGACAAAAAATACATGTTTTAAATTTTTAAAACTATTGGAATATCATGAATTCTTGTTGACATGCTTTAATTTATGATCCGTTGAGGTAGTTGAACACTTTCTTTTTACTAACGGTTAGAATCATTCACCATCAGTCATCACCAAAGGAAACCAATAAATTTTCATTATTGTTATAAAAGAGAAGGAGGCAATGTTGTCATTTTGAAATATTTGAGAGTAAAAGAACCAAAAGCAAGTACCGAATTCGCCATAGGCCCAACATTATGCTCCAAATCAGAAATCACATATTTGTAATTTGTTTTTTCTTTCCATTGGCCTTAAGAAAAGGGACGGGCGTTACCCATTTTTTATATCATAGATCTATATTAGAGTTTTATTTATTTGGTAAATGATAAATTTTAATAGGTCAGTTTTTGTTAGCAATCGAAAAACTTGAATCTATTATTTTTTTCCCTTCCATTTTTATTTCCAAGTCAATTTTATATTGATTATTAGAGTTGTGTGATGCAGTTGTTACTATGAGAGAAAGTTACTCGAACTGCACTCCATCTTCCTGTCCGGCAGGTGCATTAGTCATGGATCCAAATCAAAATGATACAACTTAGTCATTTCCAATGTTCATCCTAGTTAAAATAAATTGATTCAACTGTAAAATCAATGCTTTCCAACAAAAATTATCACACTTCGGCGAGAGTTATGAAAAACGCATTCTTATACCTCACTAGTTTCTTTCAAGCTTCGTTGCATGGCAACAATGCAATAATTCGGTCTATATACGAAATACTTTCCTCTGTTTCTTCTTCAATTGCTCAAAGCACAGTTTTAGTGGGAATGTTTTGGACAGTTAGAGAGAATTCCAAAAAATATTTTCCCAAGGAGATATTTAACATTGCATGTGAAGCACAAGAGCTTAAAACAGTATCTGAGAACAAGATTACGCCATTCCTTTTTAACTGATTTGAATGAAATAGAAGCGAAAGAAAACCTTTGATAAATAGAAAGGCAGTGGAAAACAATTATCTACTGCATTAACTGGGTTACACTATAGATTTGTGTAACCAAAAGATTGGCTATCCTCAGGGTAATAAGCTTAAATTCTCCAATTCATTTGGTAAATGTTCAGTATGAGAACACAACGAGAAAAAAAATTATGGAAATTGTTAACGAAGCAAATGTACTAGTCTTTTACTCATGAAGAATACAGAGGATTGCTATCTTTAACACTCAAATCTAATGTACAGAAAGAAATATTAGGATCATGCGTTTGTTCCGGTGTCAGACTTTTCAATAAGGTAAATTATATACTTGCTATTCGAAGAGTATGTGCAAATTATTTTCTTTATTATTATTATTATTATTATATTATTATTATTATCTTTATAGTTATTGTTATTATTCTTCTCATTATCATCATGGTTATATTATCATGATATCACTAATTTAAAATTTATTTAGATAATTTTTTTCCATAATTAAAACTTATACAGTAAGGATTTAGAGAACTTATAAATAAGTTTAAATACAAGTAAATTTTAACTTATGAAAAAATTAATTTAATTTATTTTTTCCCTTAAAATATCTGTGATATTTTTTTTTTCAAATATACCTTTATAACTAATTTAATTCTATTTTTATACATATTATCTCCACTCTCAAAAGAGGTAAACACTATATAAGGAATAAACAAAAGTTCTGAATAAGATTTTGGATACTAAGGTAAACACTTTCTTATGATTTTTTAATGCATAAGATTCTGAATGAAAAAAAACTATTAATAACAAGACCCTCAAATATATTCACGTCCCTTGTTTACATCTCTACAAGAACATAATCAACTTGAAATCAGCGGTAGTACTATATAAAATTGTGCGCTTGTATGAAATTTGCACCTTTATAGAAAAGAAGAAAGAGAATAACATAATCATATTTTTTAGGTAGAAGTATTTTATTTAAAAAGTTTCATCATATCTAGTGATTGAATCATGTCATAAAAATCTTTACACAGATTATACAAAACATATATGAATTAAAAAAGAAAGAAGGAATTATATATTAAACATACTGAAGATGTTAACACATGACTCAAGGTGGAAAAGAATGAATGGGGATTCTAAGATAAGATATATTATTTTTGGCACCTTTGACACACAAATACAGTGGGCCAATGTCGGCTATGATTTTCTTGGAAACAGTATTAAAAATTGTCTGCAGCCATTCTGATGCAGCACTGCAAGAAATGCAATTAACGAACAAAACATGTTTGTCTGGTTTAAGGGCGGGACTGAAATTTAAGAAGTTTACATGTTAGTGAGTGTCATTATCAGGGAATAAACAAAGAAGGGTATTCCAAATTCCAATTGATTATATGATAGGATTTAAATTTGCTTAGGATTCAGAATCCAGATAGAAGGGGACTTGTTATTATAAAAACAATGACACATGAATTATGATATAAGAGAAGTCGTCGTTTGGCTCTTGTCAGGGTTAGGGCATGCCCTTCCTATATGGCCTCAATCACGGATCTGTGCTAAATTACTTTTGTTTTGTTCTTCAATTGTTAATTATTATATTTCTGTAAAGTATGAGCTAACTCAAAAATCAAGTTTTTAATTCCTTGTTTTTATGTAGTAGGATTGTTCTTTCATGTTTTTTCTGGCTTCGGGATATTCCTTTCTACTTTACAGAGCATAATGATTCATATTACTGACTTTCATTAAATAACTAATACTAATTGCTTATAGCTATTAAAAGCATGTGTTTTTTGGATGTTTATTTTGGCGTGCTTCAATTCAATTTATGTAGCAATGCAACGTTTAACTACTCGAAAGTTCAGTTACGGATAGTTTCAGAAATCGTATGTATGTGCGTGTCATCAGTTAATTAGAACAAATATACTGCTATACCCTCTTTCTAGAATCACTATAAAAACTTACGTAATTGAAAAACATGTCCAAAATCACTTGATGATGTTTGGAAATTTAGAAATAGTATGTGCATCACTGTATGATTGTTGAAGGAAATGGATAAGTAAATGGAGCCCAAGTTTGAAATAGTTGACAAAATCATTTGCTACCCAGTTTCAGATATATGTCAACCAATTCTAACAAATCATGACCATTACTTACCAGACAGTATCCATAGTCAACAAAAATTCATCTACGTTTAAAACAACTACATATTTATGCACACGCGGTAGCCAAGACAAATATGAGTACTACGTGACAATGACTGCTTTGAACTTTTGAGTAAAAAATGGTAGCCGTTGGTCCATATCTTTTCTTTGTTTTTCACACTTGCTGAAAAGATTGTGAATAGGCAGAATATGTGAAAGTCACCTATGGAAGGTCTACAATATTCTGCGTGAAGATCAATGAATGATCAAAACAAAGAACTTTTTTTTTTTCAATTTTGGGAAGAATGTCAAAATCCCACATCGGTTGAATACATATATGCATATGATTAAAGGTTTTCTTAGATATGAATTCCACCTTCTTAAAATAACTTTTGAAATTAGTAATAAGAACTCAAAAATATTAAAATTAAAATAATATAATAATAAAAGATAAAGCATTCTTGTACATGCATATAACTATACAATGCGATCTTAGTGGAAATATAAAATATTGAAAGTTGTATGTTTTTGTGGTTAACAACCATATCAAATTCCAAATCTTGACTATAAATCACATTTTATTATAATAAAACCAGTTAAAGAAGTTAATTTCAACTGATCAATATATATATGCAAAATAACATCTTTCACAACATTTATATTTTTTGTTGTTTTAAACGTAGGATGGAGAACTACACAATACTTATATGAACAAATGTTTCTTATAACAATGTTTAGAAAAGTAAGAAAAGAAGTGAACTAAAATTTTCGAAAAATTAAAATCAACTTATGAATTAATTTATAAAAACTCTTATATAATTGTTTTACATTTTTATTTTTTTAAAATTTGTGTATATGTTAATTTTAACTTAAGATAATTTCTTTTTTTTCTTCTAAATATGGATGTCAAGAAACTTATCCAAAAATATTAGAATATACTCTGGTAGATTGCAAAGTTTTGCGTTGTTACATGTGGAATGGGCTAATGAGGTATCTTGTTGTTCACTCAAAAGCTCCTATGGCTGCTAAATAGGAATTCATTCCAAGAAGGTATTATTACAGTGATAGAAGAAGAGTGACAATAAATAGGTTAACTTATATACACAAAACCTATTAATATTATTTGTTCAGCGACACTAAGCTTCAAGTTACAGCAACAGCTTGAGAGACTACTCACCAAGGTTTCACTCAGCAAAATAGGGTTTGATATCGCCTTTTCACTTTGGTCTTATCTTCTTCCTCTGGTCACAAGGATCCTTCGTCCTTATCTTCTCACTTTCGTCGTGCAATTTCCTTGCTGACCATTACTTGAGTTTGTTGAAGTTGGATGTTTGAAGGTTGGCTCATTTTCTTCCTTCTTTTATGCACGGCTTTAACTTCTGCGTGTTTTGTTGAAGTTGTTTTTGGTTTATAAGTTGAAACAATTTTGATGTTTTGCTCGTTGTTTGAGTAATATAGCTTCTCGTTTAGTTTACATAATCCTTACTTCATGACTTGATTTCGTTCTTCATTTTAATTATCATTTTGATGGTTGTCTCTTAAAATATTGTTTCACGGCAACAACACAATCAAGTTTGTAATAATTCACATGTCCTATTTTTTCTGAGATTAAGATTTAAATGGGTGAAATTAACTATTAACTTTCTATATTGTGCTAGCCTACTTAATTATTGATCTATTCAGGTTTAATAATTTTTTACGTAAAGTAAATTTTTACTATTCATTTAGAATCTTCAAAAAAAAAATATATGTAAGTTACTTATCTATAGTCACATATATCATGCTGACAGAAATGAAGTTTTCAGCTTGAGCCATTTGACCAAAGAACATCTTGCATTTAAGAGTCACATACATATCTTCACCTACTATGTTATCAAGGGATGACTACTGCAACTATCCCTAGTGCTCCTTCGAACCATTACCTTTTATCTTCTATAGGCATGCCTATGAATAATAAATAAAAGTGTGAAAATAAAGCATTACGTTCATGCCAGTAATAGTTAAGTTTTTCTGACAAATGCTTATCTCCTGCTACCCTTGCAGTAACTAAAAAGAAAATGATTCCTTTGTTTGTCAGCTTAAGAATCTTAACTAAATTGCATTCTTGAACTTGGGTCCAGTGCTGCAAAGTATTCAGTTAGAGCACATATTTAAACGAATCTTAAAATTGCAACCAAATAATACAAACAAATCAGATAAACTGCACTGCCACTGATGGATCAGCACATGAGAAAGTCTGATAGAGCAGACACATGCTAGTTAAATATAAATCTAGCAGATTTTATTATCTATATGGGAATTAAGCACTGGCTTCCCTTTTGCTAGCTTCAATTGGATACACATAATTCAAACTTCCACCAATAGAGATAACTAATAATGTACACGACATGATGCTATTGCGCCCCCGGGTAGCTCAACTCTTGAAAAGCACTTTCTCGTGGCATCTCTTGCCTCACACCCTCCAAACTCGAAGCAACAAGAGGAGGATAAATCAAAGAACTTGTTTCACCCCAATTAGTACTTTGCCCACATGAAGATGCACAACCACCCATTATCTTATCGGTAATCATTTCCTCTCCATACAAGAACTCCAACCCTCCTAATAACCTTTGAGAATAATCATTAGTAGAAACCATTTCCCCAATAGCTGCAGAAGCGAAACTCACTTGTCCTTGCACTAACTCGGAACAGTACTCATTACTCTGACCAAATGGTACTTGGCTGTTGCCAATGGAGTTCATGCACTCAGAGGAGCTAACATGTTGCTCCTCTTGAATTTGTTGTGTTGATGAGAGAGAAACGTGTGGAAACTGAAGATTCAGCCCATCAAGGAGGGGTTGATAATCATCGGAGAATCTCCCTCCAAGCTTGATTAGAAGATTTCTAATAGAATCTTGGTCGTTGAAACTTGGAGTTTGACTTGTGTACGGTGAAAGTGGCAGCGCAGGAATCTGTGGCCAACAAGGCTGCTGTTGAACACTGTTTTCCTGAAGCAAGAGTGAGGAATTGCTCTCCTGCACCTGCTTAACGACACCGTTTCCTTTGTTACGTGCCTGCAGTTCCTTACGGTGCTTCCCCAGAAGCTTCTTCTTCAACCTCGTGTTCCAGTAGTTCTTTATGTCATTATCAGTTCTTCCTGGCAATTGTGCTGCAATCACCGACCACCTGCGTTACATGACACAAAACGATTCATTAATCATTCAAGCAAAAATCAAACTCTCATGTGTATGAGTTTATTAAAGAAAAGTAATGTTTAAAAAAAATATAAAGATTGTTTTTCTTTTTCTCACATATATCCTCTTTCAGAAACAATCGCAGTTTGGAACTCAAAGACTTAGTCAACCTAAAACTTTTGACGCTTCTTCAAAGATACTTTTTGTGAGATCTAACTTGCCTCCTCAATAGATTCTAACAGTGCTGAGAACTGAACAACACTTACTGAGTTACATACATAGATTATATTGCAAAACACTACCTGCTTCCAATGCTAACGTAGAGGCTGCAAATGATGTTATCTTCTTCTTCAGAGAAACCACCGTGCTTGATGTTAGGGCGGAGGTAGTTTAGCCACCTGAGACGGCAACTCTTGCCACATCGTTTAAGGCCTGACTCAGAAACGAAGACACATAAGAAGAAATCATGGAAAAGTGAACTTGTTCACTGAAACACTAGCTAGGTCACAAAAAAACAAAAATAGGGTTATTTGAGTATAGTGTGTAGTATGTGTATAATACCAATCTTCTGTGGCAAAGCGATCCAGTTGCCTCCGGTTCCGTGCTGTTCGATGTAGGATTTGAGTTTGGCATCTTCTTCTGGCGACCAAGGACCTTTCTTCACGTTTGCTTTGTCACAGCAAGGTGCTCTCCCCATGGTGGTGTTGTTGCTCTCACAAAGCTTTGATTGATTTTTGGGACAACCCTTCTATTTAGGGTCTGAATAATTGAGAGAGAGAGAGAGAGAGAAAGAGAGAGATTTATTTAATAATAAAACTAGGAGCGGATAAACATGATTCCAATTGAACATTCATTCGTACCAATTTTATATAAGGGTGTGGTAGAAAAGAAAGGTGTTTATATAGAAAATTCCAGCTATTTAGTATTGCTAGAATACGAGAATAAGGGTGGTTCTTCTTGTCTTTCTTAAACCGGAATCAAATTTTCTTGCAACTTTTTAAAGTCCACTCCACTCTGACGCTCGCTGTCCAACGATATACGAGCATACGACATGCCTCTAACTCTTCCTTTTGGTCACTATTTCCCTGTTTCTATACAAAATTAATTGGTATATGTACATTGCACTACCATAATTTATGTCAATTGGACCGTTCTCTTAATATGCTGCCACCTTTTTATTTGGACAGGGAGCATAGAATGTACACATACTGATTTTGAAATTTTGGGTGATGGCTTGCTTATGTTATATGAGTATTTGGTCTCATGTTAGATTATATAGAATTTAATGGAAATATAGTTAACATATTTTAGATGATTTTTCACATTTTTTGATTGGAAAATGGAAAGATTCTAAACTTGCTGAGTTGAAATTATTTTAGGTATACTTTTTCTGAGAACTTGTTTTATAATTAAATATTTGTATAAATAATATTAATTCAAACAATTTGTTTTCATCATAAAAAAGAATTAGTATACATAACCTTTTTCAACTATTTTGAGTGGCAGAGTTGTAGCATTATAAAAGGTGACGAATTAAGTTTTTTAATCTATATATGGATCAAGTTGAGTAGTTTCCCCCCTCGAAAACATACTAGAAGCATTCAAAGTTATATTGTTTTTTTACGATCACTACTTCCTTTCAATTTTATAACAGAAAGAAAGAAAGACAAAAAAAAAAAAAAAAAATTGAAACGGGTCAAAATGTTACTTATCCAAATCTTTGTTTTTGTGTGGCCTCTCCTCACAAGTGGCCGGCTCTATAAACCATCGGCCGCTGCCCCCGAAAAGAAAA
>Ga0123340_1000563_pt1 | contig 25685 bp, 21 predicted proteins | sample SirMexnodulemix_FD_89961 | JGI IMG/M metagenome (GOLD analysis project Ga0123340, IMG submission 89961) | Root nodule microbial communities of legume samples collected from Mexico - Siratro Mexico nodule mix | ecosystem: Host-associated > Plants > Roots > Nodule | place: Mexico: Nepantla...
CATAAATTTTATATTCTAGAATATATTTTTTGAAACATGTTTTAGAAAGTATTCTCTAAAATATAAAATATTTTCTGAAAATAGTTTTTAGAAAACATATTTTAAAATATAAAATTTACATTTTGAAAAATATTTTTTAGAATTTCTTTCTGGAAAATATTTTCAGAATCTATTTCTAGAAAGCATGTTTTCATAAATTTGAAATAAAATATCAAGAATATTTTTAATATTTTAGAAATTAATGGGGTGGAGGTTTAAATTCACAGGGTGCAGAAAGTTCTTGCCTTCATTTAAACAATCTAGGTTGAATTTAAATGATTCTGGTTAAATTGGTTTTCATGTAACCTTCCAAGTCCAATTTTTAGTTGTACTAACACGGGTTAACGAGTTATGTTTAAAATTAAATAGGAATAAAACTTATATGTTTTTACTTAGATTTAATTGTTACTATTTAATTAAAATTAGAACTTTATCTTTATAATTTGTGAAATAAGAATTTGTATTAAGGTCAATATACATATTATTAAAGCAAAACTTTTTTGTGAATTAAAAATAATTACACAAGAATTCAAGCAATTGCATTCGAAATTTGTTCATTAAAAAAATGGTCCAAAACAACATCATTAAATGCCTCTTTTCCCCATATACAATTGAATAAACAACCTTACATAACAAAAATAAGTTAAAATAACAATTATGGAAGTATCAGAAGCATTTCACAGTAAAATACATCATGTTAGTTTTTTTGGGGTGGTAAATAACTGAAGCGAATCTTTGAAAAAACTGATACGATGTATTAAGTTATTACATTTGGTACAGTATTATCATACATTAATTTTCTAGTATAAAATACACTGTAAAGGTGATTTATAATTAATTACTTTGATAATTTAAATATTTTGACTATTATATAACCAATATATTGTAATTACCAGGCCACAAGTTTATTTCGTTCAGTTGTGATTTGTTTTTCTTCAAAGCAATTTGTATTTGGTTCAATTACATAACTAATTTGATAATCACCTCAGACTAGTTAAGGTCATTTCTCAATAATTTATCGGTAAAATAGTTATAAGAGAGAAATACAGAAAAGTAAAATAAAATAAATTTCTTTCAATCTCTTTAAAGAAAACTTATATATTGAATACTAATTATCAACAATATTCATTTTATGTAATATAAGTAGAATTCACGTTATTATATAAAAGTAAACATATTTAGTTTCCAATACTTTTTTCTATCATAAATTTAATTGTAAATGTTTATACTATTACAGAATAAATATGATTTTTTTAATTATAAATATTTGTACTTTTTCAAATGCCGAATGTTTAGAAATTTTTTATTTCTATTTATTTTTCATTTGTAAAATTAAAAACCATATTAATTATTTTTTTATCAAAATTATATTCTTAAGAAGTTTATTACGCAAGTGAAGATACAAATAGATAAAATAGAAAATTGTATAATTATTTTATTATAGTGAAAAAAATTATTATATTTAAAATTTTACTAAAATAAATTTATTGGAGTGTTGGCAGTGCAAAAAAAGGGGGGTAAAACACGTGGCGGTATAGATTGTGTGATATAAGTGAGGTATGATTGATACGAAAATAATGATGATGATGATGATATATAGGAACAAGAACCTAGTATTTCGCCTAGTCCTATTCCCGAACCCCTGCTTCTGTCTGGTTTTGTTATATCTGTCTCATTTCGTCTCGTATTTGCTAATTCTGAGAGAGAGATTCACGCTCTTGCTCACACTTGGTCAGCAATGTCATTCTTTTTTCCAAAACACTCTATTTTCAGCATTAGGGATTTTGATAATCCTCCTCTTCTCTATAACCTCTCTTTCTTCATCCCTGCTTTCTTCTCTTCCAAGAGGTAATTCCCTCCCTTCATCTCTTTCTTTTTCTTCTTTTTTTCCTTCCCACTGTCTCGGCATTAATATTCCTTCTTTCCTTTCATAACTAACGCAATCTCATCGGTACCGTCTCCAATCGTTTCATTTTTGTTGGTTTGTTTTTCGTTTTTTGCCTTATCCTTAAAAGATGTGGTGTGTGTCTAATGAATTGTTGGTTGGTGGGGTTGCAGGCAGGGCATTTGGGATTGTGTTTGTTTCCTTTGATGCCCTGAGTGATATGAGCGACTGATTCATCTTCCATCCACTTCAACTCCTGCAAGCCCAGAGGAAGCAATCAATTCAAACGACACCATGTCAGGTACTGCTATGTCTCCCAAAACAGGTTAACTTATCTGTTGTAGGCTACCCTTTTCATTTCCACGTCCCTTCACTTTCTTAAATACTAGTTTAATTTTTTTTTTTTGCTTTTCAATGTAATTAACTATTATTATTGTTGTTGTTATGCTATCTGTGGTATTATCATGGATGCGGTTCTTGAATGCTGCCATGTGTTGTTATAGGTTCTTTCAAGAAAAAAGCAGCCAATGCCTCAAACATGCTGAGGAATTCTTTGACGAGAAAGGGTAGGCGAAGCAGCAAGGTCATGTCCGTTGAAATTGAGGATGTCCACGATGCTGAGGAGTTGAAAATAGTTGATGAGTTCCGTCAAGCTCTTATTTTAGACGAACTACTCCCTGCAAAGCACGATGATTATCATATGATGCTTAGGTCTCTTTTCGTTTCCTTTTGGATTCAGATTCTCTGCATTCGCATTTAAAGGCATTCTCATATTCAACGATGGACAAAGATCAGAAGACTCATATTTTATCTTGGTTAATCAACTTAAAACACATTCAAAATCTCTGTTTGATCTTCATCTAATGGTTATAACATGAGTGCAAACATGACTACACTGAATCCGGTTCCATTTGTCATATGGCTTGCATCCTTCACGGTTATTTGTTCCGTGTCCTGGAATGGATAGTACTTGCATCTCATCTCATCTCATTGATTAAAATAAGAAGTTGAAATATACTAGTTTTGTATTTTGTTGTATAGATTCCTGAAGGCCAGAAAGTTCGATGTTGAGAAAACAAAGGAAATGTGGTCTGAAATGCTCAAATGGAGGAAGGAGTTTGGTGCTGACACTATTCAGGAGGTAGTTGAAATGACAATGTTTTGTGAGACTTGAGGGGATTTATTTATTTCATTTTTGAATGCTATTGCCTTCCACGTTGGCAGTTTCATTTGATTGGTTTCTTTCCTCTTCTGGACCTTTTTGTCTCCTTTATACCAGGACTTTGAATTCAAAGAAATTGATGAAGTCTTGCAATATTATCCCCAAGGACACCATGGAGTGGACAAAGAGGGAAGGCCTGTATATATAGAGAGATTAGGCCAAGTCGATGCAGGGAAAATGATGCAAGTCACAACCATGGATCGCTATATCAAATACCATGTTAGGGAGTTTGAGAGGACATTCGATGTAAAGTTTGCAGCTTGTTCGATTGCTGCAAAGAAGCACATCGATCAAAGTACAACTATCCTGGATGTGCAGGGAGTGGTAAGATAAAATAGTTAATTATATGTGCCAAGAACCAAGTATTTATTCAAAACATTGACATTTAAACATAGCGTGGCTTAAATGACAATGTAAAAGCCGAGAGATCTATAGTATTTTAGTGGATTGAAAATGAATCCTGATATCAAAAAAATTGACCTTTAAACATAGGGTAGCTTAAATGACTATGTAAAAGCCGAGAGATATATAGTATTTTAGTGGATTGAAAATGAATCCTGATATTAATAATAAAAAAAAACATTGGAAAATATGAGAAGTTGCTAAAACTTTAATATTGATCAACGCCACAGGGGCTTAAGAGCTTCAACAAACATGCCAGGGAACTCGTTACTCGTCTTCAGAAGATTGACGGTGATAACTATCCTGAGGTATTTCTTAGTTTTTCTACTTTGTTTAGAATTTTATTGTGAATAAATATCATGGATTACTGAGTAATATTATGTACATGGTTGCTTCATTGCAGACCTTGAACCGCATGTTCATCATCAATGCAGGTTCTGGCTTCAGAATACTGTGGAACACCGTGAAATCATTCCTTGACCCTAAGACCACGGCAAAAATCAATGTGAGCACATAAACATTACTCTAAATGTGCTTGTTTGGTCAGAAAAATATAATAATATCACCCGGACATAAATTTTCAGGTTCTTGGCAACAAGTACGACACCAAATTGCTAGAAATAATTGATGCAAGGTGAGTTCATGAATAGGTGGAATATCGCAGCATCTGGTTTACTTTGTTTTGCACGTACTATTGATCTCTTTGATTGCATCCACTGCTGTCATTCTCCACCTCGAAGTCTTTCTATAGAACTAACAAAAGGGTATTGAAAAGCTTCTCGGTTTTGCTTTGCCAGTGAGTTGCCTGAATTTTTGGGAGGTACTTGTACTTGTGCTGATCAAGGAGGCTGTATGCGCTCTGATAAGGGTCCGTGGAAGGATCCAGAAATATTGAAGGTAAGCCTATATACTCCATTTTATTTGATCTCTTTCTTCCCCTTGCTTCTACTAATAACCTCAGCTGATAGTTTTTTTATCTATCATTCACAAACTTATTGTCTTATGAAATTGCAGATGGTTCAGAGTGGTGCTCACAAATGCTCAAGAAAAGGTGACTCACACGGCGACGACGAGAAATCAATTTCTGAGGTGAGATAGCACATTCTAAGCTCTTCGGTTATCTTGTGACATATTTCGTTTTCATTTAGTTGAGCCTCTTCAAATGCTATAGCTTTTTTGTACATCTTTTTTTTATTTTCTAGAGACTTTTAATTCATGAAATTTTGAACTCATAAGTGAGCATATATGCCTAGGAACCCGAGACTCCCAAGTCTGAGGCAGCTCCGGCAACTCCCACCCCTCAGCTTACTCCCGTTGCTGAAGAGGTATGTTAAATATCCGTTCTTAATATAGTATAAAATACACAGAATAAAAAAGTATTATTGTGACATTTTCACTTACGAGCCTCATAGGTCCCTGCTACTAAAGAAGCCTCCAAGCCTGTAGAGTCAGCCCCAACGGTTGACACAACTTCTTCGAACAAAGTTGACGAGAAACCTTCCAAGCCTAAGGACGTAGCCCCTACGGTTGATTCAGCTGCTGCTGCTGCAGCAGCAGCAGCTGCAGCATCAAAAGGTTGAATACAATTTTATTTCTTCTACTCATTCTGTGCTAAATCTATTTCTTTAGCAACAAGCATATGCTAAGCAGGAATCACCACGTGGTGGATTTATTAGTTAATTCGTCGGACATAGATTCTTTTGTTTTGCTTATTATTTAAAAATTCGTGATTCCTAAAACATCTAAAGTCCGTGGTATCCAGTGTGTATCAAAGCCTCTTCTGCTGAATCGCTTCTGACCAATTTGCCTGCAACGGGCTTGTCTCCTGCAGAGTTTGCGATTGTGATGAAACGCATGGCTGAGTTGGAGGAGAAAATGGTGACCATAAATAAGCAGCCTGCAGCCATGCCACCCGACAAGGAGCAAATGCTGAATGCAACTATCACTCGGGCCGATGACTTGGAGAAGCAACTTTTGGCCACCAAGAAGGTACAACATTATTCATTATAGTGTACTTAAAAGCACAGCAGAGTCAGTTATTAGGCGCATTTGGGTAATCGAAATAACTAAGCACTTTTTATCATATGAACACTTGTTATAAGTTTGATCATATAGTTTACAAGCCACCTCCACTGTCCCAACTAACTTGTTTCTAAATAACACCATTGTGTAAGCCAAAGTGCTAACTGAGGTTCTATTTTGTTTTTCTTCGGGTGTATATTGCTAATGGTTCTGCATTGTCAGACTCTGGAGGATTCACTTGCAAAGCAAGAAGAGCTTTCGGCTTACATTGAGAAAAAGAAAAAGAAGAAGAAGAGATTTGTATGTACCCCATCATCTTAACTTTTGCTACTTGCTGCATAATCATTTGGTTACTAAAGGATTTTGCATTTTTGTTGCAGTACTTCTTTTAAATAAGCAGAACCGTGGATGCCCGAAGTGGAGGTCCAGAGTTGAACGGGGAATTAACTTTTAGTTTGTGCCTTTGAGGAAGATTTTCCAAATGCCCTCTTACCTAAATGTTCCTACATGCGAACTAGTAAATATTCTAAACGACAGAAGAAAAGCATATGCTGAATACATGAATTATGGTAATCAGATTTGTGTCTATTAGGATAGGACTTACTCTCTATGTATAGTATTATAAGAATATAATATAGGGCGGCTAAGGCAGCCCTATTAGTCCGTACAGAATGAATCAAAATCTTAGTACAAAATTAGAGAGTATGTTTGACATATATCTGTGAAAAACTAACTCACAAAAGAGCTCCCTTTTTCTGTCACACTAACGAAAGAGCACTAACAAAAGGGCTTCCTATGTCTTCGCTTTTAGCCCATCAAAGGATAATTCCGAACGTTGGACTGAACTGGACATCAAACCAAAACTTTCTGCCACCCATCTAATTCCTTTCTCTTTCTTTACTTCAACTCTAAACTCAACCAATTATGTTCACCAAAATTGCCTGAATATGAATAATCAACAAAAACAAAACAAGAATGTTGAGTTTACAAGCTAGCCACACCAAGTGCAGCTTTACCTGGATTATGTTCGGCACCTTGGTTGACGTACCTACCTTTTTAATATCCGAAAAATAATTCATAAAACTGGAGCATTTATTGAATATGAATTGATCCAGTTATTAAATAATATATTATTATTATTCAAGACATTTATTAATTTATTCAAATTTATTAAATAATAATAATATTATTACTCTATACTTTTTTACTGACATTTGTAACATTATATCATATCCAAAATACAAGAAATTAGAAAAAATAATAAACCATGGTAATGTTATATCATATTTAAAGTGAACTTTTTTATTTATAAGTAACTGTATTTTATAAAAGATACAGAATTTATAAGAAAATATTTACGTTATATAGACTTATTCCAATAAAAAAAAATATTCACAACAATTACTTTGTTAAAAGAGTATTCATGTAAAATTTTGTTGGAATAATCGGATCCATTAATTTTTATTTTTGAACCTTGTTTATTAAATTAAAATAAATAAATTCAAATTTTTTAAGTTTGATTATTTACATAAATTAAGTCCAAACTTTAAAAAGTTGACTTTAAATACTGACAATCTCATACACACGCACATTTTTTTGAAATATTTGCGTGGTTGTTTTAAAGTTCAGATTTTGTTAATTAATATTGAGCTGTAATAAAGTATTTAGAGGGTGTTTGCGTTAAAAAAATAATAAAGTAATCTAATAAAAACAAGTAGTTAATTGAGCTGAAATAAACTAAATTAAAGTATTTATAAGTTTAGTTTTTAAAAAATAAACTACATAAAAAATAGTATGGTATATTACTTAAACTATTATGAAAGTTGAAAAGAAAATACTTCCATTACCTGTTCTTGAAATTACCATCGTTTACATAAAATTTCAAATATATATTTTTATCAATAAAATTATATGTAAGTTGTTAAAATTTGTTTGTTAAAGATTGTTTAAATATCAAGAATGGATCTCAATAGATCAATTTGCACTGTCAAAAGAATGACAACATATTTTCTGTGCCTATGACCGGAAGTTTACCTTTTGTTAATTGTTTGTTTTCTTTCACACTAAAACTTTGATATTTGTAATAATTATCACATGCAATTTGTCTATAAAAGATTGATGGATACATTGTTAATAAATAAATTTGTGTACGAATTTTTTTTTATCTATTTTTCCAGATAGAAATGTAGTTAAGATAATTAAATTACTTTAATTTATAAAAAGAAGTTCAGTCCAAAAATGTATAATATAGTTAGCTAAACGAAAAAGTAGTTCAAGTTAAATTCAACTTGGTACAATTTTTTGATTTTAATTTATTTTGGATAAAATATTTTCTAGTTTAGTCCAGCAGTTATACAATATTAAAGCAAATTAATCCAAATCAATTCAATCCTCTGCAATCAATGAAAATTATTTATTGTCAACATTTATTTTTACTTACTTTTTTTTTCCAACATCTATTTTGTTGATAAAAGATATATATAATTGAACTATTAATTTCATAATTAGTTTCAATATTTAGCAAAAAAAAAAGTAATTATAATAATTTTGTTAGAAAAAATTATATATCTATTGAAGTATCAACTTCTAGTTTAGTTTGAGCTCAAAAAATATAGTTTAGTAACTATGGTATTCAATCTCTATAATAGTTCAATTTAGTTTTTTAATATAAAAATAATTTATTGAAATTTTTAAACAGTTTAGTTCAAGTCATTGTTAAAGTTAATTAGTTTAGTAAAACCTTTTTTATAGTTCAATTCAGTTTGGTTTATTCTTTCAAACTAAACTATAAACAATCCTAGTTCTCTCTATATCAACAATGTATCAAATCTAAACTATCGCAATGTGTTCCAGCCATAGCTTATCACATTCCAACTAAATTCAGAGTAACAATTTCAACAGATTTAGACAATAGGACAACAATAGGAAAATTTTGACCCCAGTACCATGTACTGAGAGATTAGCATTAATAAATAAATACCTATAGAAAAACAACACTTTCTATCATATATTGCAAGTTATTACATCAACTAATTTATGCTTTATTTCTTTTTCTTCTTTATCTGAAGTCACAAATTCTAATAATTCTCCGACAACCGATTTCTAAATAGTCAATGGGTATTGAAGTGGAGTAGTCTTTTAGTAGTACAATTAAGGTATGATAAGTTTAATCATTTAAAAATTAATAGTGATAAAAAAAGCATATCATATCAAGGTTTATTTAATGTTATTTTAATTTTATTTACTCATCGTGCGAAAATTACTTTTTCGTTTGATAAAATAATGTTGTCCTTATAGACTTTGGAAGACTTAAAAGTAAAGCAAGCACACCATGCAAGCATTATTAAGAGAGCAAGAGAATCAGCAAGTAACTTTACTTTATCGGTATTAGTTTCAATAATATTGTATTAATGTAATAATCCTTACAGTGATCTTTACAGCTCTAAGCTCATTGACACATGTCTAACTTAATATTATCTTAAAAATTAAAAAAATTGCTAAAACTTAAAGAAAGAGGAGAAAAGAAGTGATCCTATTCTACTACTCTATAATGCCCTAATTTTTTAGTATGGTAAAGTCGTAGATTTCCCTGGAATCAAAGCTAAGCACATATACCATATGCTATATACCCAATAGCCTTATACACTACCCACAATAAACGAAATAATGCCAAGAATATGATGCTAAATGAAGAGAAGACAAGTTTTGTTTAAGAGTTTAGACTAATACAAAGCTATAGAGGATTAGGTATCCTACTATACCTGTTCCTTCATTACATTGCATCATAGATCATGTCACATTATTTTAGCCCTTATCAAGATTACTAATTTATAACCTTACATATATAAACAACTGCACAAGTCTAAATTAAGGTTGTTACAGGTGTCCAGAGAAGAAGCTATTCACATTTAATGATTTTACTCATGAGAGGCCGAACATATATAGCAGACACTAGAGTTTGAGGTTCTTTTCACCGACACAACAAAAGAAGAACAAAGAATAGAAACGTGGATATGATTGATATAATAATCTAATAATCTATCATTCTGTCATGGTTTATGAAAGTCACTCTTACCTTTTTCTTTTTTTTTTTTTCATTTTAACATACACCCCTGTCCAGTGGAAACAACGGATAAGAAAATATCAACAAAAGATACGCCCTCATGAAAAGCAAGAAAATATTTTAGTTCCTGTGTGGTTAAACACTTTGAATATCTCTATACTTTTATATTGTTGAATTTGTTTCTTAAACTACAAAGAGCATGTGAATTTAGTGTATATGATTGAATTGTTGTTCTAGAGACACCAAATTCACTCTTACTCTTTCTCATCCTTCTCATGATGAGTCTCACATTGCAGACAGTATAAGACTCCACTTTTGGTAAACAATTTAAAGAGCTACTATGAAGTCAACATGAGCAGGTGAAGCTAACTTGGTAGACTCCATCTAATAAGACCCAGACAAGAAGAAAGAACTGCGAGGCCTTTCTGACATAGTCATAGTTTACTTGAACAACTCAAGACTCGATTATAATAGTGCTTGGCTTGGTGGATCGAAATACTAGTCTTCTGTCCTAAGCAAGCACTAATGAATTCCGTGTCTTTTGAATACAAAATATGGGATAAAATCCTTGTAAGTAAACTTGTGAGATTGCAAGGAGCATTAATTAAATTTAATTTCTTGATAGCATATACAGGCTAATTGGAAAAGCGTTCTTCATTTATCTGATGAAGCATTACAAGTTGATATACATAAGACTGCGATGATAACAAATTACAAATTCAATTTTCATTAGACGTTTTGAATAGAAGAGATAATCTTGGAGTCCCAATAGAATAAACAAACAATTAAAGATAACCGACGCACACATGATGCTTCATTGTGGTATAAGTTTTAGTTTTTACACAGACAAGTTTTTTCATGTTTTAATTCCTACATATTTCTCCATTTTGTATTGATTCTACACAATAGAAAACTAACAGCAAAGACTAGAACGTAAAAATAGGGACTAAAACAGAGAGTTTGTAACATTGAAACTGAAACAAAAAAAAGAAAAGTGAGAAAAAGTGTAAGAACAAATTATTAGGTGAATATAAGAATATTTTACTAACACGAGAATTATTTCATCATGTGGTAATAATTTATTAGCCTAAATCACGGTTTTGTCCTGTGAAAAGTAAAAGATGGAGCTTAAAAAAACAAAAGAAAGGAATCGAAGCTGATCTCAAAATAAAAAAGACCAATCCAACACAACTTTCGATGAAAGAATACCGTAACAATGTCAAAGGAACCGGGTCCATTGAGGTCTCTTTTACATAAACAAGACTAAATTTATAATTTAAATTCATCATGTCATTCATCTTACCTCATAATTCTTGATCTTATCTTTTTATCTTGTTAAAACTATTGAGAAAAATCACTCGAAAATGAAAAGCGTGTTGCTCCGTGCTTAGAACATCTAACCATAATGTTTATACTATAGCTTTGAGTGATTTAACATGAGAAATATCAATAGCTAACTACTCTTCATTTTTTTGTGCGGATTTGAAAATTAGTTAGTTACCAACTCCAGCTTTTCCTATCCTTCCATTGCGCCTTTTTTTTTTATTCGTTCTCTGTCATGCAATAATTTTCAGTCAATTTCTTCTCTATAAATACCATACCCCAGCATAATGCTCAATCAATCCAGCTAGAAAGCACTTGTTGTTCAGGGAAGTGTTCTTGAAAGGAACAACAATGGTCAACTCTATAAACTTTCTCCTGCTTCTGTCTCTATTATCCTTTGCTCCCTTCTGTCACTGTGAAAAGGAAAATGAAGGTATTCTTTACCCTCAATTTTACGACGGTTCATGCCCCAGAGCTCAAGAGATTGTCCAATCCGTTGTTGCCAAGGCTGTGGCAAAAGAACGCCGCATGGCTGCTTCATTGCTGAGGCTACATTTTCATGATTGTTTTGTCAAGGTATCTATATATGACAGAAAACAAACCCCATAACTTAGTTAATATAGTCACACAGGAGTAAAAAATAATTTTTGTAGAAATTACTTGGTTGAAATGCTTGACTCTAGTTTGATGTTGCAGGGGTGTGATGCATCAGTGTTGCTAGACAGCAGTGGAACGATTATCAGTGAAAAGAGGTCGAATCCCAACCGTGATTCAGCTCGAGGATTTGAAGTCATTGATGAAATTAAATCCGCACTAGAGAAAGAATGCCCACATACAGTGTCATGTGCTGACATTTTGGCTCTAGCTGCTAGAGATTCAACTGTTCTTGTAAATACCCTTTTTTTTTTTTTTTTTCTACACTCTGCTACGCTGTATTTGACTACCAAAATTCAAAAGTTAGTGATAAAATCTGATTAATCATTGCAGACCGGTGGACCAAGCTGGGTAGTACCTTTGGGGAGAAGGGACTCTCTAGGTGCAAGCATTAGTGGCTCAAACAACAACATTCCTGCTCCCAACAACACATTCGAGACCATCCTAACTAAATTCAAGCTTAAGGGGCTTGACATTGTTGATCTAGTTGCTCTATCTGGTACAATCCTAACACTTACCAGTTTCTCGGAGTTTGCCTTCAAAACATGTTTGGTTTAAGGTTATAGTTTGTTTAGATGAATATTTACGAACTTATTCCAAGATGAGTTTGATTTTACAAAACTAATTTTGGTTCAAATTGAGTTTCAAGCATAATTATGCATATTTCAAAACCAAGATCACGGTAAAAGAAATATAAAATTGTCAACTAAATGCATATTTTGAAAATTTGATCTTAAATTAGATTTGTATGGAAAATTTAACCCAACACGAAAGCTACTTTTTTTTTCACTTTCAAACAAATGGGCTTTGAGCAAACTTGATTTTGACAAAATACCATCAAGCATGATAGTTTGTTGTGTTCCTGAACGTGCTTTTGATACTTTCACATACAAATATAAACATAGTATAAATCATCTTAATTTGAGGATCACTTTGGTTTCACTAAGTTAGCAGTATCGTATAGCTGCACCTGCATCTGCATCATGAACAAGTTTTGGTATGTTATAGGGAGCCACACTATAGGAGATTCCCGATGTACCAGCTTCAGGCAGAGACTCTACAACCAAACTGGCAATGGAAAAGCAGACTTCACTCTTGATCAACAGTATGCTGCTGAATTGCGCACTCGGTGTCCAAGATCTGGTGGGGACCAGAATCTGTTTGTCTTAGATTTTGTTACCCCACTTAAATTTGACAACTTCTATTACAAAAACTTGTTGGCTAACAAGGGTCTGCTGAGTTCTGACGAAGTTCTCTTGACAAAGAATCAAGAATCCGCGGATTTAGTGAGGAAGTATGCAGAGAGAAATGACCTATTCTTTGAACAATTTGCCAAGTCCATGGTTAAGATGGGAAACATCACTCCTCTAACAGGATCAAGGGGAGAGATCAGAAAGATCTGCAGAAGAATTAACAAGTGATGAAGTAACGTCTTTGTGATGTACCCCACATGTGAAAATTGCACCTGGATTTTACTTTTCTTTCCATTGTTTACAGCATTTAAAACAGGAGAGTCAATTATTGTGATCCTTGGCAGTGTCATGATGTGCCTTAAATAATCCTTTTGATGGAGTCATTGTGTGTTTAAATTGAATTTATGTAATTAGATGTCTAAGGCTCAGTCTTGAAATTTGAATTAATTGTTCAAGTAGTTGGGATTTATATGTAGGAATGAAGTTCAATGAAATTTGTGTAACCTTTAGTGTGAAATAAAATATAATTCCAATAGATATAAAAATTTAAGGAGCGTTAATCTAAAGTTTTGTAAAGCATTAATTTATCATACATTTATCAGGAAATCAAAATTAATAGCTTTTAAGTTATCATTTTTGTTAACCTTGAATCTGCACCTTGGAAAATCTAGTTAGTAATAAAAGAGATCATATGGCTTATCAGTTGGACCAAAGACTTGTTATAATATCTTTTAAATTATTAATTATTTTTATAAATACAATTTGAGAAAAAAAAAAAACATTATTTTAGAATAGGAGGTTGCAAGTTTTTAGTTATCCAACATAATTTTCATAACTATCCGGTGTTTTGTTACAATGTTGTGCACTGGTAAGTTAACCAAGAAATTGCACACAACTGTTTTGGTTCAATTGGCTTCACAGAAAAATTGTCTTTGAAGCCATAAGCTACTACGATTTATTGGTTTTTGCTGTTATAAGCTTCTGTTCATGGTGGTCGAGCATTGTTTTAAGCTTCTGCTATGGATGGTTAAACAGTGCGATTTTTTTTCTGCTTGTGACTTTATGGTAGTTAAGCATTTGTCTTGTTTGCTTCCATTAAGTGGTTAAGCCTTTGATTTATGGCTTTTGTGTAATGGTTAAGCTTTGAGATTTGAGATGTGATTGGTTAGGAGTTTGGTAGGAAAGTAGTTAGTTTGCTGTCTATATAAAGACTCTTTATAATCCTTTTGTATTACTTCTTGCATCAATCATTACACATTATTTTCAACTTTAACAACGTGCAACGTATTCATTCAGGCTCCAGAAAAGGGTAAGCAATGAGATTGATACAAATGTCTTAACTGAATGAGGTACAGAACTTACTACTTGATTATTGAGATTAATAATGACAAATTTTTTCTTCCTTGCGTAGCTGCTGTGACAAGGTTTGCTATACCCGAGGCACTGTGCTGCATTACATTAACACTGAAATTCTTTCTGACGCTTCAGCTTTTGCTATAAACAAAAAAGAAATGGTTTGTGGGATAGTGACGTTCGGCTGTGTTGTAATCGAAAGAAACAAAACGAAAGAACAATGAATATCCAGGACCCTTTTCTGGCCAAATTAAAAAATTGAAACCATAAATTAAAAAATTGAAATTAATCTCGGCCATTTACATGTGACTGAGCTATCCATTTGTCATAGCTGTTCAATCTCAGAGAAATGCACTATTGTGGCAAATCCCTGTACTACTCTCATGAGTTCCACGTATTGTGGCATTCAGAAGTGAAAAAAGACTGGTCAGTGCTTGACCCATCATCAAGCAGTATGTACATTTCCAACAAAAAATTAAAGCAGGCATCCTTAAAAATCGAGTGTCAGAACTTGCAAATGCTTCCATTCCATAGATGAAGGTATGAGTCTGCTATCATTACCATCAGCATTGCGCCAGCGATTAATCTGCAGAGTGGTATGCAATAATGAAAGTAAGTTTTCTAAATTCTTTGCATTTACTTACAATCTACTTCATATCAAATAGATTGGTGAATAATAACGTAGCTTACCAATTGCCAAAATGTCTGTAGTTGATTCAATTACCGGAGTATTTGTGAACTCGAAGAAATCTTTAGTCCGAAGTTTATGTTCAAATTCTACTGGCATTCCTATAATCTTTAATTTCTTCAGAGAAGTGATAGCTTTCAGTCCTTCTGGAATCTTTTTCAGCTTCTCACAACGATCAATAACCATGTATTCAAGCCTTGGCATTGCACTTTGCTCAACTGTCCAATCCTCCAATTCTTTCAAAAGAACAAGTCGCAAAATATGCAATTGTGAAAACCCTTCAGAATTGAAAGTCACTTCAGGCCAATTGTATGCCCCTTTTCCCAAAACGAGCATTTTAAGGTTTGGTAATCTCTCAAGTTTGGCAATAGACTCCTTCTGCAGGTGGGAGTTATGTAGAGTTAGTTTTAAGAGGTTTGGTGGGAACTCGTGAGGATCAGGTAGCTTCTTGATCCTTCCATTTAAAGAGAGCTTCTGGAGATGAGTGCACTGAGAGAGCTGCATAAACATTGGAAATTCATCCTCTTCAGATACAAGTGATAGTGACAGTGAATGAAGGTTCTGTAATCCTTGTGCGGTAGAAAGCACAGAATTCACCATTTGTCCTGATAATTCACAAATCCCCAATTGCCTGAGGTTGACCATATTCGCCAAACCACCATCTACTATCCAGTTTCCAGCCTCAATATGTGGTAGGGTTTGTAGATTGGTTAATGTGTCCAACCTTAGATGGCCACTATCTGGAGAATCAAACGGAGTGTATAGGAGCAGATGTCTCAAATTCACCAACTTCCAAATCACGTTTGGTATTTTCTTCAAAAAACAACAATACCTTAAATCAAGTGTTTGTAGGTTTAGCAGATTTCCAATGGAAAGTGGAAGTTCTTCTTCTAGATTAGTCTTCCTCAATCCTAGATACCTCAACTGAATCAAGTCCCCTATTGTGCTTGGCAGGCTAACTACCCGAACCCCATCTAATTCTAATACCCTGAGTAGCTTAAATTTCCTGTAGATAAAATTCAACTTCTTTTCTTGCTGAAAATGTAAAGGAAGCCAGTGTTTCCTGGCTATATCTGCATTATATTCTCTGTTGAAGAACAGCAAGGAACGTGAATGATGCGCATTGTGTTTTAAGGAGTCATACCTCTCATCGCAAGAATGCATGGACTGGCGCCGGGCTTTGGTGGATGGACCTGCCACATCACCTTGAAATATTCTGAGAAAATATTCCTCTTTTCCCTTAGAGAGTGAAATATCCCTAAGGAGATGGTGGATGCGAATTGTTTTCACTCTGCCTAACGAGCTTACTGTCCCCACTTGAATCATGCACCTACCAATCAACTCATTCAAATATTTCTGAGCAACACCTTCCGCAGTTTCTTCTCCTTCTTGCGGAAGAAATCCCTCCGCTACCCATAGTCTGATCAATTTTTTTGTCTGGATGTTCACACCCTCTGGGAAAAGACCCAAATACAAAAAACACGACTTTATAGGAGAAGGCAAATCATTGTAGCTTAGGGCCAAAATTCTTGCTATCTTCTCTTGCTCTTCCAGCAAGTACCAGCTGATATTTTGCAGCACCCGTTTCCACTCCCCACTTGACTTGAGTTTCCTAGACAGCAAACCACCGACCACTACCACAGCCAAAGGCAAACCTCCACATTTGACCACAATCTCAGTAGCAAGATTCTTTAACTCTGGGGGGATGCCGTTCGCTCCAGGAAACGCTTTGTTACAGAGCAATCTCAAACTCTCATCTTCTGTCAATGGCCGCAACTGATGAGGATTACTACAAGCATCAGCATGTAAAGCAACATCCCAATTCCTGGTGGTGAGCAATATCTTACTTCCCATCTTCCCTCTAGGAAAGGCAGATTTTAACCCATCCCAAACCTCCATCCCCCAAATGTCATCAAGCACCACCAAATACCTTTTGTCGCTCAACACACTGCGCAGCTTGTTGATAAACTCTTCCTCAGGTATTCTCTCCATTCCATCTCTGGGGTGAGCATCCACACCCCTCAGAATCCCTTGCAGAACGTCGCTCCTCCTATACTCTTTAGAGACATACACCCACGCTTTGCACTCAAAATGGCTGGTGATTTCGGTGTGATTATAGAGCTTCTTAGCCAAAGTGGTTTTCCCCAAACCACCCATGCCAACAATAGAAACTACATGAGGCTTTGGCTCCAGGGCAAGCAACTGGGTAAGAAACAACCTCATGTCATCTTCAAGCTCAATAAGATACTCTTCCTCGGAATAAGGTGAAGGCTGTCTCCACTGCCTCAACCTTTCATTACTATCATTACCATCATCACCGGTCATTACCACACCGTATGTTTCTCGCCTGTCGGATATACTCTTGATCTTGGACAGGATCTTGTCGATCCTCGTTCTGACCTTGTACAGATGCCAAGGTCTGAACACCTTGTCCAACCTGCTCTGCATGGTTGTGTTGTACACGTAGGTTTCTATTAGTTCCTCGGCCTCGAAAGCCACGTCTCTGATTTCCGACACCCACATGCGAACTCGGTCGCTGCCTTCTTGCTTGGCATCTGCGTCCCTGAGAAAGCTCTGCATCCACCCCAATTCGTTCTTTAAATTCTCCACCTGCCCTCTTACCCCTGCCAGCTGTGAAACCGCCGCCGCCGCTTGCTCCACCAGCAGCTCCGCCAGTTTTGAAACAACCGTTGAAACAGCAACCTCGGCCATCGTATACTGTCTGCTGCTGGTAGGTTCTCCCAACGAGAGGAGAAGACTTGATCTTGAGCAAATGGGGGGTTTCTGTTCCACTTCTTTGGTATGTGGTGATGAGAAGCTTCCTTCAATCAACAGTGACTTTCTGACTTTTCTCCCAGCAGTTTGACTCACAATTGTTGTTGGTTAATCGTTTATGAGTTTCCCAGCAGGTTATTATTGACGTATTGTTTCAACACTCTCCTTTGGACAAAACTTTTTCTCCACCCAAACAAAATTCCCCAAGCACAAATATTTACCAAAATGGATTTACCAGTTCTTACCTTCAGACATTGGCTTTTCAGAAATCAATTTTTATTCTTCACTCCGGCGATGACAGGAAAATAGGTTGGAAATTCTGATCTGATATTTTCGGTTTTTTTTTTCTATGAGAACTTCCAATTTTTTTACGAATATTAAATTTAAATATTTATATAAATCATTAAACTAAAATAATTTATATTATTTGACTAGTTAGTAGATATTTTTCTTGTTAATAAATTTACAAATTTAAAACATTTTATCGTTATTGATATTTATAATTAGTATTACTAGTTAAATTTTATTTGAATATAAATTATTAATTTAATATTTTAATAAAAAATTATATTAATTGTTGTAATAATTTAAAATTATTGAATTAACTGCTTTAACTTAATATATTTCATATATGTATATAAAATGTTTTTAAAAATAGATATTAATAAAAAATGTAGGTTGAAATAAAAAAAGAATAACAAGCAACAAAACCTCCAAAAATCTAGTGACTTGCAAGCTTCCAACACCAATAACAAGCAAAGCACAAATTAAAAGAAATTTTAAGAAGTTAGTTAGGACAATCAAAATTTTTAACTCTTAATATTCAGAAAGATTTTGAAATAGTTATAAAGAGGGTAAATTTGAAAAAAAATATAAAACAAAAAAATTATTCTAATTGAAATTCTATTCGAATAAATATTTTATCCTCTTTTATATTCTGTATAAAAAAAGATTTCACGGTGAAACATATAAGAAATGTAGTTAGAATGAAAAGGAAGATTCAGAAAGCTAGAGTGGATTGAACATGCAAGTTTCTTTTCTTACTTTTTTCTAAATGGGAAAGAAAAATAAATAAAAATAAGGGAAGAAGGATTAAGCCATAAGTGCATGGATTCACAAATTCAGTTTCGGAAAATAAATTATTCTAAAATATTTATTAAATATTCATTATATTTTTATATATTACAATTTTTTTTATTCTCTTACTTTTGTTGATAGGACGAAACAAAATATTCAACAATAATAAAGTCTCAAAAACAGTAGCAACCACGAGCATAACAGCAAGGTGATTCTAACAACTGAAAGTGGTGCTGAGAAGGAATACTAATACACTAAGCTTCGCTGAGAGAATTACATACTAGCTTAAAATATAAAGGATAAATATAAAATTACTATATTCAAAAGGATTAAAATATCTCCTAACATAATAAAAGAAAAAGGATAAAAAAGTTAAAATGTGGATCATTCTAATTTATTGGATTCCTTTGAATACAGAGATCGTTGATGTTCTTACTCAAGTTGTCCTAAATTTTTTGAGGTGAGTAAAATTGAACCTCTTGACAATGATCTTTAGTTAGATAAGTTAAGAAGAAGTTTACCTGCAAAAGATTTTTAGAGAATTAATAAGAACACAAATATAGAAATATATATTTATAATGAGATGACACATTAAAAGAATATGTATTTGTAGCATAAATTTAAGCAGATGATATTATTAATATTGAAATGTAAATTATTAATATTGAATAACAGTTTTAGGATATTTGATAATCGAATTTTTAAAATTAATCATTTCTTATTAATATTATTAAACAAATTACTAGTAATTCTAACCTAACTAATACATAAGAATGTACGAAAAATTGGAAGATAAAACATGAGACTGGTAAAGACAATATGGAAAAGAAAAAATAGTAGGAGTGAAGAAAAAGGACAATTTAATATTTTTTTTTATCATTGTACAACAACCGGTTAAAATTAAAAAAATAATTAAATTAAGCCTAATTTGAGAACTAATATTTATGTTAGAAGAAACAGGTGCTTTCTTTGAGTCTCAGTAACAAAACGACGGGTTTGCATTGCGTTTCAGGAAACCGCGGCACTGTGGGCATTGGAAAGGAAGAAGGGAAGGAAAAGTGAATTTGAGGAAGAGAAGGAGAAGGATGATGGGGTTAAGGTGGAGTATGGTCGTAACAGTGACGTTCGCTGTTTTCGTGTTGTGGTTTGGAACACTGCACGTCGAAGCCTCTAATTCTGTTTCGGCCTTCGTTCAAAACGCCATCTACTCCAACAGAATCACTGTTTTCTCCAAATCCTATTGCCCGTGCGTTCATTCTAATTTTCCCCTTTTATTTTTATCCGATATCACTTTCCTTTTCCTTCATTCCATCTAATTCAATAATTAGGGTTTGATACTCTGTTTCTTGTTCGTAGCTATTGTTTGCGCGCAAAACGCATACTTGCTGAACTAAACGAGAAACCGTTTGTGGTGGAGCTCGATTTGCGAGGTAATCATAACCAGCCAGTTTGCGTGTGCATGCTAAAATGTTCTCGTTGTTCAAACTTTTCACGTGGGTCACGGTGCTTGTGTTTTTTTTTCCCTCCTGTAGATGATGGGTATGAAATTCAGAGTGTTATTCTGGATTTGATTGGTCGAAGGACAGTGCCACAAGTATTTGTGAATGGCAAGCATATTGGTGGATCAGATGGTTAGTTCTAATTGCTACTTTTATGAGTTATCATCTGTGGGTGTTTTCATTCACATTGGTTTACTTATACTCACAGTTGAAGTACCAATTTACTTGATTTTTGATAAATATTTGCATGTCCAGTTAGAGTGAGAGATTGTTTGGGAACTAAAATTGATTGAGTTAAAGTCACTTGTAGAGTTGTAGATTTTGCTTTAGGTAAAAAATTATACCAGGTTTTCAACATTATTTAGAATAAAAACATTCAAACATGGATTGTTTGAATTTATTTGTGAGTTGGGTACCCATTGCACCCTTTTGTTGTAAAAATATCTTTTGGCTAACAAAAAAGAGTTCAAAACTAATTTTATTCAAAATAAATTCGCTGCAGATGCGATCTCATTTATAACTTTAAAATAACAATGACAAATTTTATCTGTTATTCTTGTTAGTTATTATCTAAGATCTACAGTTGACCCCGTCTGTTTTCTTTTTTCATTCACTTTGTTCCACTAACTCAGTCTTGTTCCTTTTATGCTGATCGGCAATTCAGATCTCAGTGCTGCAGTCCAAAGTGGTGAGTTGCAGAAACTTCTCAGTGCAAGTTGATGTTGCACTAGAGATTTACGCGCATTAGCATAGTAGCTTCTACTATTTTTTGGTATGTGGGGACCGACATCTTTCATTGTTAATGAGGTTTTCAAACTTATAACAGCATAGTATATTTCTTTTTTATTTTTGGTTATTTAGGCGACAGTGTGTATTCTTTAGTACAGGAAATAGTCTGTCGTTTCTTCATTCTGCTTCGAATTCGCATGAATTCTTCAAATATAAATGAGTTTGAGCTCCAGTTGGTATATTTTTCTTTGGGTTAAACTGTTGATTACTTGTGAATTTCAATTTTCTTGATCGTGCTGATAAATGTAGAAATGAAAAACAAAGAGAATGGCAATTTTAGACCCCGGCTACAACAAATTGTCAGTAAAGCAATATTTCTCCTTCATTCATGTTTTGGTGAATCAACCCCATTCGATGGCGTGGAGACATGAAGATGTTTGAAATATTGTTTCCAGCTAGGAAATTATGATCCAACGAATGAGCCAAGGTCAAACTCTCCTTTGCTCAGTTTACACTAATGTTCAACCAGGCACAAAACAGAATAATAAGACATGTTATGGTGGCAAGTAAAAATCTAAATCAGTGGGTAGGTGCACCATCTATGACAAGTTTTTAATTATATGATATTAATCTCGGGGCAAAACTGAATGTTGATATACACATGCTATGAAAACCTATAAAAATAATAGTGTGACGTTTTCTAGAAGCTGTTCTGCCATATAGGGTTGAGAGGCTGAATACACGTTACCGCCACCGCATAGCTTCGATTCAAAACACTCCTTGAATTAAACCACTAGTGTTTTGTCCACTATCACTTCATCAGGACACAGCCACAGACTCAGGCCTCCATTTGCCTTTTTTGGCACAGATTACACCCTCTTTTATTTTGTCAAATAATATTTCCCAATGTAGAGACTTTAACAAAGTTTCCACTTCGCTGAGGGTGGGAGAATCATCACGGACAATCAGTTTACCTCCCGGTCTAAGGATTCTGTCCACCTCTGCCATAACAGCAGTTAGTTTGCACCTAAGGAGCCAAAACAGCAGAACTGGGTCAGCATAATGCAGTTTCTCTTGTATGAGTGAAAATTAAAGGATCATACTACTTCCATCTATACCTATCTTTTAGCTTTGAGAAAAGATTATCTGCATGCAGCAGATCATAAGTTCTTGGATACGTGCTGAAGGATTCACACCAGTCATGATATATCCCAAAAAGACCTCTTTCATAGATGACGGGAAGTGTGTCCGGAGTATCTATGGTCACCACATTGAACACCCAGACGGGAAGATCCCTTAGAGCTGCTGCAAATCTGCACGAACGAGACTGAGATTGAGGATTTCATATGTATAAAAATGTAGAATAGTTGTACCCTAAGTTGAATCAATACCCCCCGTAAATGGATCGCATGTCCATGACATTTCTCACGTTAGACCATGTTATACCCATGTTGCTCAACTCGTCTACAACATTTTTCCAACGATTAGTATCTGCTGTAAAATCTTGGGGAGCAGGTTTTCCATAGATCCCAATCTGCGAGTTGTTTAACCAATATGGGGGTTTATTTACTCGACGAGGCCAAGCTTCAGGCCATTTGGCTCCTCTCTCCGTCTTGTCCACAGGCACCCTGTGTATGCATGCCTGCAGAGGTACATACCTGAAGTATAGTAAAATCGACCAATCAAGATTACAGGTGTTGTTATTGTTATGTTCTTTACTGGTCAAATATCAACCATACAGCCAGAGATTTACCAGGCAGCATTTGGATCATCATCATCGTTGCACAATGGAGGTTCACTTTGCTCCCTTTGGTCGTAGCATTCGTTGGTTGTGGGTTTGCGATAAACAGCGGCACCAACACGATTCAGTTCATCCTTGTTGATGGTCACAAGCTCCCAACAAATGGACTTTGTCAGTACGGTCATTTCTGGAAGAACATTACAGGATGTCAGTGACTATTAAATCGTTGAGTTAAGTATCTTTTCAAAAGTAAAAATCAAAGATATGATATGTTATAATCCTACCCTTCCATATCTGGACATCTTCTTCAAGCTTCTGGTACACAGGAGTTGCAGACCAAACAAAATGACCACCTGGTCTCAAAAGCCGATTCAGTTCCAACAGCAACATGCCACCTAGAAAAGAGTTTCACATTATTCAACAATCATGGTTAGCACAAAACTCAGCCATTATCAATAGGTGTTAGTAAGACCAACCATCTGCATGCCAAGGCACACGACAACGTGCACAATGTACTAGATCAAAGACACGACTGGGGAATGGCAGCCTTTGAGAACCCATAACAGCAGATATGGCAGGAATCCCTCTTTCAAGCGCAAATTGCACTTGTGCTTCATGTTCATCTTTAGGAGCAAAAGACATTGTAATAACATCTCTTTCGAATAGAAACCCTCCAAAACTACCAACCCCACACCCAACATCCAAGACCACCCGTGTGTGTTTTCCCCATGCAATAGAAGGTTCAGCCTGCGTGAGTCAAATTATAAAATCACTTAGCAGAAATTATGATTTATTACCAGTATAAGTATGAAATTCTCATTCTGACATTTGTATTACTACATAAATGTGACATGATGGGTATTAAGTTTTAACGAATGGCATGGTTATGAAATTGAAATCGTTGATTACCTGTTGAACAAAATCAATGTAATGGAGAGCTCCATTAATGAACTGAGTGCCACCTCCAGGGAAGGTCAAGAACTCTCCGGTCATCTTCACCCAGTTCTGGTGTCCCTTCACTTCTGCTAGCTTCTTGTGTGGTACATTGTGATACCATATCTATTTCGAAATACAATCATGTAAACTTATTAGCCTCGGGGATATATAATAAGCTTCTTCACAAGTATTTACAAAAGAGAATTAATAAATTGATTTTTTTCATATAAATTAAGCTCACTTATACACTTAAGTTTTTTTAAAAAGTTAAAGTGTATAAATTAATCTTAATGTATTTTTCTCAATTTATCTAAATAGAACCTAAATGTATTGGATGTATCTTTCAATAAAAAAAATCACCTTATCTCTGCTGTTAGGCCACTCGATGGGTGTTTTGTAACCTTTGGGAAGTGGCACCAGACAAGTAGGAGGGTCCTCAGGGCAATGCCTTTCCCTGTGTTCGTAGTGTTTTGTGCTACGCAACTGTTTTATAGCCTTTTCATTGTCCAAACACGGTATATAATCTTCATTCGCAGTGACATTACAGAGGTACCACGTGTGATCTTCAAGTTTCTCTTCACTGTTTGATTCAACCTTCTGTCTTTTGTTTTCTTTCTGTGACTGAGCAGCTTGTGTTGACCACTGCTTCTTTGATTTGCCACCTTTCTTCTCTGCTTTTGGCTTCTGCCTTACCTCACCCACATCTTCCACCTTCTGGTTTTCAATCTTCTCCGTCACTTCCTCAGAACTTGCTCCCTTTAAAGCCGCCTCAGAATCCTGTTGCAACATGTCTGATTTAGGATTTGCTTCAACCACGCCTTTGTCTTCTCGAAGTTGTTCCTTGTTTTCACCATCTTCTCGAGTGTCAAAACCTTGAACATCTTGCTGCTTTCCAATGCTTTGTTCCTGATTTTCCACCGCCGCCGCGGTGATTTCTTCATCCCTTTTGTTTTTCTTAGAAGCCTTGGTGATAGTTTGCTGAACTTTCTCAGGCTCAGTCATTCTCACATCACTATCTGCACCAGCTTCGTGCATCGCGGAAGCTTGCTCCTTTTGAGTTAAAGAGCTTTCCTCAGAAAGCTGTGCGTCCATGCTGGCCATCATGTGCTGTTTTTGTGACTCATTGTCGGGAATTTTGTCATCAGGTTTTATGGCATCCTCTGGAAGATGACCAGGGTTGTCCCCAAAGACAGAAGAGGAGGCATCTTTTCTGTTTTCTTCAATTTTTGCAGCATTTTCATGGGAGGTATCAATGGACGTTCGGGTTGCAATGTCTTCATCGCTCTGCGTTTGAGGTGACACTACCGACTTGGAGGTTAGCATCCACACGCCAAAAACACATAGTGCAATGAACACAAATACTGTCAAGGTTGATACGTAAGATGGTGATGATGATCTCTTCCGTGTTTTAAAAAGTGCCATAACAGTGTGTGTGTGTCTTGAAAGGGAAATTATGAAGATGGGTCCAAATTTATTACAGAAGACGCTGAAAATGGGTGATCTGCATGGCGTTAGAGAGATTGAAAGTGAGGGAGATGTTGAAGTGAAGATGGTAAGAAAGAGTAGGAAATATTGTAATCGTTGGAATGTAGGGATGATCCAAAAGAGTAGGAATAGGAAATTTGTTAAGAAAGTTTGGTTGATACCTATGAATTTCACAACATAAAGAAGCTACGTGAGGCTTTACTCTCCTTATATTTTAACCATACTTTTAGCCTTTGTTTTAGGAGCTTTTTGTTTTTGTTTTCAAACACAGAAAACTAATTAAACTGCACATTCAAAATAAACTGAAGGTTTGTCCACCAACAAAACAATTTGGCCGAAAGTGAACTGAAGGATCCTACTATGGTGTGAATTATATATCATGCATTGAATTAACAGAAAAATTGAAAGGTTATCTTCACAATATTTTTTTATTTAGTCAATGAGTCTTATAATTATCTAAAAATTAAAATATCAATTGTTTTTAATTTATATCTACTACAAAAAATATATAAGTAACAAGTAACACGTACTTTCATTAAAATAATAATTATTAATTTAATGAATTTAAAATTTATTAAAATTTGAAAATAGTATATACA
>Ga0123340_1000564_pt1 | contig 25626 bp, 21 predicted proteins | sample SirMexnodulemix_FD_89961 | JGI IMG/M metagenome (GOLD analysis project Ga0123340, IMG submission 89961) | Root nodule microbial communities of legume samples collected from Mexico - Siratro Mexico nodule mix | ecosystem: Host-associated > Plants > Roots > Nodule | place: Mexico: Nepantla...
ATTAAAAACAGTACAATAATTAATTACTTTTATAAAATTAAAATATATAACAATAATAAAATGTTTTAAAATTAAAAAAAACAATAGCAAAAAAAAAATCAAATGAACTACATGCTAAAAATTAGTTTTATAGTTAATAGCTTATAATTTAGAAATTTGTATAGCTTATATGTTAAAGATTTCTAAAATGATTTAATCGTGATACCTTATCTAAACCTTGTTAATTGGATACTTTATCCAGTCCTTTTAATTCAACGCAGATCTTTCATCTGAAATAGCTGAGAAAGAAAGACACTTCAACGTAAATCATCAAACGGCACCAGCAAAAGCCACGTGAATCCACACGTGTCACGCAAAAGCAAGGCCCTTTCTTATTTGGGTGCGCTTGAACAAGAGCAGTGAGGAAGAAGAACGGTTTTGGGTGATGATGGCGGAGCAACACCGTAAGAGAACGCTGGATTCAGGGTGGGTCGCAGCAAGGTCCACTGAGGTGCATTTCACCGGAACTCAGCTCACCACTACTCACCCTCCAACTGGCTCCACTTCACCATGGATGGAAGCTCTCGTTCCATCAACGTAATCACACAACTTTATCACCATTTCTCTTATTTTACTTTCATACAATGTTTACTTGATTCCACACAATGTCGCATCATAATAATAACAGTGTTCTGGCGACCTTGGTGAAGAACAAAGTAGTGCCCGATCCTTTTTATGGACTGCAAAATGAGCACATCATTGACATTGCTGATTCTGGAAGAGACTATTACACCTTCTGGTTCTTTACAACCTTTAACTGCAAACTTGTACGTGTTCTGATTGCCCTCTCCTACATTTTACAGATTTGGATTTTCAAGTGGTAGCCTTTGATTTTAATTTCATGTTTCTTATACTGATATTTTGTGGTTTCAAGTTTTTGAAATTAGTTTTCCAAACATAGAGACCAGTATACAGTGTGTAAGGTCTTAAATTGTGGGCTCACAGTTGTGGTTTAGTTATGATCTTGGATATTTCTAAAGTTTGTTGACAAATGTGGGTGATGTAGCTTCAAGTTGCAGCTGTGGAGAGTCCGTTTTTAAAACCTTTTAGGATCTCAACAATAATCTTCTTTTGAATATAAGATGGTGGTTTCTTGTTTTGATGGAAGGGGCATCACTAATTACTTGATCCCTTTGCATTTGCAGTCAAGCAATGAGCACTGTGATCTGAACTTTCGTGGAATCAATTACTCTGCTGATGTGTATTTGAATGGCCACGAAATCATCCTACCAAAAGGGATGTTTCGAAGGCATTCCATTGATGTCACCGATATTGTTCATGCTGATGGCACAAACCTGCTTGCTGTTCTTGTTCATCCTCCAGATCATCCAGGGAGAATTCCTCCCAATGGGGGACAAGGCGGTGATCATGAGGTTGGAAATCAAATTCACACTTCTGATCAATTAATTTTATCCTTTTCAACTATTTAACCTTTTTGTTACATGAAACCTTTAAATATCAATTTCAAGTGTTTCATAATTTCTGGAATCAGTTAGGACTTCAGTGAAAGAGGAAGAGGAACAATGCTTGTTGTTGCGTACTGGATATCTAATTAATTTTTTCCGGGTTATTTTGTAGATAGGAAAGGATGTAGCCACGCAGTATGTTGAAGGTTGGGATTGGATGGCTCCCATAAGGTGACATTGCTAATACTTGTATAAATGTATTGATGTGTGTACATTGGCTTTCTGATCTAAAAATAACTTATTTACTTTTCTATGTTTTTTGAACTAAAATATGTAATTCTTTTTCTACAGCATTTTTATCATTAGCTATTGACTGTTCAAAGTTTGGAGAGTTGGAAGTAAGAGAAGCCATGTAAAGCAAATTGCATCTATAACTAATGCTAGTGTTTAATATGATTGCAGAGATAGGAATACTGGAATATGGGATGAGGTTTCTATTTCTGTTACTGGGGTGAGTAGCATTAATTGTTTAAGTACATCCCAAATTCTTCACTACTGTGTTTTTCAATCACTTTAGGATTTGCCGCCGAGACCAATTATGGAGGCCCTTTCGTTTTCCTTCTTGATTCTTGTGTTTATTGCATTTTTGTTCCTAACTAAATTTATTTTTGTAGTTCATAGTAAATATTGATGAACTTAAATCCAAGCATACGCTGGCTTCATGGAATATAGTCTGGGGAGTCATCGAGATGTTTGGAAAACTAAACTAGGATATGTCAGAGGCATGAGCCAGACATAGAATTGCTATGCTCATTTTAGCTTTAAGTGCAGTCCACACTATCAAACCCGATTAAATATTCTAAAGTGTTGATTGTCTTTTATAGATGGTGATGCTTCTAGTTGTTCCTTGGTGGGATAATGCTAATGTCTGTATCTGGTGCAGCCAGTAAAAATAATTGATCCGCACCTGGTTTCAACATTTTCTGATGACTATAAGAAGGCATATCTACATACAACGATTGAGTTGCAAAACAGGAGCTCCTGGACTGCTGAGTGTTCTTTGAATGTCCAAGTGACAATAGAACCCGAGGATAGCATTTTCTTAGTAGAGCATCTTAAATCTCAAAATCTTTCGATACCTGCAAACTCACGGGTGCAATATACATTTCCTGAGGTCAGTGATTGCATTCATTTTACTTGTGACAAAAGTTTGATTCATTTTGCGTACACCTTGTACATGTGAAGAACTTAATTATTAATTAAAGACACCATTATCAATGATTTTGGTTATTTTAAGAAATTTGGTCAATTTCATGTCCTTTATTCTCTTGGTTCTTGGACTATCCAAGGTGTATGTTTGTATATGTTTGTATATGGCTTACCTCATGTGTTTGTTTTATATTAGTTTGTCTAACTTTTAGTTAGCTCTAATTTACTGTAATTATAATTGAAGTGTACTATCATTTCTTTAGTCTGTACTGTAACCAGACAATCTTTATTTCCTTACCTATCAATCGGACAAAGGTTCAGATATGATTGGAGAAATTTGATAAATATATATTACAAATTGTCAAGACATTGACATCCATAATTTGTAAGTTATTACTTGATATCTTTCTTTACTGTTTATGCTTGATATGTATGATCTGAAGTAACAAAGCTGATGGCAAAACATTTAAATAAGCCAACTGATCACAAAGTAGCCAATTATCATATGGACACCCTGTCCCCTTTTTTACATTGAATATTTGCAATCCTGTATAGATAAAACAATAAAGCATATAGAAAAATTTAAACCAACCCAAGTCATCATAGGGACAACACTTTTTTTTTCATTCCACACATGCAAGCCTAAATAGATAGCATTTTCATGTATCCTCTTACAACTGATCCTGGGTTTTAGTTTCAATGCTTCTTTTCAAGTGCTAATGATCCAAATTAACAGCTTATCTTCTACAAGCCCAATTTATGGTGGCCGTATGGAATGGGAAAGCAATCTTTGTATAATGTTGTTATTAACATTGATGTTAAAGGATTTGGTGAATCTGATTCATGGAGCCATCACTTTGGATTCCGCAAAATTGAGAGCCATATTGATGATGCTACTGGTGGAAGGTAAGGTGATTTCTCAAATTTCTTCAATGTTATATTTATCTACCTATTACTTGGTAGAATTGATTCATTTTTTAAATTGTTTCTGTACATGTTTTGTTGTGTACGTATAATTTTACAGATTATTTAAAGTCAATGGAGAACCGATTTTTATTCGAGGGGGTAACTGGATATTGTCAGATGGACTATTGCGGTTTTCTAAGAAGCGGTATAGTACAGATATTAAATTCCATGCAGATATGAATTTTAACATGATTCGATGCTGGGGAGGTGGGCTGGCTGAAAGACCGGAGTTTTATCATTACTGTGATTATTATGGCCTTCTGGTAAGCTAAAGTACCAGATCCTTACTTTTGCTTATATATGCATGTCATCAAAGTTAAGATTCAAATTGCAAGGCCACTTTGGAAGTGTAGAAAGAAATGGTTTACATTAATGTGATAAAATCCCCTCAATGTGTCTATGCACAGCTGAGTAACATATATGCATGTATGGTTTGTTATGTTCTCTCACTTCAGTGAGTACTTTCATGTGGATCTAGCAGTTTGTATTAATTTGAATGGCTCAAACACCCTGCTAAGGGCAGCTTTTTTAGTTCATCTCGTTATTTAATACTTTTTATTATTCTCTAATTTTTGAGTCTTATGTTGTGTAAGTGGAGATTTGATTCTAATCTTCTTTTTCTAAAACCCATTATTTTGTTTGGGTTTCTTGATAGTGATTTTAATTGAATGGTTGCTATGCGGTGATTATGATGTTGGTATACCTAGATAGTGTTTCTGAAATGTAGACTTTTAGTGGTACTCCTGCTACAGCTGACCAGATGGTCACTGATGATTTATCTGGTTTGAAGCTTAGACAGTTTTACCATATAATCCTTGGTCCTGTTCAATATCTTGTGTTCTTTATGTTTATACTACACTAGTGGCAGTATTGGCTTAGAAAATTTATCTAGCTGCTGGCTGATTTTTGTAGGTATGGCAAGAGTTTTGGATAACTGGGGATGTTGATGGACGTGGTGACCCAGTATCTAATCCAGATGGTCCTCTGGACCATGATCTTTTCTTGTTTTGTGCACGAGACACAGTTAAGCTTCTAAGAAATCATCCTAGTCTTGCCCTGTGGGTGGGGGGGAATGAGCAAATTCCACCAGCTGATATAAACGCTGCTCTAAAATATGATCTAAGGCTTCATCCTTATTTTGAAATTAAGAATGAAAACAGCAAACCTTTAGGAGACATGTCCCCAACACCGTCAGATCCTAGTCAGTATCTTGATGGCACACGCATTTACATACAAGGTTCAATGTGGGATGGGTTTGCTGATGGGATGGGGAACTTCACTGATGGTCCTTATGAAATTCAAAATCCTGAAGATTTCTTCAAGGATTCCTTCTATAAGTATGGATTCAATCCAGAGGTTGGTTCTGTGGGAATGCCAGTTGCAGCTACCATACGAGCAACAATGCCTTCAGAAGGTTGGCAGATACCATTGTTTAAGAAACTTCCCAATGGTTATGTTGAAGAAGTTCCAAATGCCATATGGGAATACCATAAATATATTCCTTACTCAAAACCAACCAAGGTTCATGATCAGATTCAACTTTATGGTGATGCAAAAGATCTTGATGATTTTTGTTTGAAGGTAAGAAGAGAGTAAAAACCTTTCATCCTGTTGGCGGCCATTAGTGATGAATATTTCCTCGTCCTATTTTTCTTGATCTTTTCGCTAAAGTTGATGTTTAATTTAGATGCTATAATCTCCTCAGGCTCAACTTGTTAACTACATACAATACAGAGCTCTTCTGGAGGGATGGACTTCTCGCATGTGGACTAAATACACAGGTCTGTTGATATGGAAGACACAAAATCCTTGGACTGGTCTGAGAGGTCAATTTTACGACCATCTACTTGATCAAACAGCAGGTTTCTATGGTTGTCGGTGTGCTGCAGAACCAATTCATGTACAGCTTAATCTTGCTACATATTTGATAGAGGTGAGTATCGAAACGAAGTTCTAGTTCTATGAGTAGGTCTTGAAAATAGTGATGTTATTTTACCGATTTGATGAATATTTCTTTTTGCTTACAAGTTAAAATTGAGATAGGAAGACAAAAGTGGCAAGTTAAAAAAGATTTGAAGGGTAAAGAAATTGTGAAAATTGTTTGATCTACAATTTTCTTTGCAATTTATGCATGGTAATTCTTTAAAGGATGGGCATTTTCTTTATCTTCCTCCACAAAACAGGTCGTTAATACTACATCAGAAGAGTTGTCTAATGTTGCCATTGAAGCTTCAGTGTGGGATCTTAAAGGAACACGCCCGTACTACAGCCTTAATGAAAATCTCTCTTTGCTGCCAAAAAAAGTTGCCCCTATTGTTGAGATGAAGTATCCAAAGTCAAAAGATCCAAAGCCTGTCTACTTTCTTCTTCTCAAACTCTATAAGATGTCAGATAACAGTGTTATATCCAGAAACTTTTACTGGCTGCACCTTTCTGGTGGAGATTACAAGTTATTGGAGCCATATAGGGAGAAGAAAATACCTCTCAAGATAACATCGAAGGTTTCAATTGAAGAGTCCATTTATAATATTCAAATGCATGTGACAAACTCATCTGAAATTCCAGAGTCAAGAAGTTCAACAGTTAGGCCAAGTGATGGTTTTTATGGCACACACGGTTTGAAAGTTACAGAGATAAATGGATCTGATGTAGGCGTTGCTTTCTTTCTCCAAATTTCTGTTTATACTTCAAAGAAGGACTACAAGGAAGGGGAAGACACCAGAATTCTTCCCGTTCATTACTCTGATTATTTTTCACTAGTTCCAGGAGAGACCATGCCTGTAAATATATCTTTTGAGGCCCCCCAGGGTGTCACTCCTCGAGTAATTCTTCATGGCTGGAATTACGATGGAGGTGAACTCATTTATGAAGTCGTATAACAATCACCTAAAATTATCAGGGTCTGTGCTGGTGTATCTTGCCATTAATAAATGCATCAGAAAGAGAGACCTTCATGATTTTCAATTTTATTTGTTGGTTTACTATACCTTAAGAGGCTAATATATCCGATGGTAAACCTCCGCAATAAAAATAAAAGAGTAATGCACGCGTGATTACAAGTCCCCCTCGTAGTTACGTTACATATTTTATTCTTATAAAGATTGGACAGCAACTTTGGAATGGCCTAAAAGTGGCAAGTAATTCAATCTTGTTATGAAGGGTGAGAAAAAAAATCCAATTGTCAAATCAAATGCATAATTGTCCAAATCCATGTCTTTGGATTCTAACTCCAATCCATTTAATTTAATTGGATATTGATTAGATAATGCATTGGATTTTAACAATCGAAAACTAATATGCGTCTATGTCATTTGAAGTTATCAAATCTTAGGTTGGGTCAAATTCGAGGAAGGAAGGTAAAGCTATGTTAGTTTGGGATACAATCAAGGAAGGTAAAGCTATGTTAGTTTGGGATACAATCAAGTTAAGTCGGAGTTAGTCCTCATTTAGTCAAGTTAGAACGAATTCACGGGTCTACCCACGTTTAATTGGAGTAGGACTAGGCTTGACTTGGGCGTATCCCGATCAACGTCATTAGACCTAGGCTGAGTAAGACTAGTTTGAGTCAAACCCAAGTCAAGCTGAGTTAACTCGGGATCTAGGTTAAGTCACTTCATTTCAAGTTAGGGCGAACCGACTCTCTATCCAAGTCAAGTAAGGTCATTTTGGTTTCTGTCAAGTCGAGTCGAAGTAGGACTATATTCAACTAAATTGGGTTAGGCCTATGTCGAGGTCGGGCTGGATCCAGATGAGATTGAGATAGATTGGGTTAGGTCTGAACAAGTTGAGTTGGAAACTTGTTAGATTGAGAGACTAGGCCTACATCAGGTTGGGGTCATGTCAAATTGAGTTTGATTGATCCTATGCCATGTTAAGTCAAGTTAAACCAGGCCTAGGTTGACCTGAGTTAGGATAGGACCAAGTTCAATTGAGTTGGGTTAGACCCAAATCAGGCCGATTCCCGTTAAATGGGCCAAGGTCTAGTTAGACCTAAGAAAACAAAGATGAATTGGGTCAAGTTGATCCAAGTTGAGCTAGACTGGACATCAAGTTCGAATCCTGTCAAGCTAGAATTGGGTCGAAAGAGACTATCCAGGTTGAGATCAAATCAAGTTAGTTGAGATCAAATCAAGTTAGATTCATGTTTACTCAATACATAGTGTTTATATCAAGTCAAAGTCATATTAAACTAAATTAAATTGATTCCATGTTTGATCAATTGAATCTAATCTTAAAAAAATAAATTTAATCTAAAATTAATTTTATCAAGTTAAAATAAATCTAACTTCTAGATCTAGTGAATTGATTGTGACTTGATTTTGAAAAATCTAATCATAATCAACATCTAACCTTATTCTAACTTTAACAAGAGAAAAATAGCATATGCTTCCGTATAAATAGGCATTTCAAATTTTGTTTTAATTCATCTACAAATTTCATCCCATATATAAATAAACGAATTTTATTATATCTTCTTATTAAAAGATGTCGACAATATATAAAATATAGCTGTAGTAAATTATAAAAATAAAAATAATTATCTTGAAAATATATCTGTCTACTAACTATAAAAAAACATTAATTAAATTTTAAGTTTTATGAGACTTGTATAATATTAAAAATTATAAAAATTAGCATATGACATAATACAAAAATCAATTAAAATCGCATAAAATAGAGATGACCTTTTATATTTTGAAAAAAAAAAATGGTGTTAATGTATAAGTAAACTTTTTATGATTTGGAAATTTGAAATAAATCTTTAAAATGATATTTAGTCTAAATTACTAAAGTCAATTACTTATTACTTTTTTCCGCTATTAATAAATCACTTACTCAGTAACGTGTGGAACATGAGATTACTGCTGTAAAAAGGCATGTTATTGTTTCAAATAACATGCAAAGCATTATTAATCGCACCTTATTTCTTTGCTTTCTTCTACATTTATTTAGGTCTTATTTGAGATTACTTAGTTGCAAGAAAATCAAATTTTCCGGCAGTAATAATATTATTTCACCTTAATATAGTAAATAATATTTACCATGATATTTACACAAGTTTAGGGTTTAGAATTTTTTTAATTAGGTTTACTGAAAAAAAAAAGTCTTAATTTTTTGTAGACAAATAAAAGTGACATGATATATCTCCACATTCATTTTTTTTAATTATATTTTCATCTTATTTGTCTCATTATTTACCATTTTGTTCGAAATAGTGTCCTCGGCGCCGCCATTAGCATCACCGTTTTCCCTTTCATGGATGAAATCCAGATGGAAGTTCAACGCTCATCTCCCTTCATGGCTGGATTCTCTGAATATACCCTTCACCATGAAGGCACCAACTTTTCAAAACCCATTTCCTACAACCTCAAAATCTGTCCTCAACCATGCAGACTTGAGCTCTCTTCTCGCGCTTTGCGGCAGAGATGGAAACCTTAATCTTGGTTCTTCCATCCATGCCCGTATCATCAAGCAACCTCCATTTTACGATTATGATGGCTCCCCCCGCAATGCCCTTTTTGTTTGGAACTCTCTCCTTTGCATGTATTCAAAATGTGGTCAACTGCAGGATGCCGTTAAGCTGTTTGATCATATGCCTGTGAAAGATACCGTGTCATGGAATACAATGATTTCTGGGTTTTTAAGGAACAGGGATCTTGACACGGGTTTTAGGTTCTTTAAGCAAATGAGTGAGTCGAGGACAGTGTGTTCTCGATTTGACAAAGCAACACTGACCACAATGTTGTCAGCTTGTGATGGACTGGAGTTCTCTAGTGTGAACAAAATGGTCCATGGTTTGGTTTTTGTTGGTGGGTTTGAGAGGGAAGTTACAGTAGGGAATGCACTTATAACATCATATTTTAAATGTGGTTGTTTTAGTGAAGGTAAGCAGGTTTTTAATGAGATGCTTGAGAGGAATGTTGTAACATGGACGGCAGTGATCTCTGGCCTCGCAAAAAATGAATTTTATGAGGATGGTTTGAGATTGTTCAATCAAATGCGTTGCGGGTCAGTCAGTCCTAATTCTTTGACATATTTGAGTGCACTCCTGGCCTGTTCAGGTTTACAGGCATTATTGGATGGCCGTAAAATACATGCTATACTATGGAAATTGGGAATGCAGTCGGATTTATGCATTGAAAGTGCTTTGATGGATTTGTATTCTAAGTGTGGAAGTTTAGAAGCAGCATGGCAGATTTTTGAGTTCGCTGAGGAACTTGATGAGGTTTCCTTGACTGTAATACTTGTAGCTTTTACGCAAAATGGGCTTGAGGAGGAAGCTATCCAGATATTTATGAGAATGGTAAAATTGGGAATTGAAGTTGATCCTAACATGGTTTCTGCCATTCTCGGGGTATTTGCTCTTGGTACTTCTTTGACTTTCGGTAAGCAGATTCACTCTTTAATTATAAAAAAGAACTTCAGTCAAAATCTGTTTGTTAGTAACGGACTCATAAACATGTACTCCAAGTGTGGAGATTTGTACGACTCACTGCAAGTCTTTCGTGAGATGACTCAAAAGAATTCAGTTTCCTGGAACTCTGTGATTGCAGCTTATGCTCGCTACGGGGATGGTTTCAGAGCGCTTCAATTTTACGATGCTATGAGAGTGGACGGTATAGCACCAACAGATGTTACATTTTTGTCATTGCTTCATGCATGCAGTCATGCAGGCTTAGTTGAAAAGGGCATGGAGTTTCTGGAATCTATGACTAGAGATCATGGGTTAAGTCCACGGTCCGAACATTATGCCTGTGTTGTTGACATGTTGGGGAGGGCTGGACTTCTTAAAGAAGCTAAAAAATTTATTGAGGGATTGCCTGAGAATCCTGGTGCCCTGGTTTGGCAAGCATTGCTTGGTGCTTGTAGCATACATGGTGATTCTGAAATGGGTAAATATGCTGCTGATCAACTATACTTGGCTACACCAGATAGCCCAGCTCCTTATGTATTGATGGCCAACATTTATTCTAGTGAAGGGAAATGGAAAGAGAGAGCACGTGCCATTAAGAGAATGAAAGAGATGGGCGTAGCTAAAGAAGTGGGTATTAGTTGGATAGAAATCGAAAAGAAAGTACATAGCTTCGTAGTAGGGGATAAAATGCATCCTCAGGCTGATAGTATATTCTGGCTCTTGTCCGTGTTATTGGAACATCTGAAAGATGAAGGTTATGTTCCTGATAAAAGGTGTATTCTCTATTACTTGGATCAGGATAAAATGGATTAGTCTATTGAGGACCCTATTGAGTTTAGTCAGAAAACTAGCTATCCTAGAGCTTTGTTTGGATTTTGTGGATCAGGGATGTGATATTTGAGGTTGCAATTCACTGTTTAATTAAATTGATCATTGACTGTTACAAGCATGCTGTTTAGAACAATTATTTCAGAGAAATATTCATTTTTTTTTTATGAAAGGGTGTTAAAAAAATTATCATTACAATAAACTATAACACTATTTTTCAGATCACAATAAACTACCTTAAACCGCACTAAATGTTGAAGAGGTTTGAACTCCAGGCTACGTTTTGCTGTCTTCTTATTTCACAATTTTCCCTGTCTCCATGACTCCTTGTACGTACCTTTTTTTTTTAATCGAAATAAAAACTAAGAAAACCTATGGGCATATTCTGTCTACAAAGTTTAATTTATAATAGTTAAGAAATAAAAGGAAAGAAAACCAGAAAGAGTAAGTGCAATTGGAACCATTGTTTTGTTGTGACCACAAATAGAGTAGCGAAAATGAACAGCGCGAGCTTTATAAGGATCCCAACGTCCCTGGTGTTTGGAAATGGCGGTTTTCCAGCGTCTGCGAAGAAGAAGGCAAGAGCGAGTTGCAGTCGCAGAGACGATGACGGCCCTCTGTCCTCCGCTTCGGCTTACGCCGTGCTTGGGCTGGAACCTCCCTGCTCCGCCGCCGATATGAAAGCCGCTTTTCGAGCCAAAGTACCGCCAATATTCCATTCCCTCATTCCAATTTCGCTAGTCATTGATGTTTGTCTCTCACTTTCTCTTTCTCTGAAAGGTGAAGCAGTTCCATCCAGACCTCAACAGACACTCTAATACAACACACTCTGATGCTATGATTCGCCGCGTAATTGAAGCGTACCGGATACTATGCAACTGCACCCCTTCTCAATTAATTGAAAGGTAGTGATGGTATTTTAGTCTTTTCTTTAACATTTCTGTTCTTGAATTTCGAAACCTGTCACCCTCTTGTTTTCTGTTTTTTCATTCGGAGTTTCGTTTTCAGTGAATGCTTAGACCCCTTTGACACGCCAGAGTGTGAAGCTTTTGATCTTTTTGTTAACCAGCTGCTTTGTGTCGGCAAAGGTAAGGGACATGCCCTCAGGTTTTACTTTGTGCTCTTCTGTTCTTGGGTTCTTATGCTGGAGAACAGTGATGACCCTACAAATTTGCTTTGATCAATATATATTTACTTTTCCATTTCATTTACAAAATTAAATTTTCTGTAGCGTGTTCAAGTTCCTGTGTGGAAAGAGCCCCTCATGCTTTTACATATGCCTCTTCAACTGGAACAGCACGTGCATCTTCTCAAGGTTTGCTTACCTGTAATTCAGTTTACATAATTTTGAGCAAGGCATATGCCAAAGAATGACATATGTTTCACCTAGTTTTAGATTTTTGTGTAAATATCATTTTATTCATAGTTCTAATTGCATTGCCACCATCAATAACTATTTAAGGTCATGGGGATGATTACCCAGTTCAATGTGCTGTTGGACAATGCCCTAGAAATTGCATTCACTACGTAACCCCATCACAAAGAATTCTCTTGGAGGAGCTACTTGACAGGTAACCTTAATCATCCTCCAAAACTTATCTGATAAGATGCGGGATTTCATATTGTTGATGTAATATTTCTCACATAAAATTAGAAGGATACAAGTCTTGTTTTTCCATCAATCTTCCTTAGTAGATAAAATGCCATAATTCCTGTGGCAAATTTTTGCAAATTCATCAGAGGATCTGGAGTTTCATTATATTCCATTAATTTCTTGTTTCCATTTGGTTGATGTTGCAGTATACTGGAAGCACCCTATGATACATCAGCTGAGGCAGACTTGCTGTATTCACTTATAAATAAAGCTAAGTTTGAGAATAACCGATATCAAAAACCACAGAGGCAACCCAAAGCTTCAAGCCAAAATGTGGATTGGTTTTAAACATTTGGATAGCAACTCTGTCCATATACAGTCCCCAACCAATAAGACTGAGATTGTTATGTCATGGGTTACAAGACAGTGCCAATGGCCAGATATCAGATTCTTATAGAAGGCTTATACCTCGTCTGAAACATATTAGAAGAATATTACTGAGTTGCAATGCAAGATGTCCATTTTCATGTGTAAAACTAGTTTATCTAACCAGAGAGACAGATTAAAAGTCTCGATGGCTAAAAATGTAGAATTAAAGAGAAATGATAAGAAACACGTTCTGAGTTTATCAATAGGAAAAAGGAGTGATTTTTATTTGACAGATTTTTTAGAAACTAGTTTTTAGATTGCACTTGATTAGTCCTCTTTTTACTTTTTACAATATTTTATAATTTTTTTATTTCATTATTATGTTGCTTATTCAAAATCCATAGTTTACTTATATTACATATATATTTTTTAGAGTAACACTTTAGTCATTTTAACAAGGATCACCATTCAATTTGATGTGATGTAAAAAATAAATTTAGTCTTATTGGCAATTTTAATTGCAACAATGTCCAATTAATTTAGTTTGTTTTTGAAATTGACAACGATTATTAGTTTACAAATTTGATGATTACTAATTAATTTGAGTCATGGAAATATTGAAGTTAAAGCATAAAAAATAGTAATTTTAGTTAGATGTTCTGAGATTGTACACCCACAAAGAGTGAGAGAGAGAGAGTTTTGTAAGAGTTTTTTGTGAGGACATTCTCTTTTCCCAGAATTCAGATCCACAATAAAGTTATCACATGGATGAATATGCTTTCCCTAAGGTTTATACTTTACCATCATCACTCATCATATTATTCAAATATCTATGTCCATTACCTGTCAAAACAGTAGACAATGCCCCTTTTTCATATTCTAATAATTCTAGTTTTCTGCAACCAGAATTTTAATTAGTGTAACAAATATCGCACATCATCTATCTAAATAACTAAAATATCTCAATTACACTGATAAAAATCTATTCTTTCCAAATCCAAAACTCAAAATGTAGCTCCAAAGTAGAGCATGGCTCAATGATGTAATTGTTTTTACGAGTGACACCCTTCAAAGATTTTGAAAATGTAAAACAATAAAAATAAATAAAATACAACATGTAGGCTTTAGCTACGCATGGTGCAGGCTTAAGCTTCTTGACTAATACAATGTATGAGCAGCAGAGTATTATCTGCAAGTGTGAACATTAGCTAGTAATATCCAATGCTCACTTTCACCAACCATGAGGTCCATGACCGAGCCTATATATAATTGGCTCCATAGATGTGAGCATCATCATAGTTCATCATGGTGATCATGTCCATGACCATGACTATGATGGTGGTGGTGATCATGACCACTGCTTTTTGCTTCATCAAGCATCTTCTGTATGTGCTCTGGGATGGACTCTTGCTCAACTTTCCTGACAGACTTTGGTAAAGACAACACAAACTCAAAAATTTTGTCAGCTATCTCCACTGCTGCGTCCTCCTAGTTTTAACAACAAAAGGAAAAAACATTGACATTAGATGGTAAAATGATAAATTTATGTGATATGGAAAAATAGATAAATAGTATGAGTGGACAGAATATGAAAATAACCCGGAAAGATTTCTTAATTGTTGCATCTTCAGGCTAAACCAAAAAATAGTTCACTGACTCAACAATATATTTCTTTCTGATCCCTCAGATCTCCTACTTTCACATTCTCTTCCCAGAGGAACCAAGATCATTCCTTCTTGAAATGAGGATTAATCTACTAAGGGGAAATGATTGCATAGTTCTTATACTTTTTTTTTTATATATAGAAAATCTCAACGAGACAAGGAATGGTTGTATTCAATTTGACGCAGATTTATACATGGAAGAGGCTTGCAAAACCAGACTAGCTAAGTTAGAGAATAAGGTTCATGCTTCACACCAAATTAGTATCAAACCTTACAAAGGAACTACTTTAGCTACTGCGTTTGGCTTATTACAGAGACCATAACCGCATGCTTTGCACCAGGATCAGAAAAACCCACAAAAACTGGCCATGCAAAAAACAACACAAGCCAGCTCAAATTTATGCATAGCCAATAGCTTCATCACTAGGTGTACTAACAAGTTGAAAAGTTTACATCTATATTCGATGACAACTTGTATATATAAAAAAGCTCCTTCAAAATACAGGACTAGGAGTCTTCAAGAAAGTTTAGGTCAACATAATATAGCATCAGAGCATAGTCACATCTCACAGCAACACGAAACCTAATACTGAAAATTACTTGGCAACTGGTCAAGGCTTACCAACAATATTAGTAACCAACTCATGAACTAGAGAGAAGATGACAACTTCAGAATCCATAAATCACTAGTTTAATTTAAAGCGTAAACCACCCCAGTTTAAATTTCATCCCATCATCCATTTCAAGACAACAAAAATCAAAGCAAAAACAAATCTTGATCTCACCTGAGCCCAGCGGCCTCCAGAATGTGTAAGAAAACTGGCCTGTGGAAGCACTTTGGCAACCCGGTCACCCTCCTGACTCCATTCCTGAGACCAACCAGCAGACCACAGCACCTGCATTGGCATACCTTTCAATCTCTCACCCCACTCTGCCAAGTCAAAGCTGGAATTCACCCTCTTCCCCACATTCACAACCGCGCTCCTCCCATCCCTTCCCTTCAACAACATCCTCAACGCATCCGAATCCGCCACATCAACCCTCTTGGAACAGCACAAACCCACCACCTTAGCATACACAAAAGAAACCCCCAACACCACTTCCCTCACCACAGGCACCTCCAGCACCCAAAGGGGAAAAGCCCCATACGACGCCGCATCGATAAGCGTCACGCTCTTCACCAACTCAGCCCTCTCAGAAACAAAACCAGCACTCATCCCCAACGCGGAATCGTGCAGAACCAAGTGAACAGGTGCAAGCCCCATCGAGTCGATAACTTCCCCCAACACTTTCCCCATCTCTTGTGGACCCAAATCAACGGGCTTTCTCACTTTTCTCTTCGACATACGCGCCAGAATCTCCTCGTACGGTATCTGACCGGTTTCTACCATCTGATCGAACGCCCAGAAGATACCCTTCTCTTGAATCTCACTGTACACGTACTGAAACCGCCCCAAAACCCCCTCGACCCCCTCCACGGACACCTCCACGGACTTGTCGGAGAAGCCGTGTCCGGGGAGGTCAACGGCGGTGACGTGCACTCCTTTGGCGGCAAGAGATTTGGCGAGTTGGCGGTAGGAGTATGAGCTGAGACCCTGGCCATGCACAATGACTACGTTTTCGGACGATGTGGGACCCTCTTGAAAGGTGAATACTTGGATGGGGGTTTCGTTGGGGTGCGTTTGGACCTTGATGGTGCGGCCGTTGGAGTAGTGGTGGCGAAGGGAAGTGGGGTGAGTGAGGAACCATGCTTTGGGGTCTCGGGGAGAAAGGGGTGAGGTGAATACGTAGATGAGAGTGAAGAGGGAAACGGAGAGAGTGAAGTAGAACCAGAAAGAGAAGGGCTTGTTGTTGCTGTTATTGGTGTTGCTATGGGGTGGTGGAGAAGAGGAAGGTTTGGATTTGGGTTTGTGGGGTTGTTCTTGTTGTCGTTGTTGTAGCTCTGGTTCTGGTTCTTCTGTGATGATAGCCATGGTCGATGCTGTGAGCTTGAAAGTTGAAACCACCTTTGAAGCTTTGAGTGAGAGTTATGGAGACAACATCATGGGAGTAGTAGTGGGTGTCTCCAACTCCGAGGTTACTTTTTTTAAAAAAAAAACGAATATTTTCAATCTATTTTTTTTTAGCTAAATCCCTCGCAATAAAATATTCACTCACTTTTTTTAAGAAATATTAAATATCTTCTCAAATCTAACAAGTTATAAATCGCCATTTGTGTTACTTTTATAGTAATAATAATAAGAATTTAATTTTACGTGTTTCCTGTACCTAGTATTTTACAATGTTAATTTATAAGAACATTTGATATTTTGAGGTGAATATTATTAACGAACGAAATAACGTTATCTGGTGACAACTATAAATTCTTGCATCGCTGCAATTTCTTGTTGAAAGGCACAAATTATCAAGGGTACAATGCAACTGGGTCTCATTTCATCACCTCTTTCACTCTCAACGCGTTCTTTGTTCTTCCCCCTCCCTCTCTTGCTCTCGCGCCCAAACCCAATTTTCTTCAAACTCAAATCCAATAATAAACCTTCCTTAACCGTTCGGAATTGCGGCGGCAGTTCCTTCAAAGCGAAACCCTCTTCCGAATTCAGAAAACCCCTCGCTGAATCCCAACCTGACGCCAAGCTCACCGCGCTCCGACGCCTCTTCTCCAAACCTGGAGTCGACATTGACGCCTACGTCATCCCTTCTCAAGACGCTCATCAGGTTTGCTTTGCTTCGCTTCAATGTCTCTGTTTGAGAATGAAAGACAAATAGAAAATGAGACGATTATTTGATAAAAAGAAGGATAAGTAATCAATATTATCTCTGAGTTTGTGAATAGATGTTAAGTTAGTTTGCTAAAAAACTGTTTATAGTGACCTAAATGTTGATGTTTTATCAAACACTGTCGCCAATGTTCTGAAGGCAGTGATGGAAACCATTAAATGGTTTGGTGAGGGCTTGCTAGTAATGATGAGAGGTTTTAATGGTTACTCGTAATGAAAACATATAAAGAATACAGAAAATGAATAAATATTTTTTATTCAATTTTTGGCATATATTTTGAAATCTTTTCAAAGAAAATGTTTTCTAATCTTCAACGACATATTTTCAGCTTCGTGTTTTGTTTTCTTTGAAATTGGAAATAGAAAGTGTTCAAATTAACGTCCCTTTGGATTTTTGTGTCGTTCATCCTTTCATTCTTTTTCTTCCTAAATCACTCTAACCAAACAGACCACGGGTGTATATATGATAATTTTTGAATTTGGTGTTAGAGCGAGTTCATTGCAGAGTGTTATACGAGGAGAGCCTACATATCAGGTTTTACTGGCAGTGCTGGAACTGCTGTGGTTACTAAGGACAAAGCTGCTCTCTGGACAGATGGCAGATATTTTCTTCAGGTTGGGTTTTATTGGACTCCAGATGCAGATTTCATCCAGAATGAATTGAACTAATTTTGTGATTTATTTCCATCGTTGCACAGGCAGAGAAGCAGCTGAACTCCAATTGGATTTTAATGCGAGCAGGAAACCCGGGAGTCCCTACTGCCAGTGAATGGCTTAATGAGGTTTTAGCTCCAGGTGGCAGAGTTGGCATTGATCCCGTGAGTTTTCTTTGGGGCATTTATATCTTCTTTTTATGTTGCATGCTGATTTAGTTAAATATTGTTTTTTATTTTTATTGCAAACTGTATGTTTAATTCTCTTTATTCTAACATTCAGCAAAACAAACTGAAGTTCTCTTTATTTATTGCCTGGTCAATATGAACAATGTTGTATTGTTAGCATAGCCAATTAAGTAGTAGTGTCATGTGTGGATAAAGTTTCCTATAAGCACCAATAGGAGAAGAAAATAAGAAGAAAAGGATGAAATAAACTTTTTCCATAAACTAAAATTTGATTCTGCACTAGTTAAAATCAATTTCGGCGAAGCTAAATCAATTTTTTACAAAACTTATTTGTGCATATGTTAAAAAGTATGTTTAATTATTTCTATTTATTTGCTTCTCCTATAATGGTTAACTCTTTATCCAAATAAAGCCTAGTTTATTTGTTCTAATTGTTAATCTAATCCTGAATGTCATGTTGAAGCATTATCTTTATACTTACGTTGAACAATTAAAAACCTTTTTCCCCTTCTTTCAAGCTTGCATGCCCCTCTTTTGGTTTCTTTTCCTAATATGATTTTCTCTTCCATATTGTTAAGGAGGCAGTTTCTTTTTACTTCGGATGCTGCAGAGGAACTTAAGGGGGTTATTGCTAAGAAAGATCGTGTGCTTGTTTACTTGTACAATTCAAATCTTGTGGATGAAATATGGAAAGAATCTAGGCCAAAACCTCCAAATAATCCAGTTAGAGTGCATGACTTAAAGTATGCTGGTTTAGATGTTGCATCAAAATTGTCATCTTTGAGGTCAGAACTTGTCAATGCTGGCTCTTCTGCAATTGTCATCTCCATGCTTGATGAAATTGCATGGCTGTTGAACTTGGTAATGTATCTTTAATTATTTGCACCTTCTTTTCCTTGATATACTGATGGTTTGGTTTATACTATAACATATCCTTGTAAACCTTCTTCAAGATCTTATTAAATTTGCTTGGATCTACCATATCCGTCTAAACCTTGTTCAAGATCTTATTAAAGTTGCTTGGATCTAAGTATAACATAAGTAACTTATGGATTCCTTTTTTCCTATGTTTCATCCAGTGGGAGTAACATTTTGACTTTTTCTTTTCAAGAGAGGCAGTGATATTCCACATTCACCAGTTGTGTATGCATACCTGATTGTGGAGATTGCTGGAGCAAAACTATTTGTAGATGATTTCAAAGTTACTGAAGAGGTGAGGGATCACTTGAAGAAAGCTGATATACAGATCAGGCCTTACAATTCAATTATATCTGAAATTGAAAGGTGATTATGGAAAATCCATTTTGTCAATTGTTTATGAAGTATCATGGCTTTGGAAATTGAGCTTGATTTTCTTTTTAAGATTGGCAGCACAAGGTGCTGCTCTTTGGTTGGACACTTCATCTGTTAATGCTGCTATCGTAAATGCCTATGGAGCTGCCTGCGACAGGTATTATCGGAACCGGAAGAATAAACAGAAAACCAAGACAAATGGTTTTGATGGATATATTGAGAAATCGGATTTACCCTTTGCTGTCCATAAAGTCTCTCCTGTTTCTATTTCAAAGGCCATAAAAAACGAAGTAGAGTTAGAAGGAATGCAAAATTGTCATTTAAGGTAACTCTATTTTACCATTGTGAGGATTATTGCTGATGGTTTTTGCATGTTTTTTATTTCTGTATTTTAGTGATCTTTTCTGAATTGGATCTCTGCATGTAGTTGATTGGCTGCATAATTCATTCTTGCCCCAATTAGATATCATAGGTGTTCGACAAAAATGTTAAATTAGATTAATGTACTTGTCAAGAAGAAGCATGCATACACATGGACCTATGTACATATAATTGTGCTATCTTTTCATTTCCAGGGATGCTGCTGCCCTTGCTCAGTTCTGGGATTGGTTAGAAACTGAAATTACCAAGGATAGAGCATTGACAGAAGTAGAGGTTTCAGATAAACTTCTTGACTTTCGCTCAAAACAAGCTGGTTTCCTGGATACCAGCTTTGACACAATAAGTGGTACTGTGGTAGACCGTCATTTTCTTTCAATATATTCTATTGAATTATGGTAAAAGAAACATGAAAAGATACTGCCGTAAATTTTGCTCAGATTTACTTAACTGCCAATTATTTTAGGGAAAATTCAAATACATACCTCCTGCTATAAACAGGGAGTGTAAAGGAACACCATTTAGTAATCCTATGTAACAGAATATGGTAATTCTATAAAAAGACGTTGCTATTATTCCTCATAGTACCACTAGTTCCATTTATATTTTTACTTCTCTTAGACTTCAGTACAATTTTTTTGTTTTTACCAATAGTTTGTGCATTTCATTGGTTCAGGTTCTGGTCCTAATGGGGCTATCATTCACTACAAACCAGAACCAGAGAGCTGTAGTTTTGTGGATGCCAATAAATTATTCTTATTGGATAGTGGTGCTCAATATGTTGATGGCACAACTGACATAACGAGGACAGTTCATTTTGGCAAGCCTACAGCAAGAGAGAAAGAATGCTTTACCCGAGTCTTGCAGGTATCTTGCTCGTACCTTTTTCTTGGCTTTATTTCTGCATTTTATTCATGTAAATGTCCTCACAATTCAGCAATCTAGCTCGTCCCAATCGTACAAATTTATGCTTTTGTTTTCGAGGACATGCATAATGGCTGTTATTAATGTTTAACATCTCTGTCCTGGTAATTTGACCTTCTGAAATGATTCTACCTAAATCCATAAAGCTTATTACAGGGCCATATAGCTCTTGATCAGTCAGTGTTCCCAGAAAATACCCCTGGTTTTGTGCTGGATGCTTTTGCCCGTTCCTTTCTTTGGAAAGTTGGACTTGACTACAGGCATGGTGTGTTCCTACTTCTAATGGAGGGCTGTTATTTTCTTAAAACCGAATGAATTCATTGATTGATTGAACAATTTTGCTTAATTGTCATATGTTCAGGGACCGGGCATGGTGTAGGAGCTGCATTAAATGTTCATGAAGGCCCTCAAAGTATCAGTCACCGTTTTGGAAATTTGACCCCTCTAATGAAAGGCATGGTAATTAGCAATGAGCCTGGTTATTATGAAGACCATGCCTTTGGTATTCGGATTGAGGTAATTTTCTCCCATGCTATCTTATATGCTTTGAAATATTAACTTTAGCTTCTAGTCTTGCTGTATTATTTAGATTATCATTCAATAAGTTTTATTAGTTGTTAATACTTGTATTAATTTTATCTCCTTTAAGAATCTCACCCTTTACACCTAAGGAAAGTTGAGGTACAGGAATTCAAGGAGTATACTAAATTTCTAATGAAAGCCTGTCTTTTTGAGATCTTTTGAAGCTTGATTGCTATTTTCCAGATTCCCTTACTGGTTAATAAGTGGCAGTTTCAATTTCATGTGTGCATTGCATAACTTTTCATCAACCATGAGTGTCTTTCAAAAGACTTGCAGTGAATTACTTGATTTAAGATTTTTTCTTTTTTTATATTTCATTATTCTTACCATCACTTGGTAATGAGTGCCGGATACCGTCCCACACTAGTCCTTTTTTTCTCCTAACTGTTAAAATGACATTTTGACTGTGTTATATTCTGGTTTGCATGATGATGATACTCTTTTGGCTTGCAGAATCTCCTATATGTAAGAAATGTTGAGACACCAAATCGTTTTGGGGGAATCCAGTATCTAGGATTTGAAAAACTTACATATGTACCCATTCAGGTATGTTGTTTCCTGTTGGTCATCTTTTCGTTATATTTTTGTTGCTGCAGTTCATAGATTTATTTTCTTTGGGTGATGTTTGTGTAAGGTAAAAAAGCCTGTTGTAGGCTTATTCTTCACCATCAGGACATTGAGGATGTAAAATGGCTTATTCTCATAAATTTTTATCTAATTATGCTTCTATACTAATGTAGTAGTGGCAAGTCCTTTCTTTTAAGAGTTGAAGCGGGAGTGACAGTGGTCATTGAGGCCCATTTGATGGTGGACAATTTAGTACCTAATGGTTTTTAGTCAATCAATTATGACTTTTTTTTATAGAATATTAATCTTATAAAGCACAAGCAAAGGTAAATGACTACCCAGGAATTATAAATAACGTTTTTTCTCCATACCTGGATTGCTGAAAGTACCCTCGGGAAATTTATCATTAATTTGAATTGGCTGATCATTTCATTCTTAATGTTTCGTTTGTATTTTAAATATAATTTCTGGGGACTTGAAGTGATGCTTTCAATTTTTATTTGGTCTTCTGATTCAAACTCTATCCGAGCCATATATCGTTCTGTACTCTTTTTACTAACCTGAGCATATCCTGCAGATTAAATTGGTTGATTTGTCTCTGCTATCGGCTGCTGAGATTGATTGGCTTAACAATTATCACTCACTAGTATGGGAAAAGGTATTTTGCTTTAACTATTTTAGATACATTAGATTTCCTTCTAGTGTATTCCATGATTTGCTTTTTGTTGTGGTTTTGATTCTCCTTAGTCCCTTTTTCCCTATCTCTACATAAACGTATTCCATGGCTTTTGTAACTGCCCGTCTAATCCTTAGACTTATGTTTTTTTAAAAATATTATTTTTAATTCCACTGCACCTCAGCAGTTTAAGAATACTTAAACATCATAGAGCATGCTTGTGTTTGTGTTTATCATGTCTGATCACCCTCTCTTTAGCTGTCCACGGAATGGAATCATCCTTAGTACTGTTTTTGTAATCTTGTATAGATGATTATTTGTCTTGTAACTACTATGATACCTCACAGGTTTCATCATTGCTGGATGGTTCTGCTCTCCAATGGCTTTGGAGCAACACTCGACCTATCACCCATGAGAGAATTTAATTCATGTTAATGTGCTTATTCTATGAGATTCAATGTAATTTTCTACTGTTGTGAAAGTTAACACTCTTAACACTTATAGAAATGATATAGAAACAAAATGATAAAGTCTGGCATTTGTTCCTTTCCATTGTATCAATTACTATTAGGAATAAAATGAAGACTCTCGAACACACTCGCGCATACTGAATCCATGCTTACTTTTATGTCTACTAATGGGCTTTTGCATTCTGCCCATAAAACTCAACGGCACCCCATATAACTCAACTGCACTTCTTTATAATGTGAAAATCCATTTTTACCTTTTTAAAATTATATTCTAAATTATATATTCTAAGCTATAAATAAAAATATATTCGGAACGTACAATTTGAAATACACAAGATCTATTAAAAAAAATAGAAAGCGAGATGATTTTATTTGTATTAATAGTTTTATTTATCATTTCGTTTTATGAAAAAATAAAAAAAAATTATAATAGATTGAGACAATAATGTGCCATAATAATTGTATTCTTAATTTTCAAACGATTTATTTTTTAATTTGTGTCATTTATGCAATTCATTGTGCAGTAAATAATACAGTTTTTGAGTTTTTTTTTTCATTTTACGCAGAAACTGTCTCTTTTCTTCCTTTTCTACATGTTTTGTCTCTCATCTCAACCAAACCCTTCTTTCTTTCTTTACTCATCATCTTTGAACACAAGCAAGCAAGCGAAGCCTTCAAGTAATGCCCCATAACAAATTTTACGTATTGGTTGAGTGTGTTCTTCAATCTTCACTACTCAGTCCCATTTCATTCCACCATCAACCTTTTTTTTTACCAAACCACACTGGCAGAGGCATATATGTTTGAAAGAACTAAACCAAACTGACAAAAACGGGGTTGAAAATGAAATTTGAGTAGCCTACCAAATTCATTACTAAAAAATTTGACAATACACATTAATTTAAGTATATAAAAGTCTCACCATAGTCTCTAAAATTTACAAATGTTGATATCATATTGGTGCTTGCTAGAAGATTGACATGGCTGATATTGGTAAATTTTGGAAGTAAAGTGAAAATTTTAAATTAATAGACATGGCTGGGGTTATGATTTAGGGGTGGGTCTTAGGGTTATGATTTAGGGGCAGGGTTATGATTTAGGTTAGGGGTAGGGTTATAGTTTAGGTTAAGGATAGGAGTAGGGGTAGGGTTTTTTAAGAAACATTTTATGGGTGGGAGTTTAGGGTTTATGTTAGGGTTAGTGTAGGGTTATGATTTAGGATTTAAGTTTGATGGTTATGGCTAGAGTTAAAGTTGGGTCAGGATTATGGTTTAGGGTATATTGTTTGGGTTTTGTGTAGGGTTAGGGGTATTGTATGGTTATATTAGAATTAAGGTAGGGCTAGGTTTATGGTTTACTGTTAGGGTCGTGCCTTAAGCTTAGGGTTGAGTGTTTATGGTTAGTGTAGGCTTAGGGGCAAGGTTTATGCCTTAGGGTTAGGATTCAATGTGTAGGGTTAGGGTTATGGTTAATGGTTAAGGGTTTTGAGTGTTGGATTTATGGTTGAGTGTTTAATTTTAGGGTTTATGTCTTAAGGTTAGGGTTAGACTTTAGTGTTAGGGTAGGGTTTATTATTAGGCTTATGACTTATATGTTAGGTTATGCTTTATGGTCAGGGTTAAGGTTAATGTTAGGGTAGGGTTAGGTTTAGGGTGACAGTATGGTTAAGATTAGGGTTATGGTTTAGATTTTTGTTTATTGTTTAGGGTTAGGGTTATGGTTTATTGTTTGTGCTTTAGGGTAGGGTTATCGTTAGTTTGTATGGTTAGGGTTAGGGTAGGGTTTATGGTTAGCATATGTTTTAATATTAGTGTTAGGGTTTAGGGATTTAGTGTAAATTTAAGATTAAGGTTATGGTTAATGTTTATGGTTAGGTTTAGGGTTAGGTTTATGGATATTTAGGATTTTGGATTTATGGTTTAGGACTAGGTTTATGGGTTAGGTGTATTGTTAGGGTTTAGGAACTAAGGTTTATGGTTAGAGCTCATGGATTTAGGGTAAATTTTAATATTAGGGTTTAGGATTTAGGGTTAATGTTTATGGGTATTTAGGAGTTTGGATTTATGGTTTAGGGTTAGGTTTATGGGTTAGGGTTAGGGTTATTGTTAGGGTTTAGAAACTAGGGTTAGGATTTTGAGTTAGGGTTAAGTAGGTTATATGTAGGGTTAGTGTTTAGGGTTAATGTTAGGGTTTAGGGTAGGGTTATATGTAGTATTTAGGACTAGGGTTAGGGTTAGGGTTTTTAGTAAGTGTTAAATTTAGGGTTAGGAGGTATGGTTTTGGGTTTAGAATTAGGATTATGGACCTAGGGTTTTTATTAGGTTTAGGGACTAGAGTTTAAGATCATGATTTAGGAATTAAGATTTGAAGAGGATTATATAAGGAATCTACCAATCATTCAATTTTACTAAAATAAAATTAAGAATTGTCCTAAACCAAAGAAGTAACACCAACATGAATATAAATAGTTAAACAGTGATTTAGATTGTAATTGCGCCAATTTAATATTTAAATTGTCCAATACATCAAAATATTGTTTTTTTAATTTTGGATTTAATTTTATATAATATTATTAATAATCTATCAAACATGTAAAATGTAAAAAGAATTAAAAAAAATAGAATTAA
>Ga0123340_1000565_pt1 | contig 25620 bp, 19 predicted proteins | sample SirMexnodulemix_FD_89961 | JGI IMG/M metagenome (GOLD analysis project Ga0123340, IMG submission 89961) | Root nodule microbial communities of legume samples collected from Mexico - Siratro Mexico nodule mix | ecosystem: Host-associated > Plants > Roots > Nodule | place: Mexico: Nepantla...
ATATTATGTATTTTAAAATAAATTTAGTTTAAATTATAATTTATATATTTATTCTGTTGAAGTTACACCTAATGAGTGCATTATGGTACTATTTGTTTTGACTTTAATTACTCCAATAATCCCAAATGTAAATATTATTGGATTATTTCTTCCTTAAAATTAATGTACTTCAAATTGAACAATATTTTAAATATAATAATTAATGTAATTAATATTATTTTAATACACTTAAGATAGAATATTGGTACCGCATGTGATAACAAAATAAGATTCAAAAAGCCAACTCTTTTATACCTTCATCAAGTATGCTTGATATTCTCATTATCTTTTATACATTCATCAAGAATGCTTGATAGTCTCGTTATCGTTTAAGAAGTACAATTAAAATACACACTTCTTCTTTAATATTAAGTCCTTTAAGAACACAATGGTGCCGAAGTTAAATACAAAGCATTCATACTCCTTAGTCCTTAAATAAGGAGATTTGTTTAAATATATCCAATAGTCCTATAAATAATGTTGATCTTAATAATATTATACTGGTAAACTTGAGATCGAAATAAATAATTGATCTTATTTCTAATCCATATGCCATCCATCTCACGTTGAAAGATGAAATTAGATATAATAACTTGATATTGGATATACAATAGGCCTAACAAACTTTCATTAATATCATATTAAAAAATAAATTGAAATCTAACACATTCTCACAAAAGTGACCTGTAAGGTAAATATTTCTCCCATCCAACAATTTTAAACTTAACAATAACATTGAGATAATTTCTGGCATTAAATAATGCTCATTAAAAATATATTAATGAACTAAAGAAACAACCCAAATGTCATTGTTTGGTTGAGACTTGATGACAAGGATATAAGAAAGTAGATGCAAGTTTTATCCACCCAATCACAAATCATCCTATTTCTATATTAACCTCGAAAAAAAAAACCGATTGTATATATTATACACTGTGCAGGAAACAAATTCTCATTTATTACAGATCACAGATGCCTCTGCAATTTTCATGGTGGAATATAAAACAAGGTTAACGGCTTAAACACCGATAAGAATACCACTTCAATAAATTTATAAAATCAACCAAACAAAACTTGGCCCAGAAAATGTTAAAGCCATACAAAATCCGTATACCTGATACTTGTCAAGGGAAGTTATATGAAGGAGCAGGCAGAAAGGGAAATGGAGCAACAGAGGCATATGCTACAGGAGGACGTGCTTGAGTCCAATATGGACGCTTGACCTTCATATTCTGATTATCATCATCATCATCCAACTCTAAGGCTTCCCCAGAGGATGCAGATTTCACAAAACCCTTTGCCTTATCTTCTAAGACTTGTTCGCCATCGGATTGACGGTGAATCAGAAGCCCAGTCATAAACACAGGGAGATAAAGAAGACTGGCGTGAAACATTCTCCTTGCTTGTTCTCTGGTACGGTTTCTGTAGAATGAAAATGCTGCACCGGTTATTGCAAGTGTAAGTACCGTGGACTCCAGACAAAACCATCCAGAAGTCAAGCCCCCTGTTCAAGGTGCAGAAACATGAGCATCAAGATTCTCCTTGCGACCAAAAATTTCATATTAAAGGAAAAGTGAAAACATTTTACCATTTCAATTGCCCCTTTAACTAAAATCCAGCTGAAATTATGATTGTACATCCTCATTTTAATAGATTCTTGAGAACAAACTTCCTATATACAAGTTTAAAATTTTCTGTAGTTCTAACACTAATGTCTTCTAGCACAAAACATAGGAATAAGGTTTTCAGCTTTTTGGCCAAGTCAGTGGCACTGGCATCAAAGTTATTTAACAGAACAAGACACTGAATATATTGTCAGTTTTTTTCTGTCTAACCCCAGGTCCACATACGAAAAAGGCTTAAAATTATACTTATTTTATTTTGTTAATTACAGCATATTCAATAAAACATATAACTTTGTAAACTACAAAGGCCAGACATTTCTTGAGAAGTTTTTGACTATATATTAAATTTATAAGGTATCCGTATCCTATCAAAGCATTCAATCAATACCAAAATTAAGATTAAAAATCTAAAAGAAAAAAGTCAACCAAGTGTTTCTAGAAAAAGTAAACATTTACTCACAATCATAAGCCAAGAACCCCAAAGGGATTAGATATATAGAGTTCCTTAAGGCCACCAATGCTGTTCTCCGCCCAGATGCATCGGCAAGAGAGTACATCTTAAACCTGAAATTGCAACACAAAACACACACATGTCAATAAGTAAAGAATATTGTATATAGTTTGGAAATAACTAATTGGATGAGAAATATATTAAGAGTGTGGTTTCACCACCATATGCAGCAATCAAAGTACCAAAATCCATATTTAATGCGCACAAAAAGAAGTAATTTGTATGCTAAATGCTAATATAAATTTGGTAAAATCAACTTGTGATTCCCTATACTTTTTTTAAGAAAATTGTCTAGGTTCTACTTCAATTTGTAATTGGGTTCCCGTAACTTCAGAAAAAAAAAGTTGTTGTCTTGTATCAGATTTGGTAGAGCCATTCGGTTCTTTTGTTTACATCAGCAAGAACTTTGGCTAGACATTAACTAGACATCCAATACGAACACCTACCACTTTAACAAATATATTATTAGGGGGTACCAAAATAGTTGTATGAATGAAAACTCCACTGTAAACAAAGATACAAGAGCATACCCTCCAGCAGCATAGTCACTGCGACACATATAGGCTAGGGCCATAAAATGTGGTATCTGCCAAAAATACAAAGCAGCTGGAAGAATCATTCCATTTAGTGAAATGTCATTACAAGCAGCAGCCCATCTGAAAATCAACAACAAACAGGTGATGGAGGGCAGAAAATACACCTATACATGTCTATGCACCTGATGAATGAAGTGAGATAACACGAGTAAAGAAACAACAACAGGCTAATTTCACATCCAAAAAATTGAAACTCATTTTCAGGTAGTTAGGTATTGAATTACAAAATCTTACAACATATCACTCATTGACACCATTTGACTTACAATTTGCTATTCCTTCAAGCAGATAACTAGAGAGACAGCTAACACGGGGGGTTAAGCTTTACAACTAATCTGCCAACTAAACTAGTAATACTTTAACCAATAGAAAATCAATAAATTGGTCAGATAAAATTCTTCTTTGGCAATGGAAATTCAACTCACACAAAATAGGAGCATATAATTGAGTCTCACCATATCATTCTTGTGTGCAACAACTTAACTTCAAAGGGATTTATTTTGCACGAAGTAAAAAAAATCAACAGTAACATATATTCCTAGAGCATTCAGAAATTCACAATACATAGGAAGGTAAATAAACGGTACATAATTTACCCCAAAAGTGGTGGAATAGCCCCAACCACAGCTCCCACCCATGTATTTACAGGGTGAATCTGCTTCAAGGGAGTATAGACAAATGCATACAGGATTAGGTTGGAAGCAGCAAGCCCGGCAGCTAACGTATTAGTCTGGAATAACCTTGTCATAAAGCTTCAATGTTAGTCCCCCCACTCAAGGCATATCAAACATTTGATAAGAAATCCATTCGAAGTTTTACAAGTTACACAAGAAAAGCATATGATCAACAATCTAAACAAAATTTGTTTCAAAACCTGCGTTGCTAGCAGAGCTGTACCCGCTAATCCAACAGAGGACGCCCAGCCAATTGCATGAGGTTTTGTGATTCGTCCTGAGGGTAGTGGCCTTCGACTTGTTCTCTTCATTTTAGCATCATTATTGATCTCAAACACCTAAAAAAGACAACCATAGAATAGATCTTGTGTTGACAAAAAATCTAAAGACTGTAGAATATTCTCTTAATCACAATTGACAATTTAGAGTATGATAATCACCTCCAGGAACCAACCTGATTCAAAGAGTTAGCAGATGCAGCAACCATCATGGTACCCAAGCAAGTCCACGAAAGTGCTGAAAAATCAACAGCACTACCACTCCCCAAGACAAATCCAGTCCCAGATGTTGCAACCACAAGCATGCTGGAATTGAGTTACAAAATCATTAGTTAGAATGGTTGTTTGGTGCATAACGAAAAGCAAAGATAGGTTTTAGCACAATGACTGCTACAAAAGAAGAATACTGATTCTAACAAAATAGGTATTCAAGAGTCAGAAAACTATAGTACCACTCCTGGTTTTTCACATGTGTCATGTGACGCGAAAGATCAGAAAGTTAACAGGGAACTACATCTAAAGCTCTACGTGCTCAAATACAGAAGATGAAATCAAAGACAAATTAAGATTTAATTAAAATGAACAATCCTTGAATCCAAGATGGATAATAAGGTAGGATGGCAGTGGGTAGCATCCATGCCCAAACCAATGTTTAGAGAAATACCTTAACTTAGACTAATATTCACAAGAGTAGTAACTTAAGTGCTCGACTGTTCTCTCTTTACACACACAGGTATGGTATGAGGGAGAGGGATGAGTATTATAATACTTAGACTAGCATATTTTGCATGTAAATGTAATCATCATCCATAATGAACAAAACTTGCACCCCTTACAGGTGAAATTGTAGGTATGCATGGGGTGTAATACATAGTCATCCTAGAAGAAAGCAATTGAAACTTGATGGTCATCAGGCACTGACTCCTCTGACACACATTCTAACACAGCTAATGTCTAAAATATAGGACGTTAGTAAATACATACATACCCACATATTAGCAATTCTATCACGAGAGAAAGAAACTCAAATAAAATGAAATGAGTAAAATAGCTCTTAATTGATAATCGGCGTCCATATATTCTATTCACATTTTTCCCTTGATAATTAACCTTACAAAAAAATTGTCAAATTATTTTTCCATATTTACTAAAAAATAAAAATAGGATAGAACTGTTAGATCTTAATCTTAAGTGGACGAGTACAAGTACACATTCATTAAACCTCACATTAATTGAATATCAAATGTTGTGAATCATCCATAGTAGTATGTCCAAGCATGATTATTTTTGTTATAGGGTTCTCATAGGTTCTTAATCCCATGAGAATTATGTTTGGTATGTGAGACTGATTCTCCATGAGAATCCGGCTTTTAAGGTATATTGTTTCACACTTACATATCACTAGTTGACTTAGATCTCCAACACCCCTCGCATGTTGGAACTAGACATTTTGAGTGTAAAGTTTTACAAAATTGGTCATCTATAGCTCTATAGATAATCCAATAGGCTAACAAATTGCTAGGATATCTTAGAATCTAGATTTGAACGTAACTCAACCCAGCAAAACCAGGCTAGTAAAGTGAAGATTTCCCTTAAATACACGAGGAACGAGGCTAATTCATGTCCTCTGCAAAACAAAACAATTCCAGTCCACACAATCTTCTTCTAACATTCTCGGAGATTGAGATCGTAAGTCTATATCCTAAATCCAAATATTAATTTATTTGCATAGATACATAAAAAAAAGGAAATAACGGATAAGAAAGCATGAATAGGGGGTAAAGTGGCGGAAAATAGACCTGAGACGAGCCTTGGAGAGCTCCCAATAGCACCTTCCATAGTGGCGGCTCAACGACACAAAATCGGTGGTAGCTTTGGAAGAGATATCAAGTGCAGTTGCAGAAGAAGCAATAAGATGGGGATTCGAAGCGGAAGAGGAAGATGAAGAAGTACGCACATAATTAAGGTTTTGAGAATACGAAGATTTGAGGAAATTGGAACAGAAGGAGGTCACACGACTCCTCCTCAACATCATTGATTGCTCAAAACTTCCACCGTGTGCCAGGAACACTCTCAAACCTTCAACACTAGTGCTTTTTTTCTAACTAATAATTGGGCTCACACACCGGTTTGGGCTTCGTCATTATAATGGCCACGTAGACTTATTTAAGGAAATTTCTTTTAACATCCCCATAATTTCCTTTTACACTCCATAAATATAAAAATTCCATTTTTTCTTTGAGAAAAAATTGGATTGTGTAATTTATAAATTTTTTTATATTTTATGAATCTGAAATTATTTTTAACTTTCAAATTATATCATTTGGAATATTTTTTCATATGAAAAAAAAAATCCAGAATTGTATATTTTCATACACTTTTTTTATGTAAAAATGGTTTCTAGATGGCATATTTAAAACATTCATTTAATGCTTGAAATGTATATCCTCCTCTGAAAATAATTATATGTAATATAGCAATTATAATACTTACTATGTCAAAGATTTAGCTTCATTTTTTCAAAGAGCAATATTTTTATGCTTAAAAAAATTATCTCTTTCAATCTATATTTTCAAACCCTAAAATGATAATAATAATAAGTCTTGATCTGGCGTTATTATTTTTCCGTTATCTTTGAAAAGTATATTTGCCACTCATACTTGGTGGTGAAGATTTGTGGTTCTCCTCCAATCTCACCAAGTTTTAACCCCTTATCTAAATATCTTAACAAAGAGGATAAACACAAAGTCTTTTTGGTTTGTTTCTCCTTTTAGATAAAACCCCCAAGTTTTATAATTCATTCAAGGTAGCTATCATTGCTTCAATATGTAAAATTGAATCAATTTAACAGTTAAATTGATTAACTCAAAACTCCAATATATAAAAACTTTCAGGGTTTCTTTTCTAATATGGTGCAATTTGCACAAATAATATTCAAAATAGTCAAATTTATTTTTTATTTTTAAAATGGATAAATTGTGCTAACGATATAGGATTCTATTATAAAAAATCTTGTCTGATGATTCTTAAGCAAAGTATAAAATTTGATATTTTTGGGTGAAATGACTATGTTTTGAGAGTTAGATCAAAATTTTAGAAATATTTAAAAAAATCAACATAATTTATCGTGTACTTCTAGAATATTAAGTATTTATTCTGAGAAAAAGAAAGACTTATCATGTAACCCGAGCATCTATGTGAAGTAACATTTTACAATGTTTGTGAAATCCTATAATGTCTTTATTTTAGAGAATATTTTTAGATGCATGCACATAGAGCATGAATTATTATGGAAACAATAAAAATATTATATTTACATGGAGAATAAGATGGGAATATGCTATTTTACAAAATTAAAAAAAATGGAATAAAGTATATTATCAAAGTATTAATTGTTATCCTCGAAATTATGAAGAAAATATGAGAGGCAGAGAAGTGGGAAGAAGATAGCCAGAAGCATAGGCTAAGATTTTCCATAACATGTGGACCGCAAGAACAAGGACTCTATAGATCATCAACTACCCTTTTCCTCTCTCACTCTCACCTAACACATCACAACACTCTTCTTCTTCTTCTTCACTTCTACTCTTACCAGCCACTTACCTAAGTGGCTACTTTTGGTTTTGATTTTGGTTCAGTTTTGAACATCTTAAGCTTAACTTAGCCATGGCATCTTCATCTTCTCTGCATCTGTCGCAGGCCCTTTTGGCCCGTGCTGTGTACCTTCATGGCTCTTCTTCTTCTGATCGTGTCTCACTCTCTTTCCCATCATTCTCTGGCCTCAAGTCACATATTCCATGCAAAGCAGCCACCTTTTCTGCAGGGTCACGTAGAAGGGGTGCTTCCACCAGTGTTGTTCGAGCTGCTGCTGTTGAGACACTGGACCAGACCACTGAGGTTTCTCTGGTGGAGAAATCCATCAACACCATTCGGTTTCTGGCCATTGATGCAGTTGAGAAGGCCAACTCTGGCCACCCTGGTCTCCCCATGGGGTGTGCTCCAATGGGCCACATTCTCTACGATGAAGTCATGAGGTACAATCCCAAGAACCCCACTTGGTTCAACCGTGATCGCTTCATTTTGTCTGCTGGACATGGCTGCATGCTCCAATATGCTCTCCTTCACCTTGCAGGCTATGACAGTGTTCAGGTTGGTTCATTGCTTTTCATTTCTTCTTGTTTTTTATTTGATTCTGTGATTGAGAATTTTGATCCTCGTGTAATCTGCATTTGTACATTGTATTGCTGCACTCTGCTATTACAATTTAGTTTAGATCACATTTTATCATGTATGGTAAGTTTGTAAACTTCTATCTTAAATACTAGAAAGTCATATCTGATATGACTTTTTATGATTGATAATGTAAAAATCGTTGGACTCACAGTGCAAGAAAATTGAAGTCCTGTTGTTATCTGTCTCTAAACATAATTACGTATTGATTAGTGGAATAGTTTTTAGCGATTTGGAATTGGCATAGCATGTGTTGTTATCTCTTTTTGTGAGGTGGTGTATGTAGCTTAATATTCCCTATAATAAATTACTTTTTATGGAAACATAACTGTGAAGTTTTTGAAGTTATGTGATCTTCAATTGCTGAATTTATTGTTTTTCGGCTGCATAATAGGAAGAAGACCTGAAGAATTTCCGACAATGGGAAAGCAGGACTCCCGGGCATCCAGAGAACTTTGAGACACTTGGAGTTGAAGTGACGACAGGTTTGACGATTCTTTAGTTCATGTTATCACAGTGAGCCTTTTTGCTGAGTTTTGTTGCTTATCTTCACAATTTGTTTAGGTCCTCTGGGTCAGGGAATTGCCAATGCTGTTGGATTAGCACTAGCTGAGAAACACTTGGCAGCACGATTTAACAAGCCTGACAATGAGATTGTTGACCATTACACGTGAGAAAACTACATCTACGTTGTGCTTTATGTACTTTGCAATGCCTGTTGTGTTGCCAATGAGATTTGTTTTGGCTTTATTTGCTCTTTTGCAGATATGTTATATTGGGTGATGGTTGTCAAATGGAGGGAATTTCGAATGAAGCATGCTCACTTGCGGGTCACTGGGGTCTAGGGAAGCTTATTGCACTTTATGATGACAACCACATTTCCATTGATGGTGACACTGAAATTGCATTCACTGAGAATGTTGATCAACGTTTTGAAGCTCTTGGATGGCATGTGATTTGGGTGAAGAATGGAAATACTGGGTATGATGAAATTCGTGCAGCCATTAAGGAAGCAAAGGCTGTCAAAGACAAACCTACTTTGATTAAGGTACATGATTGAAGCAAAAATAAAGCATTTTTTCTATGTATTGTTTTGGGGTATTTTATCAGTTTTATTTTCGTGTGTGATTACTGTTTCACAGGTAACCACTACCATTGGATATGGTTCTCCAAACAAAGCTAACTCCTACAGTGTTCATGGAAGTGCATTGGGTGCTAAAGAAGTGGATGCTACAAGGAAGAATCTTGGATGGCCTTACGAGCCTTTCCATGTGCCAGAAGATGTTAAAAAGTGTGTATGGGGAGTAAGAGATGTGTTGTTTCCTATTAGTGTGATGAGATTTCAGATCTAGAATGTAACTTTCTTTACTTTTCATTAGGCATTGGAGTCGCCATGTCCCTGATGGCTCTAAACTTGAAGCTGAGTGGAACGCAAAGTTTGCTGAATATGAGAAGAAATACAGTGCGGAAGCTGCAGAGCTGAAAGCTATTTTCACCGGTGAATTACCAGCTGGTTGGGAGAAAGCACTTCCCGTGAGTAAACTAAAGAACTTCTAGATTTTTCCTTATATATATTTGCAATATATATTGTTAGAGATCTCACGTCGATTAAAGATAAGGTGTTTCAATAGTATATAAGTGAGTACAAACTTCACCTTAGAATTCAGTTTTGTAAGGTTAAGTTAGGTTTAAAGTCCTTAAGATGGTATTAGAATCTATTCTAACAAAGGCGGTGGTGTTGTTGTTCTTAAGATGAGTTGAAATTCATATTAAGCACCATGCTCATTGCATCTTCATTCATCATCCCACCTTTTTGCTTCATGAATGCATAGCCTTCAAAGTTTTAACATAAATAAAACTTGACTTTGTATCAATTGTTTGTGGATCAGTGACAACCCTTCTGATTTGATTTCAACTTGCAGACATACACTCCAGAAAGTCCGGCTGATGCTACAAGAAATCTGTCTCAGCAAAATCTAAATGCCCTTGTCAAGGTTCTTCCTGGTCTGCTTGGTGGCAGTGCGGATCTGGCTTCTTCCAACATGACCTTGTTGAAATCGTACGGAGACTTCCAGAAGAGTACTCCTGAAGAGCGCAATGTTAGATTCGGTGTTAGAGAACATGGAATGGGAGCAATCTGTAATGGCATTGCTCTTCACAGCCCTGGATTCATTCCATACTGTGCAACTTTCTTTGTCTTCACTGACTACATGAGAGCTGCCATAAGGATTTCTGCACTGAGTGAAGCTGGAGTCATTTATGTGATGACTCATGATTCCATTGGACTGGGAGAGGATGGACCAACCCATCAGCCAATAGAGCACTTGGCAAGCTTCAGGGCAATGCCAAATATTTTGATGCTTCGTCCAGCTGATGGTAATGAAACTGCTGGATCATACAAAGTTGCCGTGGTTAACAGGAAGAGACCCTCAATTCTTGCACTTTCTAGGCAAAAGTTGGCCCAACTTCCGGGAACTTCTATCGAAGGAGTTGAAAAGGGTGGCTACACCATTTCAGACAACTCATCAGGTAACAAGCCTGATGTTATCTTGATTGGAACTGGTTCTGAGTTGGAAATTGCTGCTGCTGCTGCTGAGGATCTAAGGAAGGAAGGAAAAGCTGTGAGAGTTGTTTCTTTTGTTAGCTGGGAACTTTTTGAGGAGCAGTCAGAGGAATACAAGGAGAGTGTTCTCCCTGCTGCTGTAACAGCTAGAGTTAGCATTGAGGCAGGATCAACATTTGGTTGGGGAAAGATTGTTGGAAGCAAAGGAAAGGCCATAGGCATTGATCGATTTGGAGCAAGTGCTCCAGCGGGAAAAATATACAAGGAGTTTGGTCTCACCAAGGAAGCTGTTATTGCTGCTGCCAAAGCACTTTCGTAGATCTATTTGTTGAGTTTCTTTTATCTCATCTAAAACTTGTGGTTTTCACTCGTGGCTTTGGGTTAATTTTACATTATTTGTTTTTTGAGATGCCATTTTAGCCACAATAAGGAAGATTAGATTGCTCTTGCATGTGACTGTCCGAGGAGCAACTTACATTAAAGGATGAGTTGAATTAATGAACTTGTATGAATTTTTAACAACTATTTTGGCTTCTGAGTTTTGTCTGTCAAGTAGTTGAATTGCTGATCCTCACTCTAGCACTCTCTATTTTTCTTCAAATAAAGAGAACCATGTTCAATTATGATATTGGTAAGAATGAAATGATTACACAACCTAGTACTTCAATTATGTACTACTCACTATGTCACAAATATAAAATGAAAAAGCCTATGCTATTTTGTATGTTTGTACAATCAATGTATCAAAAATTATTTTTGGTGTTGTCCTTGTTTGTTAATGTTATATAAAAGGTGAGCATATAGTAATTCATTCCACAAATCAGGAACACCGGGAAGACACCAATGGCTACAATCTTGGTGTGTGTGCATGTATCTTTTTGTCTCTTCGTTCATATTCTCCCTTCTGAACAAGGAAGGGTGAGCATCAACCCTGAAAGCAGTCATTTTTGTGATGTCCAAATACAACACTGGAGTCTTCATTTTCTTCAATACTAACTCTATGAAATCCATCATTGGAGGCCTTTCTGTGAAGATAGACTCGCCTTTCTTTGGTTCTGTCTCATTATCACAGTGGCCACTTGAATCCCATTCTCCATCCCTATAGCACAAAAATGACTTTTACTTTAAAGTCTTAAACCCAAAGCATTCACTAAACAAAATGCTCTTAGTTAGTTACCTGAAGTGAGATGGAGAATAGCCCCTGAAGAAAACTGTAGTTTTCTTGTGATCAACATTGGCATCCACCCACTTTGACCATGTCAAAATAGCTTTGTGAAATGCCTCCTCAACACTCATTTGTCCATGGATAAGATCTCCTTCTTGAAAATATGCCTTCCTGAAAGTTGCATAAAAGTTTGTCATGCACACTTTCCCATTACTGCCCCAAAATCTAAATCATTTTCATATATGAGTAGAAAGATGAAAGATCAAGCCTTGATCTGTTACGAAGGATAAAAATTTGAAGAGACTTGCACAATGTATACACCTCATTTACCCTCTTCATTTTTCTCTCTCTCTTTTTCAATCACATGCATCACCTATCAAATTTATACTTCTCCCTTCTTTATCTTTATCTCTTTCTAGGTGTATCGTAGCACGTAGGTTTTCTTACAAACTTTTTCCAAATTTAAGAAAAGAAGCTTTTTTACCCTTCAATTAATTTCGTATGAGTCCACCAGTGACCTGTGTTGAAGATAAGAACATCTGCATCTTTGTACTTATCACAAGATCTCTCAACCAAATCAAGACGAAGCGTTTCCTTCGTTGATCCTTTCACGTCTGGACTCTCCCATTCTTGAACAAGAAAAGGCGAACGGTAATACTCAACTGTGCAATTGTAATCCTGTTCAGACATTAACCAAGTGAAAAACACACAAAATTAGTTTTCTGGATTAGAACAGCAACCCCAACTTAAATTTGATCATCAATATTATCCTAGCTCTGAAGAATGGAACTCAAGGCCAAACAATTTAGTTACTTTCCATTTCTGGACCCTCTTATTAGTAATCAATTCTAGTGTAACATCTGAGAATTTCTCTCTTCTGTGTGCATCATTACACTGTTGCCTCACACTGTTTCTGTTATGGGCTATATGGTATCTAATTGACCAGTCAAAGTAAGAAGGAAAAGATGCAAAAGAACTAGTGAGGGAATAACATTTTGCCATACTTGGAAGATCATTGAGCACGAACCCTCAGGTAGAAATTCTTCGTCAAGCATTCTGCTCTTATCTTCCAGTGAATGTCTAAGTGTACAAACCAGAGATTCCCACATATTCCTGTTAAGGGAATCACCAACAAAGACTAAACGCTTCCCTCTTAGTATCTCCAACATCTCGTTACCCTTTAACCTGCGTTCATTACTCATCTCACTAAACAAGAACCAGAAGGTACAGCAACACAAACACTCAAACAGAAAAGAAAACAAAAACATTTGAATCTCATAACTTCTAGCTTGGCATATTCTCATAAACTTTGAATCTGATAGCAAATTTACACTGAGAGTTGCTGTGGCACCTATGTCAAAGGAGAAACTCAACAACAGTTTCAAAACCCTTAAACTTTTTAGGGTAGCAAAGAAAGCATTGCTTCTTACACACTGATAGGGTGAACTCTTCATAAAATACCTTGGCACTTTGCAATTCTTGGGCTGCCACCGGTACTTCTCATACATATTATCTTCCCTTCCATTAGCGAAACAGTTAAAAGAGCCGTGAATATAGGGACAAGACCCAGCATTGTAAAGAGGGTATGAATCATCTCTCACCCATGACCCTTCATAAACATCACAACCGCTCCACTCTTCCATCCAATGCTTCTCCTTTGGTGCAGCATTTGGTGAAGGTGGCCATGCAGGGAGAGAAGGCTCTTCTGGGGATGGTGCATGCAATCCATTTTCCTCACTTGGAGGGTGCAGAAGCAAACCACTTTCATAAGAACTGTCGCTATTTCTTAATGTCTCCTTTGGTAGGAGCCGAGGACCCACCTTTCGTGAAACTTGACATGGAGAAGGAGCACTTGCTGGGGAAAATTCTTGAGGTGGATCAGTTTTATCACGAGCGTTGCTGGGAGGAACAGAAGGGGGTGGAGCAAAGGAAGCATTGGAGAATATTTGAGCAAAGACTTTAGCAAAAGGGTATCTTCGTGAAGATTGGAAAGCATTTCTGATCCTTGGAGTTAGCTGGTAGATAGAAGGGTTAACAAAGAGAAAAAGCATGAACAATATAGAAACCAACGTGAAACAGCCAAAACTGGTGGCTCCTCTGGAAGAAATGAAGCGCATGGAGTCTTTTCTTGTGAGCAAACGGTACCTCGAAACCACTGGGGAATCGTCCATTGTGCTTGTTTGGTTCCTTCTTTGCTGTGTCTGTTACACAGAAACGTGTTATTTGATAATTAGTTGTTCTGCAAAACGATGAAGAATTTAGGTCTATTTTTGGAGGTTGGAGAAGAGACATAGTGTGGTTGAAGTTGAGAATGAGAGAAGAAAGGAGGAGACGGAGGAATGGATGTTGAAGCCGTTTTCAAGGATCTTGGTGCATGCACGCCCAACGATTCTTCTCTGTTTCTCTTTTACGTACTACTGCATAACCTTGCATGGCTTCAAAATATTAAATAAAAATTTAAAAACTACCAAAACTATAAACTTTTAAACAACGTTATTTTAACCTTTTATTAAGGTTTGAAAACATGTAAAATCAAGCAATGTGGAGTCAATTATATATGCATGAGAAAAAAAATGATGTTTTATTGAACTGGTATTAGATTTTGGTGTTGAACTCTGAACCCTGTTCGACTAATCCATTAGTATAATATATGTTTAGTTTTAATTTGTTGCTGTTACACGTTTTGTAAAAAAAAAAAAAATTGAGAAATATCACACGTTAAACTCTAATTTTTTTTCCCTTTCTTGTCTTAATCTTCTTGCTCGAATTCCTTATGTCTTCCCACCTCGTATTTAGATTCTTCTTTTTTAAAATTTAAGTTTCATTTTAATTTATTTAAATGTTTTACTTAATCAAAGTATAATTGTTTGAAAGTTATATTAAAGTGTATTGATTTAAAATTGTAAAATTACTTTTATTTTGGATCCATTTTTTTGGGATCCATTTTTTATAGAGAAATGATACATATCCAATTAAACTCAAACTATTTTAATTGTGTCAAGTCACATATTTGATGAAACTCAATATAAATCTACCCATAAACATTCCTAATTTATTTTGTTCTAATACTAATGTGTAGGCGCCATTAACGAAAACAAAAGAGAAGAAAATTAAGTTTAATTTTTATATTTTCGGGTAAACGAGATCGAAATTTATGTACTTTGGTGTTGATGAATCTACTATCATATTTTAAAATGCATGTATATTTAATCCCTCTTAACTTTAAGAAAAGATAGTGAATTTTTAAAAAATGATGGATTTAAATTCAAATATTTCTTTAAAAGTTGAGAACCAAATTTACCTATATAAAAATACCGTAAAATTGATCACGCTTAATCGAAAGTATAAAATCTAGAAATAAAATCATTTTTTTTTTCACGAAATGTGGATTTGTGTAGAAACTAATCTTTTCACCAATCAGCGTCACACTTGTACAGTTATATATCCTCCATTTATACCAAAAATGTGATCACACTCTCCAAAATGATGAAACTTAAACTCCTCCATTCGTACGTGGTTTCAGTGTGCATAACAAGTATCTGTCACCAGGAGTTTACATCAATTCAATTTGACATCAGAAGTAGATATAAAAAACAGATAAAATCTCTCCTTAAATTATTTATCTCATTCATACAGATGGCCAAGTATGCAAACAAACATGAAGAAAACATCAAGGAGGAATGTTACTGTGACATGACATTCATGAACATCACAAAGGGACATGCAAATGACATACATAAATGTTTTGGTAGGTCATAGGGTGAGTCACTTGAGGTTTATGAGAGACCAGTAACTTTTCCAGTTGTTGTGTCAATATCAATGTCATAGAAGCATGGCCTTGTTGGAAGCCCTGGCATTGTACTCATTGTTCCAACCAAAGGGTAAATAAATCCAGCACCTATACTAGCTCTTACATCCCTTATGGGTAAGACAAACCCACTTGGAGCTCCCTTTGCGGCAGCATTGTCTGAGAAAGAATACTGAGTCTTAGCCATGCATATTGGAAGACCAGAAAATCCTTGCTTGCTATACATCTCAATCTGCTTCTCAGCCTAGTTCCATAACAAGAATGTCAAACGGTAAAACACAGAGAAATCTTTTTTGTTAACACATAAACAATTATGGGTACATGTAATAAGGATTAGGTAACAACAAGAACATTAAAACATTGTGGAGTTGTAGTTTGTGTAGTCCTTTGATGTATGAGGTTTATTGCTCCTGTCTTTTAGGTTGTTTCTTTTCCCCCCAAACAAACTTGCACCGGGATAGTATTATGTCAATGATTTATACTTAGTGTTTTATTTGCTCATGCCTACTTCAAGTGAGTTGCTATATCTAATATGTAGAGATAATGTGCATATTGTAGACGAGGATTTATTACATTCTTCCTGTTTTAATTTTTTTTTTCCCATTTCCTATCTAATACAACATTCTATTTCCCACCCCACCCTAAAAAAATAGCTAGTACAATAAGGGGGGTTATACTGTGCTGAAGTTAACTTTCATCACCATACAAGAGATGAGATTACCTGCTCAGAGTACTCAACGCCACTGGCTCCATATGACTTTGCTATTGCCTCTATTTTCTCTTTTATACTCAGATCCAGAGGATACAGAAACTTCATTGGCTGTGTCACATTCTCACAAGCTTTTTGAACTGCAATGCCCAGGTCAACCTGAATCATGACAAGGCATACCTTAGCAAATAGTGAACACAACTGAAAGATACCGTGACTTAAATTATATACAGTAACAGGCATGTATAGAAACTAAATTGTGCTGCCAATTGTATCCCTGAAATGGTTCCATTTACTTTAAAAATATGTGGTGCCACAAGCACTACTTGGATATTTGATCCAACATAAAATTAATAATTATAAGGGTAACAATGCTCAATGGTTTCAAAAGAACAAGGAAGCAACTCAACAAACAGTTCGTCCAGCAGGTGAAAAATTAAAGACAGCTCAAAGCTAAATTTTACATTCAAACATGCTGCGCCACAAACAACTTAATCAAAAGTGATCTATTGATTGTTACTTTCATCTATTTTCTCCTTTGGTTTTACTGATTTTTATAATTCAATATCTTATACTTTTGTGTGAAGGTACGGCTACTTTGTTGCTCAAATGTAAGACAGAGGAAGTACAAACTTACGGCTCCTTTGCCACCATGGGCGTGATGGGTACAAATTATAGCATCATAAGCTCCAGCAGCTAAAGCAGCACTCCGAACTGCATTTAGCTCAGCATCAGTGTCAGTTGAAAACTTGTTGATAGCAACTACAACATTTACACCGTAAGATTTTGTATTTGATATATGCCGTGCCATATTCACACAACCAGCCTCAACCAGGGCAACATTTTCAGTCAAATATGCGTGATCAAGAGGTTTTCCAGCAACAACAGCTGGCCCTCCACCATGCATTTTTAGTGCCCTTATTGTTGCCACAATAATAGCACATTGAGGTGTCAAACCACTATAACGACACTTAATGTTCATAAACTTTTCGGTTCCAATATCAGCACCAAAACCAGCTTCAGTAACTACAAATCCGCCTGGTCCAACCAACTTCAGTGCAATCTTATCAGCCACAATAGAAGAATTCCCATGAGCAATATTTGCAAATGGACCTGCATGAACAAGAACAGGAGTTCCTTCCAGGGTCTGCATAAGGGTAGGGTGAATGGCATCCTTCATTAAAACTGTTAAAGCACCTCCAACACCTAGATCATCAGCAGTGACAGGGTCACCACTCTTGCTATTTCCAATAACCATTTTCCCAAGTCGCTCTCTCATATCAGCTAAGGATGTTGTCAGTGCCAAAACAGCCATTATCTCACTAGCAACTGAAATATCAAATGCTGTTTCTCTTACCATTCCTTTCTCGTCAGGTCCCTGGCCAATGGTAATTTTTCTCAAGAACCGGTCATTGATGTCCATTACTCTCCTCCATGTAATTGAATTTGGATCAATATCAAGCCTTGCAAATTTATTTACTTCTTCTGGTGTAAGGTCATCTGGATTGGTCTTTGAAATGCCAAGCTTCTTAAGACGCCTGAACATGACATCACTAAAGCTCCTTTTCCCTTCTTTATTAGGAGGGCACAGTCGGTTAAAAAGAGCCTTATCCGACTGTGTTGACTCATGGAAAATCCGGGTATCAATTGCAGCAGCTAGAAGATTGTTTGCTGCAGTTATTGCATGAATATCTCCTGTTAGATGAAGATTGAATTCATCCATGGGGATAACTTGGCTATAGCCACCACCAGCTGCACCTCCTTTAATGCCAAATGTAGGTCCTTGTGATGGTTGACGAACGCATGTGACTACCTAATAAAAAGGGACAAGATGTGGTTACATATCCAGCATAACTTTGACATGCAATTAAAAATTATAGTTCTACATGGTGAATGAACAATCAAGTTCTAAATCCCTTCAGACCAGATGATCAAAGTGGAAAAACCAAAACCACATCAATCTGATCCAAAGATTGCAGTTGCAAGCATAATTGTGGGAACAAAAGCAATAACATCAGAAGATGTCCTAATGATATAGAGTTAAGAGACTATAAAACATCCAGATTCAGATTGGTCTCAAATTAATAGGCACTGCTGTAAATGTAGAAAAGAAAAATATTACCTTTTTATCAAGGAAAGCACCTAAAGCTTGACAGAGCCCCACTGTGGTAGTAGATTTCCCTTCCCCAAGAGGAGTTGGAGTAATGCCTCCCACCACAACATAGTACCCATCTTGTGATCCTTGAAGCTCATCAAGAACTGACAACAAAACCTGTGCATCCAAATCACTCTTCAGCTAAACTATAAAACTGAGATCATCACATCAATGCATTCAGCCAAAATTATCCACAAGTTGCTGCCATAGAGAACTAAAGCATACACCGTAAACCTTTTCTAGGGTACCTGATTAGTTGCATGAAACTGAAATCTAAAAAAAAAAACATGATTTCACACATGCCATCATATCGAAACTAATAGAATCATATCCCTGTGACTGAAATCTGAATGGTGAATTACCTTGGCCTTATATTTACCGTAAAGATCATAGTGATTGGGAGTGAGGTTGAGGTCTTGGGCAATCTGGGATATGTGAATAGGTTCAACGGAGTTGGCAATGTCTATGTCCGCAGGAACAGGGGACACAACCTCTAGCTTCCTCACTGTAGTTGAGGAACTCATGGTATTCAATTGGGATTCAGTTTTGGGAGAAACAGAGATTCAGAATCTGGAAACTAATTATGTTTGACTATGAAAGAGAAGAGCGCACACTTTGATTTACGTATGTTGTTTATTATTTATTCCTTAAATCTTATCTCTCTCTGTTATACTCGTTTGTTTGTTTGGTATTTATTCATTCTCTGCCAATCATCCTCTGAAACCGACAAATAGGCGTCCTATACGAGAAATTCCCCTCCTTTTGATTATTCAATATGTGTACTCCTCAAAAAAACACCATACGTGGTGTGTGATCGAAAAAAAAGGAGTGAAAATATTAAATTTAAATTAAAAGTAAAGTTAATGAAAGTAAAGATTTAACTTTTTTTCCTAAAAAATAACTTTTTTCCTGGAAAACGGTGAAAATATTAAATTTAAATTAAAACTAAATTTAATGAAAATATAACTTTTTTCCTAAAAAATAACTTTTTATTTATTTGTCTCCAACTAAATAAAAAATATTTATATTTTTTCTGTTTATTTTTTCTCTCTCACTTGTTAATCTTTCCGGTTGCGAAGTAGTATCGACTTCGTTAGTTTTTTAAGCGGACTTCATATGTTAACAAGGAAATAAAGAGTTTTTTTAGGGAATTAGGCAATACTTAGGGAAATAGTACCTCTTTCTTTTTATATATATTTTTTGAGACAATAATAAAAATATAGTAAAAAAAATTTCTTAGATAATTATAAATTTCATATTATACTTTTTTTTCCATTGCACTCTATATTTAACGCATAAAGATATTTTTTCACAGGAGATCAAATTTAAACATATGTCTTCTGATATAAAGAGCACAAAAGAATGAAAGAATATGTGTATGCACCTAAAAGCTTGTTTCCTCCCTTTTGACAGAAAAGGGGTGATACGGAAGGTTTGAAGGCATGGTAACGAAACTTAGAATAAATGAACATCGAATAAGTTTATTGTATGAATAAATGTTCTTTTAAAGAAATGGTATAGCAAGCACGTTACTATTGTTTATTTAATCAAATGAGTAGAATGTAAACTATGCAGTGGTATTGTCAACTAAAAATATTCACCTACAAACACAACTTTTAGGTTCAGTGACAGCCATATTTTGTCCAATTTTGACCTTGGTTATTCTGACTATTCGTGACATACTCATTGATTTTTTAAAGTACTAAAATAAAATTCGAAAAAGGTTATAATCTACATATTATTAATGAGTCATGATATTTAAGGTCTTTAAGGATTTATTACCTTGAGTGTACACTATTTGCATTGAACCTTATGAATGGAATCTTAAGTAGGGGGCAAACATTTACAGATTTACTTGGGAGCTGAATAGGAACATAAATAGCTATTCTTGCTGGAAGTGTTTGCTCGATGTTTACATAATATATGGGTCTTGCAACTCAGTACCGTCTGCACGAACATACGACTGGACATTTTTCATACAGAACCATGAAAATCATTAGGTTGATAACCAAGCCGATGGTTAAGAGTTCTGTAATGCATCCAGACCAATAAAAGAAGCAAAAAACCTTCCGCAACATGTTCTGTGCTAGAAGTTGATTACCAATGCAGTCACTGACTTTGTTAACTGGTGAAGAATATTCCAATCATTGCGCCAAAAAGCAGCACTAGCAGGCCTCAGTTATGCTCAAATTTACGTCTGAAAGGGATGTAGTACAGTGAACAATGGCAACAGAAGATTAGTATTGAAAACGCGAGTGACTTTACGAAGAAGCATGACGAAGAAAGTTTACCTTCTTAAGAGTTTGGAACTAGCCGTCCATTATACATCTTATCAAGCAGTTTCCGTGAATCGGGCCTCCTTAGGAGACCTTTATTGTTTGGCAAACCGGTTCCTAAACAAACAGGGCAGACAAGCTTTCCTCGACCTGTAGTTTATACATACTATGTTAATGATCAATCATACAAGTGAACTCTGCAGATGGCAATACATGAAAAACAGTTTACGTTTGGATAAGGTAAAGAAAGGGCAGGGAAGAGATGAGAAAAGTGATCCCACCAACCCTAGCATGAAAGATTTTCTCGGAGAGGAAGGTCATTCCCTCTGCTTTAACTCAAAGAACAGGATAATAGTTCCATTGTTTTGAGTATATCCAAAGAGAGGTAACTTCCCCTCCCTTCCTTGTCCTTTCCCTCCACTCGACAACTTCCATACATAGCATAAAAGCAAGAAATAAAAAGTGTGCAAAAGAACAAGGATAAAATTTGCATTACTTGAATAAGAAAACAAAATTTTGTGATATGGTAAAAAAAAAATGTGCTTCATAAGTGCAGTAGAAAATGATGGAACTAGATCGGGCTTCAAGATAGAGAAGTAATCAGATGAAGAAAAAGGACCGAAATAAAATGTGTATTATTCTCTCGTACAATTCTGGTAACTTAGACAAAAAAGGAATTGCACTAATGCTCAAGATATTTGAGAAACTAACCTCTCCTCACTCTCTAGGTGTTCAAACCTTTCTAAAATGATAAGATCACCTTCTCTCCTTTTACTTTGAGCTTAAAAGACATGATAGTAAAGGTCATAGAAGACATACATGAGAAACAAATGATGTTCGTAAGATTCCAGCCGTAAGCTTGTTAAATAAAGTCTAAAAGGCTAACGCCACTAGAATCTCTCCTACTCCCAGCTTGTTAAATAAAGTCCAAAACAAACTATGATTTGTAAATCTTTAAAACAAGTAAAACCAAACAATGTGGGAACTCGTCATTTAGGAACGGATTAAACAAAAAGCTCCAGACATTATGCTAGCTAGAATATTAATGCAAAACCATAGATGATTTATAAAAAGGCTTCAAAACATATTGAAACAAACCAGGTGGGACTCAATTATATATAATATATAAATCAAAATAGATGTTGGATCTAATATACTTCCAACAACAAACTTACAAAATTTCATTAACTTTTGAAGTAACCGAGTTAGGCTCTCTAAACTCTCTACTAGCTTGTTTACAACCTTTAAACAAAGCAATGATTGATAAAGGCTTGTAAACATGCAAAACAAAGCAATGTAGAGCTTTCAACCAAAAAATATTTATGAAGGCTTGTAAACACACAAAAGAAAGCAATGTGGGAAAATGGATTGAGAGAAGGAAATCTTTTCTTTTTGGACACTATGCTTACAAAAATAGTAAGGCAAGATATTACATGCAAATTAACAATTGATGTTTGCAAACTTCCTATTGCAAAGCTTAGGAATATAATCATCATCTCTAATTTACATGAGCTAATTAACATCTCCAAACATTTTACTAGCTCGTTTAATAGTTCAAAACAAATTATTTATACACACTTGGAAACATCTAACACCAAGCAATGGAGACTCGCTTATATATAGAACATAAATAAAAAAATGTTCTTAAGAGAGGGAGATTACAAATTATTTTTGTACACTTCCAATTCCAAGTTTACAACTATCATTTGAATATCAGATGAAAAAATTAACGTGTCCAGACATTTTGTTAGCTCAAATCAAAAAATGATTTATAAACAGTTGAATACGTCTAAAGCCAAGCAAAGTGGTACTCAATTATATGTACAACATAAATTGAGAAAAGGATTGAGAGGGAGATCTTATTTGTCTTTCTGGAAAGGCTTGGACATCAAGCTTAAGTTAGTAAAGAGTATCAGATGAGATGACATGCTTGAGAAAGCAATGATTTTTTTAAACTACCAAGCCTACAACTATCATTTGCTAGTTGATGAGCAAGCTAACATCTCTACACATTTACAAGCTCAAATCAAAATATGATCTACTGAAAATATCTAAAACCAAGCAATGTGGGACTCACTTATGTATACAAAATAAATAAGAAAAGGAATTGAGAGAGAGGGGAATCTTATCATTTTCTGAACTCACAACATTAGTAAAGGTGAGATATTACATACATGCATGAAAAACAAATGATGTTTGTAAACATCCAAGTGAACATCAGCACAAAATCAAAAATGATTTATAAAGACGTGACATTGTGTAAAACCAAGTAATGTGGGATTTGTGAGAGAGGGATCTCATAATTCTGGAATGATTTGATATCGAGCTCACAAATCAAGTTAGTAAAAATGTGACATTATATGTATGAGAAACAAATGACTTTTGTAAATCTCAAATTACAAGCTTTTGAATATCATTTGTACACGAGAAAGTTACAAACCAAGATTTTCTTCATGTATTTTCTTCCTGAAAGTCTGCGAGGAGTATGTTTAGTCCTTAGAGACTAGCACACTACACAAACAAGTCCTTGAGAACAATGTGGTCGCATATCATGCTCTTTGCTGTTGATCAAGGTTCCAGTTTCGTTCATGGTTCATTATTTGGCCTTCACTGACAACAATTTATAAGCAAAACCCTTATTTCTTTAATTATCCCATCACCAGCAAACTACCTCTCTAATAAAACTAAAAATGGCTAACTAGCTACTAATAAGGTTCCTAACAGCAAAGCATGTAAACAAAAGCAATTCCGAACAACAACTTCCAAAATGATTTGAACTAAATATCACCTCTAGAAGCTAATATAAATGGGGTTAAGTAGAAAATGGAGTTCATACCATAACAATTTGGACACTCGGTAAATTCGTAAACATCTTTAGCTCGCTTCCTGTTCAGAGCTTTCCATTTTCCTGTACCACCACACATGTCACCTAAATGAAGAGGTAAACATTGTATGTATTAAGAAACATCCACAGGTCTCACATTGATAAAATTGCAACATATGCATCAGGAATAACATGGAAACAATCTTCACCAACCCAACAATCAATCACATTATACTTACCAACTTGTTTCAATTAGCAAGTATTTAACTCATAATGTCTAATAACCGAACTTTTGAAATAGGAAGCAGAAGGATACACTAGCAAAGTCGTATAAAGATAAAATTGTCTCAGTATTTCTATTTGCTTATGATCATCGCCTCATCCTCAACATCTTACAGAAACAAGGTTCAACTCCACCAAGATTTATAAATGCAGAAAAATTTATTTCTCTTCTCAGAAGAGTAATGTGGGAACTACTAAATGAGCTTATAAAACGGAGACACGCTATTATGGATTATGTCCTATTTGTAAATCCAAATAATGCAATTAAGAAGAATGAAGCACAGAAAAAGCAATTTTATCACAACTTACAAAGCACAGCACCACTTCCCAAACAATTTCTGCACACAGGTTTTTCCATCATTCCATCCACAGCGGTTGCCTTAGGAACAAAAATAGGTGCGGCATAATCACCAATCAATACTAGAGTCGAACACAAACACGAAAGACAATGACGCCTGGAGAACGATACTTCGAGTTCCTGCAAGGGAAAATGAACTTTCAATTAGTATGACTTACGAGATTCATTAAATGCTTCGGGGGAAACTAAACTACCAAACTACAATTACAGCAAAGTCTTTGCACAACTTTTAGATTTATGTCATATGTTCATTTCTACAGAAATAATATTGCAACTTACGGCACGTGCCCCCTATAATTTTGCAACTACCATGCGTTCATGATCTCAGTCAATCTCCACGTGAAGCAAATTTCTTAATCACAATTAAGATTTAATCAAATTCAATTACGGCCATAATTTCTCCAGGCTGACGAATCAAATAATCACGTCTATGCTTCACTAACGGCGTAATCTCTCATGTTCCATAAACAGAAAGTCGTTACTCAAAGTTTTGACACACAATGCAGTGCAGATGCACAGAATATACGAGTAATTAATTAGCAATTGTTGTTTTAATTACGATTCATTAACTAAACTCGAATAATATGAGTAACTAAAGTTTGTTTGCTTCACCTTCGAGGAGTGGTCCGTGTGAGCGGAAGCAGAGCCGTCATTTTGATGGCTAAGGCTCGATTTAACGACGTGAGCTTTTCCTGAAAGCAACGCTACTTCAATTGAGAATTCAAATAATGAAAGAAACTTTTGTAACTAACTTGATTTTGCAATCTCGAATTTGAATCAATACAGAGAAGCAAAAACTAACGTCGGTTTTGAGTCGGCGATGAGATTGGAATCGGTGGAAGGCATCGAGGAATAAGAGACGCCATGAAGCTATGAACCTGCAACTGCAACTGCAACAACTTCACTTGCTAGTAACTGATTAATTGCTGTGAAAGAAGACGAAGAGATAAAGATTTGGTTTGGCGCGAGTAGGGTAGAGAGGACCCAATTGATAGGTCAAAATGTCCTCCACGTACTCCTTCATCTCAAATCTCTAATCTAAAATCACCATGGCATTTTCAACAACTTTCTTAATTAATTAAGTTTTTATTTTAACTTCCTTAATTATTTGTTTGATATAATCTTAAATGTTGCTATTTTTCATTTCAACTTGTTAAATTCACATGGTAAATACGGTGTAGGTAAGTTAATATTTTTTTTTTAACACTATAAGTACGACATCGTCTTTTTTTTTTCATCTGTAAAATAAAATTTTTAAATTTGACATTTTTAATTGTTATTATTTAGTATATCCACTATACTTAATTTAAAGTTAAAAACAAAAATATTGGTTCATATAATTAAATTAATAAAGAATGTTTTGATTAAAATAAATATTATTTTAAAGGCGTGGTTTAATTAAGTAATATATTTATTATATAATATTAATATAATATTTTTCACCTTTTTAGTTAATAGTTTAATTTTAAAATATTATTTTTAAGAAGTAATTGTATTTTTTTTCTTAGAAGTTATAATTTATTTTTC
>Ga0123340_1000567_pt1 | contig 25600 bp, 10 predicted proteins | sample SirMexnodulemix_FD_89961 | JGI IMG/M metagenome (GOLD analysis project Ga0123340, IMG submission 89961) | Root nodule microbial communities of legume samples collected from Mexico - Siratro Mexico nodule mix | ecosystem: Host-associated > Plants > Roots > Nodule | place: Mexico: Nepantla...
GTCAAAATAGAGGAAGAGGACTGGGTCGTAAAAAAAAATGATAAAAATCCAAAACAGGCAACAACATAATTAAAACATTCAAAATAAAAAAAAAAAAAAAAAAAAAAAAACTATGATGAGTTCTTAAAAAGAATCCATAATATGGTGGACAAGAATCTTCCTATCCATAACTACTAAAGTATCTTGAATCATTAACAAGATATTTATTTACAACTTAATTTGTTGATTGTTACTTTGGTGAATAAAATTTTTCCAACAAATTAGGGAAGAAAATAAATAGTTAGAAAAATATATTAGTTAGAATGAATTATCATTATTTCATGTTTAATCTTGTACATACTAATATTAATTGAATTTAAAAAAAAATAGTTTATTGGAAAAGCTTTATCAACCACTAAATGTATTTATTGACCCAAAAAGAGTGATTAAGTCATATGTACTCCTTGTCAATGCTCCACTTAAAATGCATGTTCCAATAGGATATTTTAATACTTGTTATCCACTAGTCAAAAGATGAAATCATCAACTTGAAGGAATCCTACTAGATTGGTAAAACATTTCTTATTAGCTCTACAGAAAACAAAAACGTCATAAGCATAAAGAACATGAATAGGAAAATTCTTTCCTTTTAAGACCAATCATAAGAAGAATCTTATAAGAAAAAACCAGCTTAGAAAGTCCTCTAGTAAGAACTTCTTCAGCCAAATAGAAAAGAAAGGGACAAAGGATCCCCTTGATAAACACCATATCCACAATTAAAATAGCAATCATATTATCCTTGATTCTCTTAGAAAGAAAAACTTATTTCAAAATAACATGAATCCAATTGATAAAGGTAGGGTGCAAACCAAAGTAATGCATAACCTGCAACAAAAAAGTCCAACTAAGAGGTCAAATGCCTTAGAGATATCAATCTTAATAGCAATATTACCACCCTTAACTGTTTTAGACAACATATTAACAACCTCAAAAGCAATACATATATAATCTTTAGTTTTTTGTCCTTTGACGAACCCATTTTTATTACGAGAAATGACTATACTACAAACATTATCGAGCTTGTCAACCAAAATTTTAGAAATAACTTTGAACCTAAAACTTGCTACTACAATAGGCCCAAAGTCCTTAATAACATCACACCGTGAACCTTAGAAATAAGTAAAATAATACTGGAATTCATGTCATGAAGAATTCAACTCTGAACAAAAAAATGGTTAATCACAACATAAAGATCAGAAGCAATAATGAATTTTAGTCAACATATCATTCTAGATTAACCATAAGAGGAATGTAATTACAAATCACAACAGAAATTTGATCTAAAGGCATAAGAGAAGAATGTTCAACATACATATTCTTACAAAAACTGAGAATAAAATCAGAAATCAAATAAGGATCGTCATGACAAAATCATCAACCACAAGCTTATGAATACCACTAACATTATGTCCTTTTCTGACCATAGAAAACAAAGTTTCTATCCCCATCAGAAAACTAGTTCATGTGATCAGTCCTTCTAAAGAATAGATTGACAGTCCAAAGATTTGTTTAAGACCTCAGAGATAAGTTTTTTTTGAGCTAACAAATTAAAAATGTCAGGAAAATAAGCAATATCAAGTTGAATAGCCATTATATTCTTTTGGTTATCCTCAACAACCTCGTTATGAATATTGCCAAAAAGATATTTTTATTCCAATCTTTAATTCCTTTTAAAGAAGAAGCATAGGAACACCAATATCCTTACTAGACGAAGAAGTCTTATCTAAAGGAAGTAAACCATCATGCTGCAATCACATTTAAAAAAAAAAAATCTGAAAGAAAAATATCTAACAATACAACATCAAGCAGTAACAGTTGATTATGATACACAATAATTATTCATTTTATAAACACAAATATAGTTATATTTGACAAAAATTCTATCAAGCTTCGTATCAACTTTATGTGTACCCAACCTACCACTAATCTAAGTATAGAAATAACAAAAAAAAAAGAGGGACACTATATTATTAAAATTGACCCAGTTACTAAACTCGTTAGTAAAAATCTGGTTAAGAGAATTGTTTCCTTTATATTCACCAGCATAAAGCCCAACAATAAAGCGTCCAAGATACACCAAAATCCTTGTAATTAAACAAATCATTCTAAAAAAACGCTCTCTAATATGAAGAGAAGAAGTATAAATTCTAGCAAATGAAAAAAAAAACACTTTATCAAAATATAGAGTGAAACTTTCAAAAAGGAGAAATTAACATCACAAAAAACACCAAATATTTGTACTTATAAATAAAATATTTTTATTTTAAAGCTTGTTTTAATTTGTATATTTTTATCTATTTTACATTCTAAGTTTATATTTTCATTGTTATTTGTGAGATAACTCTTTTATGCCGTTTATTAACTATTTAAATATATCTTAATTTCACATAGAATTAGTCCTTGCAAGTTGTGGGTTAGGTTAGTTTAGTTCCATATTTTGAAATCTCCGATAAGATAAATATTAATTTTTGCCTTAAGCTTGTGTGCTTAAGTCGTAAGTCGTAACGAGTAATCTATATGAGTACGAAGTTCCATGTCTGTTAAATCTTGTTTGAGTTCAGAGGTGATGGTTAGCAGGAGCATGAGCAACGTATTCCTGAAGCCCCATCTCATTCCTCTTCCCTCAAAATTCTTGTTCCCAAACACACTCAAACCCTCTCTTACTCTTACCCTCACAACCACTTTCTTCATCCCACACTTCTCCACAACCCCTCTCTCCTACGGACCCTCCCTCCGCAAGGGCACCATCCCCTCCCACTCCCAATCCCAACCCTCTCAAAATCAAAACGACGCCGTCCTCCGAGAAGAAGCCTTCACCCGCGTCTTCCTCATCGCCGCCCTCCGCGTCCCCTCCGCCGAATGCTTCGCCCTCGAGAGCCGCCTCCGCGGCCACCTCCTCAACTGGCCCCGCGTCCGCAACATCGCCCGCGTTCCCGGCGACGACCTCGACCCTAGCCTCGCCCCTCTCTTACCTCAACCAACTAACGCTGACGGCGGATTCCAAAACGAAGAAGAGAGAACTCTCGTCTCGGTGCAGCGCCGGATCCATGGCAAGGCCGACGGAGATGGCGAAGCTCTGAGCCCCGTTCTGTACCGCGACGAACTTGTAAGGACGTTCAACTCGCGCGGATTCGTGAAGTTCCGCAACCTCGAGAAGATTTCGCGGCCGAACAGGCATAAGAGGAGGAGGAAGGAGAAGGAGAAGGAGAAGGAGGCGATGGAAGCGGAAGAGGGTAGGCGCGTGGGGCAGAACGGTTTTGCCGTGGTTGAGGTTGTTGAGGAGGAAGAAGAAGATAGTGTTGGTATGAGGAAGTTACTGGGAGAAGAGTTTGGGAGTAGCAAGTGGAGGGGCTCGACGAGGTTGCTGCTTCTGGACGAACGCTACGCGGGTCGCGGTGCGGAGGAGTTGCCCGAGGCAATTAAGGTGTTGCCTCTGTTCTTTTAGTAGTCACTCTTTTCTATTCTGTGAGTTTTCACTGTTTGCATATACTGTGCCAATTCTGGTTTTGTCTCTGTGATTCGTTTTTCAACTTTCTGTGTACATTAACGAAGAAAAGAGATGATTATAGTTATACTGACGTTTGAATAAACATTTTAGTAAACACTACTGGGAGAAGAAGAATCAGAATGAAAAGTGAAATAAAATTGTAAAATTAGTTTAACCATAAGCTAAAAGTCATTAACATTCTTTAGAGAAGCTGATGCGAGGGAACTTTTACAAATTAATTTATGTATAAACTAATTTTAGTTTATGAAGATACTCATTTTCAATATTATTTTATTGTCTTAAAAGTATAATGAAAATGTTTATCGAGACAGGTTCCAAGCATGTTCAAATCATAAATGTGATAGGTGCTGTTGTTGGTACAGCGAAGTTCCTTGTAAATGCTTTAGCATTGAATCAGGGAAGTCATATTTTCTGTTTTCAAAGTCGACTAGATTTAGTTGTGTTTAGCCATAATGTAGCTTCCCGTAGGAAATTTTCCGAGAGTTGCGTGGGTTCTAGTCTGTCATTCATTTGAATGTAGGTATGTATGGTCAAAGAGCAATCATATTTCCCGTAGGAAATTCGATGATTATTAGTAATAAAGGAGGTATCCAATCCACAAATATGCAATATATTGTGATGTTATGGTGTACGGTAAAACATCTGAAATCATATTGGTTTAACTATCATGACCTTTTGTTTGACATTCTTTTTAGCTTTTGCGACTTTACTCAGGTTATCTTGGTCTTCATGTTAGTTTAGGGTTATTTTGGCAGAAAGCTTATATTGTTTGTCCTTGAAGTCCATGGTACCAATTTTATTTTACGGCTCTTCTACATAGTGGTAGGTCAAAGGTGAAGTTACCAAACTATATTTAGTTTAGAATTTTCATTAGATACTATACTATTGAGTATTGGCCTGATGTTGGATATCTTCTCGCTCTTTCATGTTCCATCTCTTAGTTTAAAATGGGATCAATCACAATTATATGCATGTTTTTCTTATTATTGAATCTTCAAAATTGGTTCTATATGTGCTTTTGGCATTTAATATTTCATCTAATAACGTATATTTTCATCCTGTCTTCAGGCTGTTTTGAAGGAGTATGCAGAAAAGAGTACAACGTTGACCCCTGAGCTAGTTAGATGCAAGCTGACACTATTCTATGATTACTGGCAGATGACTGAGGTACGAGGACACATTGTTATACACGTAATCTGGGTTTTGGTGTGCATCTAAATTTTTCTTTGTGCATGTCATTCTTTCTCTCTCTGCACGTTTCACAGTGTTGGTCTATCAGAATAAAATGAACTTCTCACCCGTATGATTTGCTTGACTTGACATTTACTTCTAATCAAAATAATATGACCATTAATGGTCAGTCTAAATTCTTGGAGTGCGACTTATATTGTTGGGGAAACTTTGCTTAATGCCAATTGATTTTACTTCTAATTAAAATATGGAATTTCTGTTTCATTCCGTGTGGCTATCTTTTAACACAGTTACAAATTTTTGTAATCTTTTGAAGATTGGGTTTTAAGTTACAATGTTTTATAGATATGGGAAGTCTTACAATTTTTTAAGTGAAATTTTAGTCTAACTTAACTTCACGAGACCCGATTGTAAGACGAGTTTTTCATCCCACTTTATATATTATTATTATTATTATTATTTGACCGTATCTCTAATCGATGTGAGATATCCAATATAATTCTTAGAGGCCAACTTACATATTTGGAGGAGAAATTTCACTTAATTTGATATGGTATTAGAGCTTACAGCCCGTCTTGGTAGTTGCCTATTCTTTGATACCTGGTTTGGTAAGCATTTGTGGAGGGGTTATTGGGAAATCTCACATCACTTGCCTTAATTCTTGGAGTATGACTTATATATGTGTTGGGAAACTTTGCTTAGTGCCATTGGTTTTAGGATAAACTTTGACATGGTATCATAGCCTATAGCTCATCTTGGGTCCACATCATCTCCTGACTCAATTCCTAGAGTGCGGCTTACGTATTTGTTCAGCACCTTCATTTAATGTCAATTGGTTTTAAGATAAAATATGATATATATCAACAGTTATTTCTTAAATTTAAATTCATATTCACGTATGCAACAAAGAATTTTTTTTTGTGACCAGTTTTACATGTTTGGTGTTCTTTATTCAACTTCAAATTGTGAATAAAATAAAAAAAATTATCAGGTCTATATCATTGTTGCAGGTCTTGGAGACCTTGCTGCCTGCGGGTATGATTGTTCCTTCTGCTTTTGAGACTGTCGGTCATATAGCACACCTAAATTTGAGGGAGGAACATCTACCATACAAGATGCTAATTGCAAAGGTTTTTATTTTAGAAATAATTTTGGTAATCGCATCAAATGTGAAATGTATTGCAAATTCTTATTTGAGTTAATTTATGAAAGGCTACTTTCATATTCAGGTTGTGCTGGATAAAAATAGGTCAAAGATACGAACGGTTGTGAACAAGATTGATTCCATTCAAAATGAGTATAGGACCATGCAGCTTGAGGTTTTAGCTGGAAACCACTCTCTTGTGACTACAGTAGTTGAGAATGGAAATCGCTTTCAGGTTGACTTAGCAACAGTGTATGCTCTTATTTCCATCCCTGACCACATAGAAGGCTTGATTTACTAATTGCTCAATTAATGTCATTTCATGAAAATTGTTTGATATGGTCTAGGCATAACGTTAATGATTCTCTGATAGTATTTCTGTTTGTGTAACACTGGTGAAACAAGTATATCCTTACCCGATCTGAAATCTATGCGTAGGCTAGGAATCTTAGTAAGTAGGTTTATGTCTAACTCAATCTTATAAAACCGATTTGTAAGGTGAGGATTGCATCCCACTTATATATTATAATTTGACTAATTCCTAGCCGATGTGAGATTTTCAACATATTCTCTCGTGCTAAGGAATGAACATCTTGAGCTTGAGATTAAATATTTATCGGTGGTCTAACTGGAGCCTGATAATGGTGCATAATAGTCCCAAAAAACTGATTAAGATAGGCTCTGAATGACTCTAACATTATCTTATTAGGTGGATTTATGCTTAACTTAACTTCACAAAATTGACTTATAAGGTGAGGATTACACCTCACTTTTGTATTATAATCTGGACTAGTTCCTAGTCAATTTGAGATCTTCAATAGAACCATGTGATAGGTAGGTATCAGCAAGAAAAACTAAAATGAAGGACTTATGCATGAACATATTTGTATTACAATGACATATTAGAATCAAAGATTCTGGTATATTTTACAAAACAATGGTATATAAATGGAAAAGACTGACAATTCCCATTCCAAACCTAATTCCAGCCTATCTTGTGCATCTTCTGTGGTTTATATTCTCTCTCTCTCCACAACAGACCCACCACATGCACTCCCCTCATGCTCTGCTGCTAGGTTTGCAGTTACTTAATATTTTCCCTATCTCCCCTAAAACTGACCAGGTGCATCACATCTTTTACCTCTCCTTACAACATAGTCATCTTGGGCCTTGGGGCTGCATCACCTTTAAGAAATGTAGATTTTGACTTTATGTTGAAAAGTTTTATGAGGGATTTTCTTTGGCAGGCACTGGTATTTGGTGGTCCTATGCATTATAGACATTTACATTTTAGATTCTCCCTTTCTTTCTACTCATTCACATGTAGTTTAGTTTGTTAATATAGTTATGTGTAGTGATACATTTACATGTATCTTTCTGTTTATAAAAAAAGTCTTATAACTGTAAATTTTAGACCGTGTCATGTGTACACCAGTATATGTTGTCTCAATCTGTCTTATTGTCCATGTGTTCTGCATCTCTTTCCTTTAAGTTATTGCTAAAGACAGACAACTCTGTGCACTTCATAATGACAGAAATGATGTTTTCTAGATGTTATGACATATGTATTGTTGCTTTTCTGGATACTGAGAATCAGTTTCCCCCCTTCAATGCATATAATTAGTAGAATTATGTGTCAGGACTATCAGTTGAAAGGTACTCGGTGAGCCTTTGTTGTGACCTCCAATATTCTCTGTATTCCTCTTTTAGTTACATAATTCTTCATATCAAGAATCAGGCAAGAGAAAGCCCTTCTTGTTGTACTGGTTATTCACATGGACTTGACCTTTGAATCTTTGATCTGTAAGGAAATAATTGTAAGAACAAATGTTAGAAACCCAGAAATTGGTTGAGTTTTCAGAAAATAGTTGAGAAACAGAGAAAGGAGAAGGAAAGTGAATGCTTTATCAGAGTTTATTGAATTACTGAGAAATAACCCTTGTGAGGGAGAATTCTCCTGTCTAGTATTTCGCCTTCATGTAGGGTTAGACTTTTCATGGTAGTGCTAATGCTCAATTTTCAAATGATAACGAAAAACTAAAGAATGATCGTCTACAGTTTCCTAGTATTTAAGCTAACCACCCAACTAAATTAGCAACTAACTACTTGCCTTATTTACTCTATTTTTTTTTATGCGCAGCTCCAAACAGTATACAAGAAATGCTTTGGAAGTTTGAAATGTAATTTGTTTCGTAAGTTTGTTTGAGAGAATTTCATTCATATTAATTTATAACAAGTGGAAACATAAGCCCTGTCGTGAATACAATTAAAAATTTTGATGTAACTTTTATTTCAATGAAAAATAATTACCAAGACATAAAAAGTAAAATTGTAATAAAAATGTGTTCAAAAAGTAGCTATAAAAATATTTTAATTTTTATTAATTGTTATAATTATACAATACAAACGCTTTCAATTTTTCATCATGATTGTTCATTATGGATAGTTTCTTGTAGATCATGGAAATTTAAAAAGTTGGTCAACGAAGATAAGGATATGAAGGGTAAGAGGCAAAAAAATGTATATACAAAAAACAGTTACAAAAATTAATCCCTGTTATTACTTGTTATAGATTACAAAGACATTATCTGTTTTGATTGATTTAGTACCTTTCAAGTATAGGTAGACAATGAGCCAAAATCTTATTTAGGAAGGTATGATTCTGTATTCGGAAGTTTTTAATATTAATTCCAGATTAGGAAATTGTAGGGTATGGTCTTACGTTTTAGTGTTAGATGAGCCATGTCGTTAAAAAGCAGTTATGGTGGATTGTGATGGCAGATTTCTAACCAGTTGTCATTCTATGACAGATTTCATGTCATGCCCATACCAGGAGTAGCTACCATGGAAGAAATGGTGGAAAGATGGGTTAGGATTGTTTGACCCGATCCAACCCAGTCCTTAATTAAAATATCCCCTAGAAACCAAATCCATACCCCAAACGTTAAACAAAAACTTAAACTGCTTCAGTAATAGGGGGCATTGATAGCCTAAAATCTAGTTTGGACAGATACGTTACTTTACTGGTGGCATCAATAGTTCAAAATAGGAGCCAGCTGGGTTAAGTCGTGGCACTTGGGCTACTATGCTCTTAAATAGATAAAGTTGCGCCCTTATTGACTATACTTTTTGGTCTAGTAGTAAACGCTCGATCTAATAATTGGTATCAGAGCCAATGTCATAATTTCTATTCTCACTGGAGCAATTGTTGAGGGGGAGATTGTTGTGGGTAGCATCAATTGTCCTATGGCAGAGGACAAATTGGTCAAGTAACAATTGAATCGTGGTGTTTGGGCTGTTACACTCTTAAGTAGAAAGAGATGTATCCTAACTATTGGTTATAATTTTTGACCTAGTGGTAAACGTTCCATCCAACAGATACTATTATGTTTATGTTTTAGGAAGTTATTAGGCAGTTATATGTTGTGATGTAACTGCTAGAGTGACATACATGTTGTCCTACAGATTTGTAAAAGGCATTAGATTGTTATTCCTTGTGTTTTAAAGGTGGAAACTCCTTGCTAGGGATCCTTTGTACTCAATTGTGGCCTAAAAGTAAGATCATTTGCATTATTATTCTGTGTTTATTTATTGAGTCAAACGCTAGATAGGTTTCTTTGACTCACTGGACCGCAATGTTGTTCAATAATGGTTATAGCGATGTAATAACACTAATACGGTGTTTTTGACCCCTCTGCCATTGGCAACTTGTGAATTGAGGCCAGCTATGCGTTGCCAGAGGCTGTGTGTTTATATGGCAGAACTTTGGCCTTCGTCCATCCGTCATGGATAACCTTACTGGACCTACAGTGTTACAGTATTGCATAAGTCAGTCACTCGTTGCACCTTTTGTATATATTGATTATTGTGATGAAATTTCATTCAATGAATATGGAATCTAAAATCAAAGGTAAATTAGTATCTATTTTTTTTTTTTCTCAAATTTCAAAACATGCTCAGGAAATTAGGTAAAAAGATAAATGCAAGAGTATGAATGATCACTTTTGTTTCTGTTTCTGTTTCTTTTTGGTGCAGATATTGGAGTTCTAGGCTTGGAACTGAACGACTAAGGCTTCTAAATGGTTTCACACGGAGAGATGTTGTCTGTATGTGCCTACCGTTAATAAGCCTACTTATGTTATCACCACTTTCAATTTCTTTTAATTATTGTCTTTTTGATAATGGAATCTAGATGGTCAGAGCAATCTAATGTCAGATGTTGATGAGTGATAAAAATTGACAACGCTTTGGTTTGTTTGCTCTGAGTTGGAGTTTGAAAATAAAAAAAAAAAAACTGTTAAGAAATTTGAGTATATGGACATATATTATCATATCTGAATCTGATCATATTTTATGTTATCCTTTAGGATTAATTTTCCTATTTTCCTTTATATTTGGATTGGTTTCCATGTTTCCTCGTCTAATGATTTGTTTCCTTGTTTAGTTAGAAGGACTATACTTAGTATAAATAAGAGTCAGTTCTCTAAATGTATGAATGAGATTGGTGTAAAATGCTTGGAAATGGAATATTATCCAATGGGCATTTTATGTTGTTTCACAACTTTTTGGTTTTGGTTCGAAAAGTGCCCACTAATGTCATTTTAGTCTTTGGTTACCACATAATTTGTAGTCTACGTGCCTCTTGTCCATAAGAGATTAGTTAATTTATTTGTATGATATCATTTAGACAAAACTTTTCAGATATTATTCATAGAGTAGCAATTGCTCTTAAATAGAATACGAAGACTTGATAATTGAAAATCCTAATCTATGATGGATATAATCAATCCCTACAATTCAGGATCAATGATCCCATGCTATAAATATAAGATATACTGTCAGCCTATTAATCCTCTTGATCATGGAATTAATTAAATATCCTAATTATGTAATTAACACTATCCAAAGCAATATTAACTACAACATAAATCATAGGATTTTGACACTTCCCCTCAAGTTGGTGAGTGGATGTCATCCATTCCCAACTTGCCAACAATAGACTGAAATGTAGCACTTCTTAGCCCTTTTGTCATTACATCTACAAGTTGATTACCAGGGGATACAAATGGTGTACATATTGTCCCATTATCCAACTTCTCCTTTATGAAGACTCTCTCTACTTCAACATTGTTAGTTATATCATGTTGCATTGGATTAGGTGCTATATTTATTAACGACTTGTTATCACAGTACAATTTCATAGGCTTCTTCCAATCAATGTTTAGATCTTTTAAAATTATCTTTAACCATAGTATTTCACAAATTCGGAAGGTCATGGCTCTAAACTCTGCCTGTGCACTTCATCTTGCCACAGCATTTTTGTTTCTTGCTCCTCCACATGATTAAATTTCCTCCAAGAAAAGTGCAATATCTAGAGGTAGATCTTTTGTTGGCTATAAAACATGCATAGTTATGTGGACTTTTAAGATCATTTTATTCCCCTTTGTAAATAGAATTCCTTTTCCAGGAGTTCCTTTCAAGTACTATATCTATTGATCTACGGTCCGTCGTGCTTGTTTCTTCCAAGATATATAAAGCATATTTCCTTTGAGAAACTATAATGCTTTCCTTTGATTGAGTCACTTTAATGCCTCAGACATATTTCATTTGAGAAAGTATTTGAGACATGATGTCTCAGACATCCAAGATCTTTGGATTGAAAGTGATTGCATTAGTGTTCCTTTAGTTGTGAGATTCTAGTAACATCATTTCCTGTAATGATTATGTTATCAACATACACAATTAATTAAACACATCATCCATAAGAGTTGTGATAATAAAAAGCTAAATGATCTGTCTCATTGCGTTTCAGCTTAAATGTTTGAACAATGTGATTGAATTTTCCAAACTAAGCATGAAGACATGAGGAGATTGCTGGAGAACATAGAAGGACAGATGTCATTTACAAACCAAGTCAAACAACCTTGAGCAACAAGTCCAAAATGTTGCTCCATGTAAATTTCCTCTTTTAGGGTTTAGGGTTTAGTTAATTGAGTTAAGGAAATTAGATTAAAAGGACAATTAGAGACAAGAACATGATTTAGGTTCAAAGAGGGAGAAAGGGAGATTTGACTTTGGATCCATTGGAAAAAGTAATAATATGAGGAATTTTTTGGATGAGAAATGGAAGAAAATAAGGAAACATTACTAGAAATGTGACTAGAAGCACTTGAATCAAGTATCCGTGGACTTTGACACTCAAGGTTTGAGAAATGCACGCTTTTGACAAAATAGATAGGGTGAAAGATTGTGCTTGGCTGCCGGATTTTAATTTGAGATATTCCTAATATTTTTCATTACTAAATTGTGGTTCAACCTTATTAGAATGAAAGGTGTTTGTTCTCTTGTGAGGAAAACCGTATAAGGAGAAACAAGTATTCTGAGTGTGGCCAATTCTCCTACCAAAGGAGCATAGAGGACATTTGCATTCACTTTGAGCATCGGAAGGCACATTGAATGAGGAATCCACCAATAATCAGAATTTCAGCAACAGTAGCAAACCAATAACTACTTGCAACCAACAACTTCATTCGCTCTCAAAATGAAATGGGTGCCAATAGTCAGAAACAGCACTATACACCTGGCAGCCAGTGCCAACTGTAAAAGACAACAAACAGTGGTGGAGGAAGAGTATGAGAGAGAGAAGATGAAGCCCAAGAAAGGGAAGAGATAAGCCTTTCAGCCAAAGCTGAAAACAAAGAAACAAGGGTTGAAACAGAGACAAGGAGGTCCAACAAGCCTTGTGGAGAAGTCATGGTGTTGCTCTGGTGATGGGAAGGTGGCACGTAGCCTTCGTGAGTTGAGATGTGAGGAGTAGAGAGGCTGTATGTGGGAGAGAATCAGAGGACTGACCAGGTGGGTTCGATGTCACGGTGTGAGACACACCAGATCTGGTGTCGGAGAAGAAGGAGGTGGTCTAAGTGAGCTAGACTAGGTGTTAGTTGTAAGAAAAATGATGACCAGTGAGAAACGACAGCGGAGGATGATTGTGCACGGCTGTGGACAAAAACAAAATAAGCAGAGCGGGATCGACCTGCATTGATACCAAGTTAAGAATGAAAAATGATAAAAAGGGCTTAACAGATTGATTATCTTAGCTGTTCCATATTATTTATAAAAGAAAATTACATCAAGAATACCAAGAGTGTACAAGGAAAAGGCTATATCTAATGTTAATAAGCAAAACAGCTTTGTAGGACCGACTTCTTAACCTATCTAAACAAGTTAAGTTATATAATCAAGATAAATTATTCTAACACATAAGAACATCACATTCCTACAGAATCTGGAAACGAGTATCGTAGCTTTCAAAGATTTTAATGCATGTGCATATCACCTGTTGGATAGTATTCTCAAGAAACTATTTGGAAATCCCTAAGACATTGGGATATACAAGGTTGACCAGGGAAAAGAAAAATTCCCAACGCTTGTCAAGACTAGGTTTTTTGCGTGATCGTTTTCTTAATTTAGGTAATGAATACCAAGTCTGCACTAACTTCATTTAAAAGTTGCTGTCAGATTTGAAAAATGAATACATCCTTCCCCCTTGCAACGTTATGGAATGTTCTTCTTTATGTTAATCGTGATGAAAAGGTATTCATGTCTTGCTTACATATGTATCATCATTTGACAGGTGATGTTTTCTCGGGAGTTGGTCCTTTAGCCATATCTGCTGCGAGGATAGTTAAGCGTGTTTTTGCTAATGACTTAAATCCATATGCAGTTGAGTATCTGGAAAGAAATAGTGTTCTAAATAAACTTGAGAAGAAGATAAAGGTATGATTGCTTGTTGAGTGAGTATTTTCTTTAAGATGTTTTATGGACTTTTACACATGAAGAGATAATAATGAAAAAAGTATGTTGGAATTGGAATCCAAACTTGGATTTGCAATTTCTTGGTTCATGTTAAAAGCACTGCAACTTATTATTTTCTTCAACATTTTTTGACTTCTGTAGATTTTTTAAGCTTAAAACTGCATGTGCAGCTAAGAAGAATGGACATGGAAGACACTTGGAAATAGTAAAATATAAAATGTCCTATTAGGATTTCAAATACTGCATGACGTGTCATAAGTGTCTTCAGGCACTACTCCTTTCTTGATGTTCATGATTTATAGGACGTGAGTGACTAATGATTGAAAGGACGTGCTGTTTATTTTAATGTTTTCATGAATTGATGAAAAACCCTGGCAGAAAGTTGCATTTGAATCTGCATGTGGCAGCACTATTTTTCTTGATGAAATTTTCTTCCAACTAAGGTCATTGTTTGTTTCTCTAGGTCTTCAACATGGATGGAAGAAGGTTCATTAAGTCTCTGTATGCCAGTAATATATCTCAGTCCATCACACAAGTGGTTATGAACCTGCCAAGTGAAGCTGCAGAATTTCTAGGTTGCCTTTCTTGACAAGATCACTATTTCTTTATCTGTACAATACTTTTTGTGACACTGTCCAATTTTGATCCGTCCCACTCTTCTTTCTGGATGGTACAATTAAATACGTTGAGCTTTTCTTAATTTTTCCTCCAGCAAAGGTTGTTAATTCTGGAGTAGGGTGAATGCGGGCAAACTGTTTTTCCCTTACTGTTTGGACTATGTTTCAAGTAGTTCTGAGTAGAGTGAGGGTTGCAATGGTCTGTTCACTTCTCGCTGCTGCATACATCATACATAAATATATTCATTTATTGAGAGGAATGGTTGGAAACTGCAAAAAGCAGTATGTCTGGATGAGATAAAGCCTTGTCCAAAAGAATGTGAAATTTTATGTGATGTTTTCGATTTAACTAGATCATGAGTCAAAATCTTCCTAATCAAGGTGACAGTAAAAACATTACCACTCGTACGTATAATCCTACTCACTTGTTTTAATTTTTTGGTCATAAGATAATCATAAACCTAATGGGGGTTAGAGTAAGAGCATCAACACTTATGCGAATGAGATACTCCCTCTTTTTTCTTGTCTTGAAAATCTTAATATATAATTTTGCTATTAGTAGCCTGGTCATTGATGTGCTGTTTGTCTATGTATTAGGGGAGAATTAATGTCTCTGAATGAGATTAGTTACTAGAGTTGTCTTATAAAGTGAACACATGCAAATGATAAGCAGAGTTGGGAGTTGCTGCACTGGTCTGCAGTTGCTTTCTGTAGGGGTAGACAACTACAAGATCTAGATTGAATTTCTGAATATGCTTGATTTCCTCTGCAGATGCATTTCGGGGAATATACAAAAATAGACCCAAGGATGGGGAATATACTTTTCCAATGATCCATGTTTATGGATTCTCCAAAGCGCGAGATCCAGAATTTGATTTTCACGAGGTTGGTTGCTGATATTTTGTGTATATTTATGTAGGGTCTTTGATTAGACATCGCTAATCACTTTTACGTTTGACTTTGCTGTTGGGCAAGGGTTACGTGTGAGCCTTATTCTAAAGACATCTTAATAAACCTCTTCTGATGCAGAGAATAAGAATTGCGCTGGTGGAAGTAGCAGTCGAAGTAGACGTGCGAAGGGTACGACTTGTTGCTCCCGGAAAATGGATGTTGTGCGCATCATTTATTCTCCCTAAAAGTGTAGCATTTGCTAATTCCACAGTTGATACCTAAACAGTATTTGACTCATTGCACGAAGTAAATTTTGTTCCGTTGCATTAGTCGTCTAAATTGATACTGTATATATTGGTACATGAGGTATTTACTCATTTATTTTTCCAACCTCTAGGTCTGTAGCATTACTAACTAGTGGATATAGAAAAAATAACAAAGTCCGTAATATTGAGTTGTAAGAACTGCAACCGGCTTGTTCCGAGTTTAATTTAAATTGTTCTTTATCCTATTGAAATAGGACCAAATTGTTATACTATATATGATTAATTCATATTACTACTGCTATATCAGCGTATAACCATTCAAACTTGCAAATTCTTTTAATTGAAAATATTCCTCAATTTTGCCGAACACACAAAAGAGCGATTATGGTAGAATTATGGAATGGACTTACTACCAATGACCCAGTGCCTTGTACCTCAGAATGAAGACGCCGCAGAGTCTCAACAACCAATTTCGACAAAAATAACATGCTATTAAATTTGAATTTCAAGTCGAAAATATCTTAAGCTAAATCTGATTTGAAGTTTCGCAGCAGCATGGGAAGATCCTTTCATGTCATTTATAGTGGCTCTTGAATTCGCTCCCAGAAGTTTCTTGTACAGCTGACTCGTTCATGCACGTCTAACAGGGTCCACTGCATTTCTATTCTCTCTCATCTTGGTTGTGGCCCCATGCTCCTCGACATGCCTCCTCCCAACCCTCAATTGAAGTACAGGTTGGTACTTATTTAGTTTTTTATTATGATTTATGAAAAGCCTTGTCTTTTAGCTTAGTGATTATAAGCTAACTATACTGTTCCTACACGTATTGTTCTGTAAATTGAGAAAAGCAAAATGATATTTGGACGAGTGAGTTAAAATTTGGTAACAGGTTCTCTCTATGAATTAGCTAGACTTGCCTCTATTGTTGTTGGACAATCCCCCACCTCCAATAGGACCTGTCTGTGTACATGATGAATCTTTACGATGTACATGTACATGTACGTAATGTATACGTATATGATCTGTAAAACTGTGATAGGTCGCAGGTGGAGGACAGCTGAGGGATCTGTGGGTGTGGGTTTTATTTGCTGGGAGTCTGGGGCATGTGCCAGACACATTGCTTTTATGTCTGGGCCTTTTGTTTTATAATTGTTTTGCTTTAGGCTGGTCCAGCACAACTACCAGGTGACAGTGACATTTTCATGCATCCAAAAAACACGCCCTTTCTGTTCTGCAATGAATGCTCTCTCAAGCACATACTCACTCAATTCTTTGATCCTGTGATGGTCCGGATAACAATAGCTAGCCGCCCAGGCAGCACAAATGCTATTACGATCCTGTTCCTTTCATCAAAATCTTGTGTGATACATGTACTATATATATCCAACCCTATGTATTATGTTTGTACTCTCTGCCCGCTATGCGGTTGGTTGTGTGAAGGAGAAAATAGTCCATTGAGATGGTAGGTGAGGGCAGAATGGTAAAATGGAAGTGTGAAAACAGAGCAAATCTCAGTTCAGATTGAGATCTAAATAATGATCTCTGTGGGGTGGTCCTTCCCTTTTGATTGTCTTATTGTTATGGATATGTGAGGGTAAGGGGAATGGGAGTTGTAGGAGAGGGATCTCTTGCAATTTAGTACAAAAATGGATTGATCCTTCACAAGTTGCATAAAGCCAGAACCAACAGTTACTCTAACTGCTCCATTCCTTTATGGCAATCGCTACAAACAAACAATTTGTATTAGTTGCTTACCTCCTCCACTTCTCTCCCTCTCCCTCATTAAACCACCCCCTTTTGTTGCTAAAAAACAACAAGGGGAAGCCTCATTTCAGATGGTGGATTCCTCTATATTTATGAAATAAAGTATGGTTATATGTCTAGAGCACAGTGATGAGACCACTTCATCCTTATTCACATCTTAAAATAAACTCCAAACAGAAGCTTCATTTGTCTAGCCATAGTGGACAGATTAACTACCACACATGCCCATTGTAGATAGACTATAAATTTTTAAATTATGAAAATTTCCATTAAAGCTGATGATGAAGCAATGATTTTTAAAAATATGAGTGATCATTAAATTAGTATAATATTAGTTTAATGTTCATTAATTCAATTATAATTGAACCATTTGTCAAGTAATAATTAAATACAAGATTAGTAGTGTTTTTAGTACTATATTTTTAAACTAATGAATATTTAATTGATATTTTGTTTACTTTCTTATATGAAAAAAACTATAAATTTCTCTAATACATGGTTAAAAATTTTGCACAAGCGTATCATTGTTAGAATTCTTACACATGCTATCATTGTCATTTACATTGATACACGGAATTGTTAAAATGTTATGAGATATTTCTGATCGGATGTATAACCGTAAAAAAATTCTTTCAAGCAAAAAGTGTAGCTGCTTGTCAGGAATTTTATAACAAATTTTCAAAATTTGTAGCGATCTTAAGCAGCACCGTCAGCCAAGTTAGTAATGTCGAACCAAAATTTTAATTTTGATTGTGAAGACTTGTAATTTTTTCCTATACACACAAACTGTGAAATGAGGACAACTGCAGGGTAAATTTGTAAAAAAGATTAGTATACATCTTTCAAGATTAAAGCAGCATAATAAATACACTACATTTAAACCTTTATATATCATGTAATATCTTAGAATAAAAAAACTATAAAAACTTTTTTTTCTGAAATCAATTCAAAACACATCTGTTGCCACCAGTTTTTATCATAACTTTGACCAAGTTTTGACAAATATAAATGACTTTTGACTGAATTTCTACTACTAAATTTCTGAAGTTATTCAGACAACAACTTAACAAATTTTCTGCTATAGTTTAACTAATTGGTCCTGTCTAACCTTTTCCATCTACATTATATTCATATATACTTAGATAATCAATCATCCTTCCAAAGTTTAGATACCATAGCATGGTAGTTAAAAGATGAACTATTCATGCTTATGTTTATTTTATTTTTATAATAATGTGACCTTACTTGGTGATTATGGTCATACTAGACACTGGGAATAGAAAGAAAACAAGATTATTAAATGGTTAATAGTAGTTGTATGAAGTGGTCCCCAGTTAGAAAAGGCAAATGAAGGCCCCACCACAGCATCAAGAAGAGAGAGTGATCCCAAACAAACAAATGTCAATGATTTTTCTTTTCCATGCAAATGAAGGGCACAATCTGCTTTCCAGGAACCCAAGAATCCACCTATGTCTGCTCAATCCCAGCAATGCCCTTTCTCTCTCTCTCTCTCTCTCTCACACGTGCCAATTCTCTCTCCTCTCCTCTCAGCCGCCTATATTCTGTACCCACCTCCCCTCCACGTGGCATGGGGACCACACCTTCTAGTGGGCCCTACCACACAAATAAATAGTGTTCCTCTCTAAGACCACCTTCTATTGTATGTACATCAGATAAAAAATCTTGGGTTGGTCACGCGGTTTCGGTTCTATGTCCCAAACATACACACACTCCTCCAAACCAATTCTTAGTTAGGATTTGCAATACTGGTTTGGTCTCATAGGATTTGCGTGTTGGTGTTTCACTTTTATGGATATCATATAGAATATCTCCCACAACATTATTGGTGTGCATGTCAAAATTAATTGTTATATATTAGATACTACTTAGTTAGATATACTTCAATTCAATTTCCTATAGTAATATTCCATTCTTGCAGAGTTCCCTAGCATATTGATAAGGAATAAATTAAAAATAATTAATAATGTGTACTGTATTTTGAGGACATTAAAGAAAACTAATAAATGAGATTATAAGTATTCCTATTATTTGGAAATGATGAAAGATTTAGAATTTTTCATTTGATATTAATGTCTGGTTTGAATTCAGTCACTAATTAATTAGTTGGTTTAAGATGGTCAAGGTTGAGTTGCACAGTATACATGAATTTGTTGCAATGCATTAATCTATGAAGGAACATTGGATATTGACTGGTTTAGGATTATTGGATATTGACTGGTTTAAATGAGGGTGAAAGATTTTATCCATAAAGGATAACACTGAATAATAAGACATTTTAATTGGGACTTACTATTTCAATCAACATGATCAGCTTTGAATAGATTTGGCTTTCACAACAAAGTTGTTGGAGGTGGAAAAAACAAATATATTGGTCAAATATTAAAATTCCAACAAAAATTCTAATACCTAGTCAAGTAAGTGGAAGTTGAAACATAGGATAAGTTATATAAATTTCATGGCATTGATATATACTTTTACTTCAATTAAACAACTAAACCAACAACTTCTCACAACATTGAGTCATTGATTGTGTTTCACGTGATATGGATTGCAAGATTCTGCATATTTCATAGGCTAAGAAAAATACAGGATTGCATGGAACAAACGATCACAGAATCATGCCAAAAATATAGGTAAAACTAAGAGGTAAGACTTACTTTTATTGGTCTGAATCACATGAACAATGTTCAGACTAAATGAAAAATAAAAAGAAGAAACAAACTAATCAAATAACTAGAAGGGAACAACAATTTAATTAAGCTACACATTAATGATACAATTAATAACAAGTTTAGTTGTTTTATTAGGGTTTTAAACAAAGTACATGAGATCCTTAATAACATTTGAGAAGTATTATAGATTGAAGTCAAGTAATACAACCAATCACATGCATATTTTGAATAGAAGAATTACTTGGATGAATATAACATTGATTGAGTAAGTAATGAACAATAGAAGATGACATTAAGTATATCTTGAAATCACTGGGAATTGTATAGGCTTTGCGTGGAAACTGTGTAGGGAGAGAAATTTTCCCACATTAGAAGGCACCACATGGGTTCAACTTTTTCTCATTTCCAAATATGAGAATGGAAAGGCCATCATTGCAAGCCTATTCCATAGGCAGATTCTCATAATTCAAGATCAAATCTTACTCCATATGATTGCCAAAAGACCGTTTTCTAAATGCATTTCCACTTAGACCAATAGAAACTCATAATAACATGAGCACGGTGTTGATGTGCCCAAAATCCTTACTTAATTAAGACAAAAAAGCAGCTAAAAAAGAAAACCAAAAGAGATTGTTATCTGGAAGAAAAGAGTGGAACTAGCAAAAACACAAAGCAAAAACAAAACCAAACACAAGACCCAAAAGCAACACACACACAAACACACGTATAACCAGTGTCCTTTCACCATTTCACACAGGCAGTTTCTGCTTTGTTTGCACTGAACTCTCTCTCTTTGTTTTTCTCTCTCTATATATATCGCTCCTCCTTAAAGCCTAAAGCATTTATCAAAAAGATTCTCTCTTCTGTTGCATTGAGTTTTCTTTTTTCTTCAAACAGTTACCATGGCTTCTGAGCACAACATGTTCCATGAGGAAGAAGGAAAGGACGAAGCTGGAAGAAGCAGAAGCAGGAGCAGCAGGAGGACAAATGTGAAGGGTCCAAAGAAGCCACCCCAGAGAGGTTTGGGTGTGGCTCAGTTAGAAAGGTTGAGGATTCAAGAGTCTTGGAAGAAGATGAGTGAAGGGTCTTCTGGAGTACTACCTGTAACTACCCTCCATGATCATCATCATCAACAACAACAACAACTTTTTCAGCGCCACCCTTCACCAAACCTCGGCTTTCAGTTTCAGTGCCCTCAACATCATGTGATCAGTGGAAACAACACTATTGGTGGGGGCTGGATAGTTCCTAACAGGGTTGTTGGTAATGGTTCCTATGGATCTGGTCCTCCACTTTTGGTTGGAACCCCTCTGGAGACCTCGAAAGAGCTCTCTTCAATTCCAAATCTCCATTCTCAACCTGAATGTTTTGATTTTTGCCTCAAGGTATACATTACTCACTTCAACACCATGGCATGTGTATAAATAAGTAAATAAATTATATGTTAGGTCATTAATTTTGGATGTCAACCAATCATGCTTCTCATTATAATGGCTTGTGATTAAAAATTGTTTTGTTTAATTTCTGTTGAATGTTGATGATAATCCTAGTGTTGAATATTTCTGTTCATCGTTGAGCATTTTTTTTGTGTGTAAGTGTATTGTTGTATTGGTCTCAGAAAACTCGTTTCAATGAAGACAATGAAAAGGGATCAAATGCAAGGAGAGAGAGGACTTTGGAGATATGGCCCAATGGCCATGATTTTCTAGGATTTATGCCCCAATCTTCTGTCTCAAGCCTTGGTGGGGAAAACAGTGATTTCTATGACAAACTGGCCAGGCATGATTCTGCTAGTGCTTATGCTTGTGCAACTCCCAATGACGAGGTAGATTCACATCTATTGATTTATTTTATGATGGTTGTTGTTGCTACATGTTTAATGTAACATTATTCTTAAGTGTAGCTAATTTTTTAGAAAAATGTGTACGTTTTGAAATTAAGGTTGTATAATATCTGGGTTCATAAATTGGTTGGTTTTTTATTGTGTTAGTGTGTAGAGGTTGTGGCGGTTCACAGGAGGGGAAACTCAGCAAGTGGCAGGGTTTTCATGGAATATGAGTTTTTCCCAGGAAAAGATGGCAGAGGCACTACTTCCAAGGAGCTGGAATTGCCCACAACAGGTTCAGTTGCTGTAGGTAGTGGTGAAGCTTCTTCTATCACTGCTGCAGCCTATGGAGATTCAGCTTCTAATTATATTGATTTGTCTCTGAAGCTCTCACGCTAGAAGCAGATGTAGTGACCCCCTTTTTGGTGTTTGCTCAAGTACAGCTTTTATGTTTATTTCCTTTTGTTGTTAAACTAATACCAAGCTGAGCAATTCTATGTATGTCCTCCTTAGGAAAATCCCCTCTATGACTCTATCCTACACAAGATTATGTCATTTAATATTTTCCCATTTGTTTTCTCTTCTTTGATCCATACTCTTAACTAATGTTTGGTATATATATGTTCACATGATATTACTATGTTGTAAGATAAGAGAAGTGTCCATAAAAGTTTTCCACATGTATGAAAAATGCTCTAAACAAAAAACAGACAGAAAATAACATTATGAATTGATCAACTTACTATAGGGCTAGGCATTTCTTGGTTCTGGACTCTAAACCCTAGCAACAACTGTTTCATCTGATACAACACTTTGCAGGCTTCTCTTTATTTTATTATATGTTACAAGGGGTTTCTGTTTTAAAGTTAATTTACATCTTTTATGTGCTGAAACACATGACTGGCATCTCTGTCTTGCCGTATATGGGAGTTAAGTAGTGCCTTCAGAGAATGCTCCAAAAAACGTGAAAAGGGTTCATCAAAATGGATGCAAATGCCAAGGACCCTACACTGCCATTCTCATCTGGCACCTACAAAAGCAGGAAAATGAATCAAAAAAATGAAACCAAAAATACAAAGAAAAAAAATTGAAAACAAATGGAAGAAGTTAGTATCTGAGCACAATCACCTTTTGTTTCTTTTTCCATAGTAGTAGGAGTGGCTGCTGCTAGTGAGTACTGAGTAGTGAGTAACATACTGTATGCCTCACCAGGCTATGGCTATGTGTTTGAAGCCATGCTGAGGACAAGTCTGCGAGGGGTATAAATATGTTCAGGCAATAAGGCAGGAGACTGTCAGTAGAAGTAAGGATCTGGAAGCTTTTTCCACCTCTTTTTGATAGGCTTCCTTTATCATCTTGTCCTACTTATGCTCACCTTTTCCTTTTGTTTTCCCTCTTGCTTCCTCTTGTGTTTTTGGTCATGCTGCTCACTGCTCATCTCTTCCTCTCACCCTTTTCTCACAGCTCAAAAATACAAATACTCATACCCTCTCTCCCCTATACAGTTGTTGTATTGTGTACATGCAACTACATAGATAATCTATCCTTTAAGCATGTGCTCAAAGGTTTAATTTTGAGCTATACATGAACAAAAAAATATGTTGAAAGAGATCAACATAAGAGAGTCTTCAAGAGATTAGTTATCTTTGTTGCTGAGCAAAAAAAAGAGATTAGTTATTTATTAGCTTATCACCCAAAAATACTGTAGTTGAAAAAATCTCTGGCATTAGATAAATGCCAATATAATGACATTCCAAAAGCTTTTGTGCGAAAGTTTGCTAGACATGTCATAGAGTTGATGCCTATACTGTAAAGAGATGTGTCTAATCCTGAGAGTAGGGATTTGTAGCATACTAACATGTTCTTTTTGGTCAAAGTTACTTGTTTAATCTAGCTTTCATAATCATCAAAAAACTATTAAACCACTCAGTTTTTATCTTTGGTTTTCCATATGGAGAGAGAGAAGGGTTTTTGCTTTTTATTGACAGATAAAGCACATACTCAAGCTCTCAATCATGATCTTCTTGAAGTGTGCTTTTTCACCCTTTTTCATAACATGCATGCTGATGATTGAGAAAACCTGAAGTAGGGTTTAATTCGAAAAATTCATCAAACTTTGATGTATTTGGTTCATATAAGGTGGAAGAGATATCTAAGATTCATGAATATTTTTGTTTAGCAGAATTGAAGGGAGGAAGAAATTATCATGAAAGAATACTATAATGATAAGATACAGTTGATTATATTATCTCTTCAACACTTTTACCTGTTGTCTTTTTTATTATTATTTAATCAGTTATACGCATTTACTATTTAAAATAAATATTATTAAATGTTTATTTATATTGTCCATTTCTTCTTTCTTATCTTAAACACACACATTTGTTTCTTATCTATTTATACTCTTTTTATAACCTGACTCTCTAACTAAAATTGTGGTGTATGATGATAGAACACATGAATATGAGAAGGTTGTGTCAATCATTTTGTTTTCTTGTAACTGTCTAAATTTGGATGACAGGATCTTTAGTCCATGTGGGTTGTTAAAGTGGAGGTTATCCTGGAATAAATATTAAGATAACATTAATTATTATTTTTAATCATACTTTTATTTTAAATAATTCGCAATTATGCAATCATTATAAATAACAAAGAACAAAATATTTTATTAGAATAAAAAAAACTATTATATTTTTTTTACATAAAAAATGAAAAAATAATAGATAACAAAAGCATTCAATAACATACTTTCTTTAATATATTTTTTAATAAACTCTTTATTATTAGAAGATAGGTTTTATATATTATTTAATAAATTCTACTCACAATTATAGTTTTTAATATACTAGTAGTGCGAGATAAAAGCAAACTGAAGAGATTTGCAATTTTTGTCTTACTAAAATTTTGTAAGTTACTAAATTCTCAATAAATTATATATGTATTGACCAAAAGATTAGTAAGAAGACATTAAGAAGAGTATTTATGCAACGAATAATGGTGATATTATTAGAATTAACTTTGTCCCAAAATTTGGCAAGAACTTGTCTTACCCTAGTATTGCTTCTTCATGTTTTACGTCTATAGTTCATCCAAACCTAAATTCCACTTTTTTTAGAAAATCCCCCAAATTTGTGATAAAGTCGTTTGGGATGGCATATATTTTATCCAATATTGAATATAATATTAAATATATTAGGAAGGGTTCATTCTTCACTTTCATAATTTCTTCCTCCATGTATGGGAATAGTCTCAATTCTCATGGAATTAAAATATTTTGGATTATATTTGAAACTGCATAATCCATTATACATTTATAAATTTTAAATTAAAAAATCTTAAAAATGTATTTTAATTTATATAATCTGAAAATATATCTTAGATGTTAAATTATAAGAATGTTTATTTAGAATACATTTTTGAATTGTGTAATCTAAAATTCATAAATGTATTAAGCATTGTACACGAATAATACAAAATATATTTTTATGTTATACCGTTTAAAAATATTATTTAAAGGTAAAAATTTATATTTTTTTCAACATCCATGAAAATGCATAAAGAAACCATGAAGGTCGAGAATGAAAAAGTCTACTGTTAAAACAAGACAATAACAAAATAGGCAAACCTCCAAGTTCAATATTAATATGTTTAAAATCCAGCCCAATTAAATGGTCCACACAAATCTTAATCCTCCTTCCACTAATTGCTTAAGGGAATTTGATTGAAGATATAATGTTGCATACTTACAAATCATATTTTTGAGAATATTTAAATTAAAAATGTTACTTCTAGAAATATCTAAAAATGAGTTTAATTAGTTATATATATATATATATATATATATATA